>Ga0209196_1000201_pt1 | contig 49026 bp, 40 predicted proteins | sample COGITO_mtgs_1105_5_FD_184801 | JGI IMG/M metagenome (GOLD analysis project Ga0209196, IMG submission 184801) | Pelagic marine microbial communities from North Sea - COGITO_mtgs_110509 (SPAdes) (version 2) | ecosystem: Environmental > Aquatic > Marine > Epipelagic ... | reverse complement strand
GTGTTTTTTGGGTTGTGCTTTTTATTCGTGACCCCGGTAGGATTCAAACCTACAACCGCTGGAGCCGAAATCCAGTGCGCTATTCAGTTGCGCCACGAGGCCTAGTATGGTGTTTATGCTAAATTTTTTCTGACAATTCCAGATATGGTCTTACCATCTGCTTGACCAGCCAATTGCTTTGAAACCATTCCCATTACTTTACCCATGTCTTTCATACCTTCTGCTCCAGTTTTAGCAATAGTATCTAATACTACTTTTTCTATGGCATCTTCAGACAATGCTTCTGGCAAAAACTTCTCAAGAACTGCAATTTCAGCCAATTCTGGATCTGCTAAATCTTGCCTGCCCTGATCAATAAAAATTGCTGCACTATCCTTACGCTGTTTCACTTGCTTCTGGATAATTTTCATTTCTTGGTCTTCGGTTAAATCATCTCCTGCCCCTGTTTCTGTTTTTGCTAATAAAAAAGCAGATTTAACAGCTCTTAATGCTTGAAGAGCAAGAGTATCTTTAGATTTCATAGCCATTTTTAATTCTTCCATTATTTGTTTTTGCAAGCTCATAGGTATATTATTTTAGCGGATCAAAGATACAATTCTAATCCTGTTTTTTAATTTTTTTTAGATATAATACATTCTTATTGTAATCAATAACAGCCTTCCCTTTTTGTAAAATATCAGCTCCTATAATTCCATGAACTTCCTCAGCATCGTGAAGAGTTAACGCTTTATTTACGTGAACTAAATCAAACAATACTAAACTGAAGTTTTCATTCTTCCATTTTCCAATCTTTAAATTGTTGTTTTCAGATTGTTGAGTTTCCATATCTGTTGCTCCTGCACCCGCAGCTTTGGTATCACTTTCTTTTGCATCTAACTTAAAAAACTCAATTTTATCAATACCAACGCAAGAATTCGAAGCCCCAGTATCTAGAATAAACCTACCAGCTACTCCATTAATTTTAGCATCAAGTTCCATGTGGTTTGTAACCATTTTCTTTAGAGGTATGTTTATATATTTCTTTTTGTTCAATAGTTTTTTTAGACCACTCATTTAAATGTATTTTTGATGAGTCAAAAATACATTTAAATAAATTGTTTTTTTCAACAACAACTTTTTGTTTTGTAAAACAAGCATTAGGCATCATAATATGATAACAGACACACATACACATTTATATTCAGAGCAATTTGATCAAGATAGAGACACAATGATTCAAAGGGCCAAAGATGCTGGAGTTCATCGATTTTTTATTCCTGCTATTGACAGTAGCTATTCTGAAAGAATGTTTGATTTAGAAGAAAATTACCCAAGTAATGTGTTTTTGATGATGGGGTTACATCCCACTTCAGTAAAAGAAAACTTTAAAAGTGAATTACAACATGTTAAAGATTGGATCGCTAAAAAATCATTTGTTGCCATAGGTGAAATAGGCATTGATTTATATTGGGACAAAACATTTATAAAAGAACAACAAGAAGCATTTCAGCTTCAAATTCAATGGGCAAAACAACAAAACCTCCCAATTGTAATTCATTGCAGAGAAGCTTTTGACGAAATTTTTGAAATATTAGAACTTGAAAAAGGGCCTAATTTATATGGTATTTTTCATTGTTTTACTGGAACACTAGAACAAGCTAAAAAAGCTATATCCTACAATATGAAGTTGGGAATTGGTGGTGTGGCTACTTTCAAGAATGGAAAAATAGATACCTTTCTAAATCAGATTCCAATACAACATATTGTACTAGAAACTGATGCTCCATACCTGTCACCATCTCCACACAGAGGTAAGAGGAATGAAAGTAGCTATATTACTTATGTGATTGAAAAATTGGCTACTATTTATAAGCTCAGTTTCAATGAAATTGCAAATATCACTACAGAAAACTCTAAAGAAGTATTTGGAATCTAACAGCACATATTATAACACTCCAATTGGAATTGCCAAAATTACTGGAGACAATAATGGCATACAAGCCATTACTTTTGTAACTAATAATTTAAATGAGGAAAACCCAAAAACATTTGGTATGGCAGTAGATATTCCAGAATGTTTAAGAGAGTGTGTGCTTCAATTAAAAGAATACTTTAAAGGAGAACGAACAAGTTTTAACTTACGCTTAAACCCACAAGGTACTAAATTTCAAAAATTAGTATGGAAAGAACTTTGTAATATACCCTATGGAAAAACAATATCTTACCTTGTACAAAGCAAACAAATTGGAGAGGTAAAGGCGGTAAGAGCTGTAGCCGCTGCCAATGGTAAAAACCCCATTAGTATAGTAATTCCGTGCCATAGAGTAATTGGCTCAGACGGCTCATTAACGGGTTATGCTGGGGGGCTCTGGCGAAAAAAATGGTTGTTAGATTATGAAAGCCCTTTAAAACAACTATCGCTTTTTTAGACTAATTCTAGGATTTAGACGTTTATAATACTATGACAAAAAAAGGCTGGTTTTTAATTCTATTCTTGGTTGGTTTTTATGCCAATTCTCAGAATATATCAACAGACTTTAGATCCAAAAAAATTAAGCTAGATAAAGACACCATAAGCTTTGATTCAGTTCCAATAAATCCACAAAATTTCAAAGTACGCGTGGGGCAGAAAATAGTATACCCTTCAGAATATCAAATTTCATATAATAAAGCGTTATTGATAATCGATTCAAAAAAATACCAAGAAATTATCATTGATTACTTTAGGTTTCCGTCATTTATTACTAAAACTTATAGCCCATTTGATAAAAAATTTATCATTTCCAACAACAGTAATACCGGACAATTATTTAGCCTAACAAGTAATAAGAAACCTTCTGAATTAAAATTATTTGATGGCTTAAAAACAAGTGGATATATCAATAGAGGAATTACCTCAGGTAATAATCAAAGTACAGTAGCTAACGCTTCTATGGATATCAACCTAGAAGGAAAACTCTCAGATAAAGTAGCAATTCGAGCAAATATCTTTGATACTAATATTCCATTACAAGAAAATGGGTATTCACAAAGCATTACAGATTTTGATCGAATTTTTATTGAACTTTATAGTAAAGATTGGCGGGTAAAAGCAGGAGATGTTAGTTTAACTAATAAAAACAGCTTTTTTTTAGCTTTCGAAAAACAAGTGTCTGGTCTTGAAGTTGAAGCTTCATTAAACAACACTACAAAAGTTGCTGCTTCTGGTGCTATAGTTAGAGGACAATTTAGTTCTTATAATTTTATTGGAATTGAGGGAAATCAAGGTCCTTACAAAATTTTTGGCCCAAACAATGAACCAAATTTTGTAATCATTGCTGGCAGTGAAAAAGTGTTTGTTAATGGTTCTGAGATCATCAAAGGAACAGATGAAGACTATCTCATAGATTATAATATTGGGGAAATACGGTTTAACACTACCTTTCCGATAACCAATGATATGCGTATTCGAGTTGAATTTCAATTTTCAAATAGAAATTATACACGTTTTATAAGCTATGAAAAAGCTGAATATAAAAGTGATAAGCTTGAAATTTCTGGATATTTTTATAATGAAAATGATGTTAAAAATCAACCCATACAAGTAAGTTTATCCGCTGATCAAAAACAAATTTTAGCTAATGCGGGGAATAATCCAGATTTAATGATTGGAGAAAGTGCCTATCCAGATGCATTTGATGCTAATAGAATTCTTTATAAAAAAGTACAGAATGGAAATACTGAATATTTTGAATATTCCGCAAACCAAAATGATAACTTATTTGCAGTAACCTTTACTAATGTAGGAGCTAACGAAGGAGATTACTCTTTAGGCGAAACTTATGCAAACGGAAATGTATTTGTTTATGTGGGAACTAATCTAGGAAGTTATAGCCCAATTACTCAATTAATTGCACCTACAAAATTGCAAGTAGCCGTTCTAAATTCTTCTTATAATCCTGGTGAAAAAACATCAATATCAACTGAGGTAGCTTTTAGCAATAGTGATCAAAATTTATTTTCAACACTAGACAATGACCAAAATAAAGGAATAGCGACTAAGTTTGCCTGGCAGCAAGTATTACTAAACAAAAAATGGAAACTGTTAAGTGATTTAAATTATCTTTTTATTCATAAAAATTTTAACACCATACAACGATTTCAGTCTGTAGAATTTAATAGAGACTGGAATTTAAATAACCCAACGGGAAATCAACAACAAGTAGGATTGGATCTGAGTTTAAAAAAAAGTAACGATAATTTCTTAACCTACTCTTTTCAACAACTTCAATTTTCAAATAATTTTAAGGGGAACAAACATATTGTAGCCTCTAAAATAAATTTTGGAAATACCTTGTTTTACAATAATAGTAGCTATTTGGTAAATAATTCTGACCTAAAAGAAAATACATTTCTAAGAATTAAATCGGGAGTAGAGCAACATTTTAAAAAGTTTTGGTTTGGTGGGTTTTTTAATCTTGAATCAAATGATGGTGTGGCAATACCAAGTAGAGAAGCCATTCTTACCAACCATCAATTTAAAGAATATGAAGGCTATATAGGAATTGGAGACACAACAAATGTTTATGCAAAAATTGGATATAATTATAGAGACAATGACAGTATTAGAAATAACTCTTTTACTCAAATTAACAACAGAAAAACATACTATTTAGACGCTAAACTAATTGAAACAGATCGAACTAATCTTTCATTATATGCAAATTACAGAGAAACAGAAAATACGTTTTCAGAAAACCAGAAAGCGTTAAATTCAAGGATCCAATATAACCATCGCTTCTTTAATAATTTTATCACTTTGGGAACTCGTTATGAAACCTCATCAGGTAATGTAGCACAGCAAGATTTTGTTTATGTAGAAGTAGAACCCGGACAAGGGTATTATACATGGATTGATTACAATGATAATGGGATTCAAGAATTTGATGAATTTGAAATTGCTGAATTTCAAGATCAAGCAAATTTCTTGCGATTACCATTGCCAAATCTTCAGTTTTTAGCGACTCAAAGTGCAAAAATTAATCAATCTATTACCTTAAATGCAAGCCAGTGGAGTACCAAAAAAGGGCTAAAAAAAGTGCTATCTCACTTCTACAATCAATTTTTCTTAAGCAGTAACAATGAACTAAAACGCACACGGAATTCATTTAATTTAAATCCGTTTAATGTGAACAGAGCGCAACAAATAAGTGTCAATTTTAATTTTAAAAATAGTCTATATTTTAATCGGGGTTTACAAAATTTTAGCACAACGTATACTTTTGCCAATGCAGATAACAAACAGCAATATAGTATTGGAAGTCAGGAAACAGAAACCAGCTACCAACAAATAGACTTTCAACATAAATTAGGTAAATTTTGGCTAGTTGATTTACAAGGAAAACTTTCTGAAAATAATTTAGAAACTGAAAACTTTAATAATCGAAATTATCAAATAAACAGCTATGCATTTCAACCCAAAATAAGTTACGTTTTGAATAATGAAAATCGATTTTCAGCATTTTATCATGTAAAAGATAAAAAAAATAACCTAGCAGAATTTGAACTATTGAAACAGCAAAAAATTGGGATTGAATACTTTTACAGTGGAAAATCAACCACACAATTTAATGCTAATTTTACAACTTTTTTTAATGATTTTGACGGGAACCCCAATTCGCCTGTGGGGTATCAAATGTTAGAGGGCCTTCAAGAAGGAACCAATTATACCTGGACTTTTTTATGGAGTAAAAAATTAAATTCTTACTTAAACTTAAACCTAAATTATAAAGGTAGAAAGAGTTTGAATTCTAAAACTATTCACACGGGATCAATTAATTTAAAAGCCATTTTTTAATTAGGCATAATTGTTGATATTTGTAAAAATTAAAATTTAACTCATGAAAAAAATTGCTCTAGTACTACTTTGTATTTACTCAACCATTTCAAATGCCCAAGAAGATTTAATCCCTCAAGATACCGACAAGAAAAATGAAATTACCTTAAATGCATTAACACTTATTGCCTCAGGATGGATAGATGTATCCTATGAATATTTAATTAATAAGGAAGCTTCTTTTGGAGTTGATGTTCAGTTTGGATTTGATGAAAATAATAATTTTGATTCTTATAGGAATTTTTCAATTACACCCAATTATAGAGTTTATTTCTCTAACAAATATGCAAGAGGTTTTTTTATAGAAGGTTTTGGAATGCTTCATCGTTATAAAGATCTCTACTATGATTATGATGAATCTACTTATAATAACATTGAGAAAAATATAACTGAATTCTCTTTAGGAGTTTCCGTTGGAGGTAAATGGGTCACAAAAAGTGGTTTTGTTGCTGAAATATTTGGTGGAATTGGAAGGAATATATTAAATAACAGTGATGATTCTTATGATCCAATTGAAGTAGCTGGTAGAGTTGGTATCTCAATTGGAAAACGTTTTTAAAACTTAAAAACGTATATTGGATTCTTTTAGTAAAGACTATTAGTTTATACACTTATTAACCATAAATCAAAATGAATTAAAATGAATAGAATTACGCTCATCTTATCCCTTACTGTTGGTTTTTTATTAAGTTCTTGTTCAGAACAACAACAAAATAAAACATCTAATAAATTTCAATTTGCAACACCCAAAGAAGTGGGTATGATTTCTGATAGCCTCGTTAAAATAGAAAAAATGGTTATGGATTTTGTAGATGCAAAAAAATACCCTGGCGCTGTTACTTTAATTGCTAAGGACGGTAAAATTATTTACGAATCTGAGGTTGGCTGGTCTGATTCATTAAGAACTGAGCCCTACAGAAAAGATCATTTGTTTAGAATGGCCTCCATGACAAAACCTATTGTTTCTGTAGCTGCTATGCAATTGATTGAGCAAGGAAAATTGAACTTAGATGACCCTGTTGGAAAATACATTACATCTTTCAATGAAACTGAAATTTTGACTAATTTTAATCCAACTGATAGTACATATACTTCCATGCCTTCAGAATCTACTCCAACAATTCGTCAATTATTAACACATACAGCTGGAGTACCATACGGTTTTATGAACCCTGCTGTGAACGGAGCAATCTATGACAAAAATGATATACCAGACTTAAGCACAAACCTTAATATAGATATTAAAGATGTAGCCTCTAAATTGGGTGATTTACCACTAATGCATGAACCTGGTAAAAAATGGATGTATGGTTTAAATACAGACGTACTAGGTCGTGTTGTTGAGGTAGCTTCTGGTGAAAGGCTCGACGATTATATCCGAACTAATATTACAAACCCTCTAGGAATAGAAAGATTGGACTTTTATTTTGATGCTTCAGAAAAAAAGAATTTAACTAAAGTCTATATACCCATGAAAGACAGCACGAATATGCAAGTGAATCAAATGGGCAAAATGTATATCGCAGATTATCCCACTGATGGTGCCAAAACATATTTATCAGGGGGAAGTGGAATGACTGGTACTGCAAGAGATTATCTTTTATTTTGTCAGGCAATGTTAAATGACGGTGAATTAAACGGTGTTCAAATCTTGAAAAAAGAAACTGCAAAATCTATGCATCAAGATCAACTTGATTCTATACCTTATCCTTGGGGGCCAATGACTTTTGGTTTCGGATTTGATGTTGCCAAAAGCCATCCTTCACGACCAAAAGGAACCTACAGCTGGGGTGGCGCATTCAGTACTGTATTTTGGATAGATCCAGTAAATGATTTAATCGTTATTCAATTAAGACAAGTATTATCCTCTCCATTTAATAATGATATTAATGCTAAACTAGAAAAGATCGTATACAGTGCATTAGCTGATAATAACTAGTTTTACGAACCTCTTTTACCAAAAGAGCCTCATCTAGATGATGAGGCTCTTTTGGTATTTCTAATTATAAATCTTTTACATGGTTGTTAACCAATTTTTTGCATCAACTTCTTGATTTATAATCGCTTTTAATTCAGAAATGTTAACACGCTGTTGCTCCATTGTATCTCTGTGACGAATAGTCACCGTATTATTATCTAAAGTCTCGTGATCTACAGTAATACAAAAAGGTGTTCCAGCAGCATCTTGTCTTCTGTAGCGTTTACCAACGGCGTCCTTCTCATCATAGAAAACATTAAAATCCCATTTTAAATCTTCAATAATTTGACGAGCCACTTCCGGTAATCCATCTTTTTTTAATAAAGGAAATACAGCAGCTTTTGTGGGTGCTAAAACTGCAGGAAGCTTTAATACCGTTCTAGTTGTATTATTGTCTAACTCTTCTTCAACCAATGAATTAGAAAATACCGCTAAAAACATTCTATCTAATCCAATAGAGGTTTCTACCACATACGGAGTATAGCTTGTATTATCTTCATGATCGAAATATTGTAATTTTTTTCCAGAAAATTCTTCATGAGCTTTTAGGTCAAAATCTGTCCTTGAGTGAATTCCTTCCAATTCTTTAAATCCAAATGGAAAGTTAAACTCAATATCTGAGGCTGCATCTGCATAATGAGCTAATTTATCATGATCATGAAATCGATAATTCTCATCACCCATTCCTAATGATTTATGCCACTTTAAACGGGTTTCCTTCCAATGCTCGTACCATTCTTTTTGTGTCCCTGGTTTTACAAAAAACTGCATTTCCATTTGTTCAAACTCGCGCATTCTAAAAATAAATTGCCTTGCAACAATTTCATTTCTAAATGCTTTTCCAGTTTGAGCAATTCCAAACGGAATTTTCATTCTACCTGTTTTTTGAACATTTAAGAAATTAACAAAAATTCCTTGAGCCGTTTCTGGACGCAAATATACTTTCATAGAACTCTCTGCAGATGCACCCAACTGCGTACCAAACATTAAGTTAAATTGTTTTACATCTGTCCAATTTTTTGAACCTGTTAAGGGATCTGGTATTCCTAATTCTTCAATTAGGTTTTTTACATCTAAAAGATCTTCTTTTTCTAAAGAAGCTCCCATTCTTGATAGAATTGTTTTTATCTTTTCTTGATATCCTAAAACTCTTCCATTGGTAGATAAAAACTCTTCTTTATTAAAAGCATCTCCAAAGCGTTTTGACGCTTTTGCAACTTCTTTATTTATTTTTCCTTCAATTTTCGCACAATAATCTTCAATTAAGACATCTGCTCTGTATCTTTTTTTTGAATCTTTATTATCGATTAAAGGATCATTGAAAGCGTCTACATGACCCGAAGCTTTCCATGTGGTTGGATGCATTAAAATAGAGGCGTCTAAGCCTACTATATTTTGATGCATTTGCACCATAGACTTCCACCAATACTCTCTAATATTCTTTTTTAATTCTACTCCATTTTGAGCATAATCATATACCGCACTTAAGCCATCATATATTTCACTAGATTGAAAAATATAACCGTATTCTTTTGCGTGTGATAATACCTTTTTAAACTGATCCTCTTTTTGTGCCATAATCTTTGCAAAGATAAGGGAATAAAGAAATTTTTCAAGAAAAATCAATGCTACTTTGTGTATTTGATACTACAGAATTCTTGTTTTTTAGTATCTTCACTAAAAACGCTAAGAAAATGAAAGGATTACAAAATCTTTTTAATCTCTTCTATCCGGATGTATGTGTTTGTTGCGATCAATATTTATTAGACCAAGAACATATAATTTGTATAGAATGTAGATTAGATTTGCCCTTTATAGATAGCAGTGATGTTACAGCTAATCCATTAACTCAAACTTTAGAGGGAAGAATTTTTCTGGAAAAGGGAGCTTCTTTTTTATATTATCATCCAACTGGAAAAGTAAAAAAACTAATTTATCAATTAAAATATAAAAATAATGAAAAGGTTGGAGTCTTTTTAGGAGAATGGTTTGGACAACTACTATTAGAAACCAATTCATTTAATGATATAGACTTCATCATTCCTGTTCCACTACATAAAGACAAGTTAAGACAACGTGGTTATAATCAGTTAACTAAATTTGGGAAAAGTCTAAGTACTATTTTAAACACAAAATATCTTGAAGGTGTTTTGATTAGGAATACAGCAGCAAAAACACAAACTTTTAAAAAGAGAGTAGAACGATTTAAAAGTCTTATGAATAATTTTAGCATAACAAACCCCGCTATTCTTAAAGATAAACATATACTTCTGATAGACGATGTGGTAACAACAGGTGCAACACTCGAAGCATGCTGTATTCAATTATTGAAAGTGGAGAATTTAAAAATAAGCCTAGTCACTATAGCTTTAACTGAATAAAAATTAACAATTTTCTGACATTTAATTCCAAAAAATATATTGTTTATTTGTAGTAAATTAATTGAGTTGAGAAAAATACAGCTTTTATTTTTAGTTTTCCTGGTGTTCTCTTTTTCACAATGTGCAAAGAAAGGAAGACCTGATGGAGGTCCTAAGGATGAAGATGCGCCTTTATTTGTGACTGCAAACCCTCCCTATGAAACCATTAACTTTGATAAAAAGGAAATAAACATATACTTCAATGAGTATATAAAATTAAAGGATCTTAGAAAACAACTCATTGTTTCACCTCCATTAAATCCTGCAAACCCGTCAATAATATCCCCTCAAGGAAGTCCAAGTAAGTTTATCAATATTAAAATTTTAGATACCTTAAAAGACAATTCAACGTATATTTTTGATTTTGGAAATAGTGTTCAAGACAATAATGAAGCAAATATTCTTGAGCGTTTTAAATATGTATTTTCCACTGGATCCTACATAGATTCGCTAAATTTGTCTGGGAATGTCAAAAATTCGTTTAAATCTGAAAGTGTTGAGGATATAAAACTCTTATTGTTCACGTTAGACAGTTCTTACACAGATTCTGCTGTTTACAATAGAAAACCAGATTATGTAACAAGTTCTTTAGATTCTTCCAATTACCAATTTACAAATCTTAGAAAGGGAAACTATCTTTTAGTAGCTTTAGATGATGAAAGAAGTGATTATATTTTTAATCCTAAAACTGATAAAATTGGTTTTCTAAAAGACACCATAACTCTCCCTAGAGATAGTATTATTAGTAATCCAATTTCAATATTTAAAGAAGAGTTACCTTATGTTTTTAGACGCGGTAAAGAAATCAGAAAAGGACAATTAATTTTTGGTTATCAAGGGAATCCAAAAAACCTCGAGGTAGAAACACTGTCGCCTGTTCCAGATAACTTTCAAACCATAATTTTTCCTGAAAAAGGAAAAGACACAGTAAACTTATGGCACTCACTCATTGATAAAGACTCTTTAGTTTTTAAAATAAGTAATAATACTAGTATTGATACCGTAACCGTTAAATTGAGGAAAAAAGAATTAGATTCTCTAAAAGTAAATGATATAACGGGGGGAATATTAAATTTAAAAGACACCTTATTTTTTACCACAAATAATCCTGTTGTTAAGATTGATACTTCAAGAATCATTTTCAAATACACAGATAGTATTAGCTTCCCTTACAAAACATTTATTTCAAAAAAAGAGAGCAAGATTGGCTTCCTTTTTGAAAAAAAACATAAAAAACCCTATAAGGTTAATATATATCCAAATGCACTAACGGATATTTTTAATACAACAAATGATACCATAAGTTCACTATTTAGAACCCGAGGAACCGAAGATTATGGAGAAATATCAATAACTGTTCAAAATTCAAAAAACATACCTGTCATTATACAATTAACAGATAGTAATGATGCCACTGTTGTTCAGGAAACATCTTCTAAAAACAAGAAAATTTCATTTGATCTATTAATGCCAAAAAAATATAAGATCAGAATTATCTACGATTCAAACCGAAATGGAGTGTGGGATACTGGAAATTATTTAGATAAAAAGCAACCAGAACATGTAGAATACTTTCCTGAAGTTCAAGAGGTAAGAGCTAATTGGTTGTTACCTATTGTTTTAAACATCAAGGAATTACAATAGTGAATGTTGAAAAAAACTTAATTTAATTAAACTAGTTTTTTAAGTGACATGATAACGCCTAGATGAAGAGATTCATGAAAATTATTAAAAATAATGGCCTTTTCCATTGAATCAATCACAAAACCAGTGCTGGTTTTGTACGCTGAATATTCTTTAAAAATTCCTGCTTCAAAATCTTCCTCTAACGTACTTGGTAAGCCCTGAAATAATTCTAAAACCTCATCAAAAGCTTGTTGAGAGAACTTAACAGAGGGTGAAGTTCCTTTTTGATAAGCAGAAATTAATTCATCTGAAACTAAACAATCATTACCAGAAAGCTTATAATGTAGTAATTGTTGGGTCACAACTAAATGGGCAATATTCCAAGCGATATTATTGTTAAACCCATCTGGAATAACATGGAGTTGATCTAAACTTAATTCTTTTATATAATATAAAACTATCGCTCTTGTTTTTGTTAGAATATCGAATTGTACCTTCATTTTTTTGATGTAATTTTATCAAAGATAATTTTTATTAATGAAGAAAGTATATTTTTTACAAACTTGTGATACCTGCCGGAGAATTTTAAAAGAATTAAATTTAGTTGGTTTTGAAAAACAAGAAATTAAAACCAACCCAATAACTGTAGCTCAATTAGAAGAAATGTATTCTTTATCAAATAGCTACGAGGCTCTCTTTAATAAACGGGCTAAAAAATACAAAGAAATGGGGTTGAAAAATGAATTGATTATTGAAAAAGAATACCGTCAATTTATTTTGGAAGAATATACTTTTTTAAAACGACCTGTTTTTATTTTCGATCAGCAAATATTTATTGGTAACAGTAAGAAAGAAATTGAACGTTTAAAAACAAAACTAATTAATAGTCTCTAAATAAGTCTTTAATCTCAATTGAGAATTTTCTCTAATATCTTGCCAAAATAAATTTATATCTCCTGAATGATAATTCTTAATTAGAGACATAAAAAGACGCATTGAAAACTTAGGATTACTTGACCACACCAAACCATCAGTGATTTCGATTTTAAGTGCTTTTTCGTATATTTTATTGTTCGTATATAAAAACCCCTTGTGTTGCTCTAAGCTAGTAGATTTAGAGCTGTCCCAAGTAACTGGGTTACTAGTAACTCCTCCAGCATACCAGTTTTTGTCTTTTTTTGGATAATGCCCCTTCTTAAATGTATTCCAAGAAACAAAACCGCCAATTTGACTGGGTTTTGTCATGGGTTGAATTGAATTAAATTGATCGGGTTGAATTCTCATTCCAGGAATATACGCAGCAACTAATTGTTTTTGCAATTCTTTTCCATCAAAAAAATCAGCCAGTAATCTTGAGGTGTGTGAGGATCCTTGACTATGACTTAATATAAAAATTGGTCTGCCTTTATTGTATTTTTTTAAATATACTTCAAAAGATTTTTTCACATCTTGATAAGCTAATTCTAGAGCTTCTTTCCCTCCTTTATTAAACATTTTATAAGACCGAATGTGTGCTTGTCTATAAAATGGTGTATACACTTTTCCTGAAATAGCTAGAGCAGAGGCTTGCATTAAAACTGCTTTTTCTAAAACTTTTTTATTTTGTTCAATATCATCAACAGGGACATTCCATCGAAGGTCTTCTTCGTCTAAATTTAAAGTTGGGTATACATAAAAAACATCTGCTCGAAGTGTATCTGGTGCTTTAGAAGCATAGTTTTGAAAGTCTTTTGAATATGTAGTTGGAAGAACTGCCCATGAGGTACTAAGATTATAATCTGGCGGTTCAGGTGAGTTTTCTAATTTAAAATTTTGGGTTTCATAAGTAGATTTACAACCTAATAAAAAAGTAAGACACACCATAATTAAAAGTCTAAACCTCATCTTATTTCTTTTTATATTCCTCATAAGATTTTTCTTCAACTAAATCTGATCCTGTGAAGATATTAATTTCCTTTTTCACATCAGAACGGTCATCATTAACATAATACACTGCTCGCGCCAAATCTATAAACGTTTTCCCAAAATCATTAGCTCTTTCACATTCTCTTATATCATCCTCAATTTTCCACAACTTCTTGTTCACTTCCAATAAGTTTTTGTGTAAATTTTTTAATTGATTAGAATCTTTGCAAGCATCATAAATACACTCTACATCTGGAGTTAATGTATCATACTCATGTTGAATATTAATTATTTTATTAGCATCTTTTATTTTAGAAAGTTTAATTTCTAAAATAGTGTACTTATCTAAAATTTCTCCGTTTGATACTTCTATTTTCATGTTATTACACCAATCTTTGGTTTTTTCTTAATAAGAATTTGCCCTAAAGCCTATCATTAATGTGTTAAACACTAGGTTTATAAAAATTTACGTTCTACAATAGTCATAAAACGTTGTTCAATATCTTCATTTTCTGCCCAATTATAATCTGGTTTAACCATTTTATTAATGAATTTTTTTGCTTCTTTTTCAGTTTTAAATGAATTTAATTGAGAAACTACTCGATTAAAATCTTCTTGACTTCCACCAAATAAATTTTTCACAAAAGCAATACGATCATTCAACCCAATTTGAATGTCATCTCGTATCTTATCGTTCAATGATTTTTTTGGAGCATTGTCAAATAAATCAGCAACTACATCAGCAGCAATTGTATCTTTTAATTCATCTTCAAGTGAAAGTGTAATTTCCTCATTACTAGACTCATCAGTCTCATGTTCATCTTCAAAAGCTTCCTCAATAACCCCATCTGATAGGGAGAATAAATCATTACCTTCTTCTTGAGCATTAGAGCCATCTGAAGCCTCTTCAATTGTTAATTCTATACCCTCATTAACCAAATCTTCATCAATACTTTCTATAACTTTGTCATCAGACTCTAAAATTTGTTCCTCCTCTGTGTCTTCTTGATCCTCTGTTTTTGTAATAAAATCATCTACTTCACTTTCAGTAGATGATGAAATCATATCCTCAATATTTTCAGAATCAATATCATTGTCTAACTTTTTCCCAACTTTTTTAACCAAATCTAAAAGCTCATCTTTAGTATGTTCGGGGTTTGAAGTCGTGTTAAAATATTCCTCTACACAGGCTAACACAGCTAATTTTTCATAAACTTCATGCGCTTTTGTTTTCAAAGCAAAAACATCTTCTTTGTTTTTCATTTGTAAAATACTGTGAGCTAAACTAGTGAGATCTGCTGCAAGTTTTTTGTGCATAAGTTGTAGTGTTTAATTATTTTTTAATCCCATTTTTTAATAAATTTGCCTAAATTCACAATGGATAAGTACAAATTATTCTGACGCCTTAAAACTACAAAATGTTTCTTGAAAATACGGTAAATCATACAGAACAATTTGGTTGGATTGAAGTAATCTGTGGATCAATGTTCTCTGGAAAAACTGAAGAGCTTATTAGAAGACTAAAAAGAGCTCAATTTGCGAAACAACGAATTGAAATTTTTAAACCAATTGTTGACACAAGATATGACGATGAGATGGTTGTTTCTCACGATGCAAATGAAATTCGTTCAACACCAGTTCCTGTAGCCTCAAATATTAGATTATTAGCTAATGATGTTGATGTTGTAGGCATAGATGAAGCTCAATTTTTTGACGATGAAATTGTAGCTGTTTGTAATGACCTAGCAAACCGAGGAATTCGTGTAATTGTTGCAGGACTAGATATGGATTTTAAAGGGAATCCTTTTGGACCAATGCCCGCTTTAATGGCCACAGCAGAATATGTTACTAAAGTTCATGCGGTTTGTACTAAAACAGGAAACTTAGCCAATTATAGTTTTAGAAAAGCAGTAAATGAAGATATCGTCTTTTTAGGAGAGACTCAAGAATATGAACCCTTAAGTAGGGCCGCATACTACAAAGCACTTCTTTCTCAAAGAGAAGAAATTGAGAAAGAAAAAAATTCTAAAAAATAGTGCTGACTCAACTATGAATAACCATGTATCCGTTCTAGAAATTAGTAAAAATGCACTTGAGTACAACCTTCAATACTTTAAGGATAAACTTCATCAAAAAACTAAAATACTTGCAGTGGTTAAAGCTTTTGGTTATGGAAGTGATGCTAACGAAGTAGCTTATTTTTTAAAAGATAAGGTTGATTATTTTGCTGTTGCTTATGCACATGAGGGTATTTCTTTACGAAATGCTAAGATACCAACCCCTATTTTAGTATTACACCCACAAATTCAAAATTTTGATGAAATTATAAGAAATCAACTTGAGCCTACTATCTACAATTTAAAAACATTAAACGCATTCATAACAAAAGCTAAGGAAAAAGAGATTGAGTCCTACCCTATTCATTTAAAATTTAATACAGGATTAAATAGATTGGGTTTTTCAAAAGTTAATATTCCCAAAATTATGGCGATCATCTGTAACTCAAAACATGTGAAAATTAAATCCATTTTTTCTCATTTGGCTGCTAGTGAAGACAGTAATGAAAGACAATTTACTTTAAATCAAATTCAAAATTTTAAAGATATCATCACACAAGTTTATGATCATATAGAGTATACTCCAATGGCCCACACACTAAACACTTCTGGGGTTATAAACTATCCAGAAGCTCAATTTGACATGGTTAGAATTGGAATTGGTTTGTATGGTTTTGGAAATAATAAAAAAGAAACATCACAATTAAAAAATACACATATTTTAAAATCTATAATTTCTCAAATTCACATTGCAAAAAAAGGAGAAACTGTAGGTTATAATAGAGCTTTTAAAGCTTTCAAAGACACTATAATTGCTACTATCCCAATAGGGCATGCTGACGGATTATCAAGAAAATTAGGAAAAGGAAATGGATACATAACAATTCAAAACCGGAGTGCTCCAATTATTGGTAATGTTTGTATGGATATGATTATGGTTGATATTACTAACATTGAATGCAACGAAGGAGACCCTGTTTTTATTTTTAAAACCCAAGAAGATATTTTGAATATTTCTTCAATGACTGAGACGATTTCCTATGAAATATTAACCCTAATCTCTCAACGCATAAAAAGGTCATTGATCTAATTGAATTGAATATATTAAAATTTTATTTTAAAAAATTCATCACCAACTCATAAAAAACATCTGGAGACTCTGCGTGCAACCAATGACCAACGTTAGGTATTGTCTGAATAGATGCTTCAGGAAAATGTTTTTTTATCAAAGGAATATCGTTATCTAAAATATATTCAGATTTTCCTCCAGCCAAGAATAAGGTTTTTTCTTCAAAGGTTGTGAAAGATGGAAGTGCTTTACCAACCTCATCATTATTTTTTGTAAGAGATTGTAAATTAAAACGATATGCTAATAATCCTTTCTCCTTCCAATACACATTCTTTAATAAAAAAGCTCGAGTTACAGGATCAAAAATTAATTCAGAAATTTTTTGATCAACGAGTTTACGGGTATTCTGAATTGTAAAATCAACTGAATTTAATGCGGTTAAAATATCAGAGTGATGTGGTTGATAATATCTAGGAGCAATATCTACTATAATTAATTTAGCTACCAATAGTGGGTATTTCACAGCAAACAACATGGCTGTTTTCCCTCCCATTGAATGTCCTAAAACAACAACCTTTTCTAAATTATAATGATGAATATAATGTACTAAATCTTCTACAAGATAATCATAACTAAACTCGGGTGAATGAAAACTACGTCCGTGATTTCTTTGATCTATAATATGTGTTTGAAAAATTTTGCCGAATTTATTTCCAAGAGACTTCCAATTGTCACCCATCCCAAAATACCCATGAAGTATTATTAGAGGAGTCCCCTCTCCAATTATTTTTGAATGTAAGATCTCCATACTACTGAAGGCGATGTAAATACATGTTTACAACGTTTTGAAGGCCTAGGTACAAACTTTCAGAAATTAAAGCGTGTCCAATGGAAACCTCTGCAAGGTTGGGAATATTTTGTTTAAAAAATTCTACATTGTCTAAACTCAAATCATGTCCAGCATTAATTCCTAAGCCTAACTCATGTGCTAAGTTAGCTGCTTTTGTGTAAGGTTTTATCGCTTGCTTATTCCCTTTCTCATAAGCACTGGCAAAATGTTCTGTATATAACTCAATTCTATCTGTACCAGTTTTAGCTGCAGCTTCAATTAATTTTAGATCTGTATCAATAAATATAGAAGTTCTAATTCCAGCATTTTTAAATTCACTTATTACCTCCTTAAGGTAGGATTTATTGGTAACAGTATCCCAACCTGCATTTGAAGTAATTTGATTAATAGTATCTGGCACTAATGTTACTTGTGTTGGCTTAACTTCCAGAACTAAATCCATAAATTTACGGATAGGATTTCCTTCAATATTATATTCTGTTGTAACCATTGGCTTGAGATCACGGGCATCTTGATAGCGAATGTGTCTTTCATCTGGCCTTGGGTGAATTGTGATGCCTTGAGCACCAAACTCTTGAATGTCTTTAGCAACTTTTAGTAGATTTGGAACATCTCCTCCTCTTGAATTACGCAAAGTTGCTATTTTATTAATATTTACACTTAACTTTGTCATTGGTTTCAAATAAAACACAAAAGTACATCATTAAATGATTTTAAACTATCTTCGTAAAGCGTGAATATGAAAGAATACATACAAAATGATTTAGAAGTTTTGACTCCAGAAAGTTTGGTGAATAAAGCTCAAGAAATCTTTGAAACACTTCCAATAACACATCTTCCCATTATTAAAAATGAAGAGTTGATAGGAAGTATCTCTGAAAGCGATTTACAGACTATCGATGAAAAGTCATCCAAAATTTCAGAATATTCTCATCTAATAGATTTCTTTTTTACAGATAAAAGTATCACTTTACTTAAAACCATTAAATTGTTTTCGGAAAATGACACCAATATCATGCCTGTTTTAAATGATAAAAAAAAATATATTGGATATTACGAGTTACATGATATCCTTGAGCTTTTTTGCTCAAACTCATCTTTATTTAGTGATGGAGTTATAATTGTTATAGAAAAAAATAAAAAAGATTTTTCTATGAGTGAGGTAAGTCAAATTGTAGAAAGCAACAATGCAACTATACTTGCTTTTTACATATCCAATCAAACTTCTGATGCTATTCAAGCAACAGTCAAAATTAATTCAGAGGACATCAATGAAGTCATTCAAACGTTTAGGAGGTATAATTACAACCTAATATCTGAACATAAAGATGATTTTTATTTACAAGATCTAAAAGATAGATCAGATTATTTACAGAAATACTTAGACATGTAATGATAAAAAAGGTAGCTGTTTTTGGTCAGACACATTCTGTCAATGCTGAGAAGGAAATTAAAGTCCTCTTATTGGCTTTGGAAGAACATAATGTTGTAGTTTTTTTTGAAGAAAATTTCTATAATGCACTAAAAGACTCTTGTCATTTAACAAAAAAATATTCAACTTTTGCTAGCTTTTATGATTTAAATAGCTCTTTTGATGTGTTTTTCAGTCTCGGTGGTGACGGAACTATTCTAAGAGCAATCACATACATTAGAGATTTAGACATCCCTATTTTGGGAATTAATACAGGTAGACTTGGGTTTTTAGCAAATATTCAAAAAAATGCAATCAAAGAATCTATTGATTTGTTAATTGCTGAAGAATATACAATTCAAGAGAGAACATTATTAAGTATCAAAACTAATCCTAAAGTTAAATCATTAGATGAACTCTCATTTGCCTTAAATGAAATTACTATCGCAAGAGAAAATACAACCTCTATGATTGGTGTGAAAACCTTCTTAGATAAGGAATATCTAACAAATTACTGGTCTGATGGTCTTATCATAGCTACTCCAACAGGCTCTACAGGCTATTCACTTAGCTGTAATGGTCCAGTAATATCACCTAATTCAAAAAACTTTATCATAACCCCAATAGCTCCTCACAATTTAAATGCAAGACCGATGGTAATTCCAGATGAAACCTTGATTGAACTGGAAGTAGATTCAAGAGAAAAAAGTTTTTTAATTTCACTCGACTCTAGAATTACCTCAGTACCAAAAGACACTAAAATCTATATCGAGAAATCACCCTTCACAATAAAGAGTATGATTCCTTCCAATCACTCTTTTTTAACAACACTAAGAACAAAGCTTTTGTGGGGAGAAGATACTCGAAATGGTTCTAACAATAAAATGTAGAAAACAATAAAAAACTAAAATTATTGTTATTCAAAAAGACTCACGTTTAAACTTTATAAAGCAAATAGATTTTTTTATATTTGCACGCTATATTTTATGATGAAAACATATTTAATTTTGTTATTATTTATTTGTATTTCAAGCAATTGTTTATCTCAAATAAACGAAGTTGGTTTCATTGTAGGTGGAGTTAATTATGTAGGCGATGTGGGTCGAACAAATTACATTCAACCCAAGAATATTGGATCGAGTATTATGTACAAATACAATTTAAATCCAAGAATAGCGATTAGGGGAACTTTCAGTACTTTTTCTATTTCAGGAGATGATGCTGACTCTGAGAATACAATAAGACAAGAAAGAGGTATTAAATTTGAAAATCCGATACAAGAATTCGCAGTTGGAATAGAATATAATTTTTATGAATATGATTTATCATCAAAAGATAAAACAAGTACACCCTATATTTTATTTCAGATAGCAGCAGTGGATTATGAAACACCAAGAATTCAAAATCCAGACAGAACTTTCAATTTCACAAGAAACACAGCCGTTTCTATACCCCTTGGAATTGGGTATAAAACAAAAATAATAGAAAAAATAGCTTTCGCAGTGGAGACCACGGTTCGATATACATTTACTGATGAGTTAGACTATTCAACAAGTAGATTTTCACAATTAAACTTTGGAGGCACATCAAATGATTGGTATCTATTCTCTGGGGTTTCTTTGGTTTATACATTTGGCAGGCCAGCATGTTTCTCTGATTAAGCACAAAACTCATGAATAAACGATTACTTATTAGCTCAGATAATATTCCTAAACACGTTGCAGTGATTATGGATGGAAACGGAAGATGGGCTAAAGGAAAGGGCATGAATCGTATATTTGGTCATAAAAATGCACTAACTGCAGTTAGGGAAACTATTGAGGCTGCTGCTGAATTAGGAACAGAGGCAATCACATTGTATGCCTTCTCTACAGAAAACTGGAATAGACCAAAAATTGAAGTAAATGCTTTAATGAGTTTACTCATAAGTTCACTCAATAAAGAATCTGTTACCTTCAAAGAAAATGATGTAAGAGTTAATGCAATTGGAAATATAAAAAGCCTTCCAGATAGTGCTCAAAAAACACTAAAACAAGTAATTAAAGAGACCCAAAACAATAAAAAAATAGTCTTAACATTAGCTTTAAGTTACGGAGCAAGAGAGGAAATTATCAATACAATTAAAAACATATCTAAAAAAGTTGTTAATAACGACCTTACCATTGAAGAAATAGACGAAAAAATTATAAATAATCATTTATATACGTTTAATTTGCCCGACGTTGATTTAATGATAAGAACCAGCGGTGAGCAAAGAATAAGTAATTTCCTTTTATGGCAAATGGCTTATGCCGAATTATACTTTACAAATATACTTTGGCCAGATTTTAGAAAAGAGCATTTTTATGATGCAATTATAGAATATCAGAATAGAGAAAGAAGATTTGGAAAAACTAGCGAGCAAACTATACAAGCAGAATAGCATCAAATTTGGTGCTTTAATTCTCATTTTTTTACTTTCAACAGTCGATTTTACTACCAATGCGCAAGTAGTAAAAGACTCAACAACTATTGTTGAAAAAGATAGTATTACCATTCAGGAAAATATTATCTATGAAAAAGGCAAAGAGTATATTTTAGGAGGAATCTCAATCTCTGGTCTACAAAAATTTTCAGAATCTACAGTAAAGGTATTTACAGGTCTTAAAATTGGTCAACCCATAAAATTACCTGGAGATAAACTAACAAGTGCAATTAAAAAACTATATCAAAGTAAACAATTTAGTACCGTAGAAGTTTTTTTAATAAGAGTAGACGGGAATACTATATACTTAGAGTTTGATGTAAAGGAACTTCCTCAACTTAATGAAATTAGCATTGCAGGAATTAAAAAAAATAAATCAAAAGCTCTAAAAACTGAAGCTGAACTGAAAACTGGTGCCATGGTAACAGATAACCTACTTGTTACTACCAAAAACTATTTTAAGAAAAAATACACTGATAAAGGTTTTTTAAAGACAAAGGTAAGTATTGATACAAAAAGAGATTCTTCAGATATCAATGCAGTAAATATGAGTGTTTACATAGATAAGGGTTCCAAAATAAAAATAAAGAACATCAATTTCACTGGAAATAAAGCACTTTCAGAAAGTAAGCTAAGAGCTGCCATGGGCAACACAAAAAGAAAATTTGCAGGTAGATTCTGGAAAGGGTCAAAATACATTGACGAAAAATTTAAAGAAGATCTTGTAAGTATTCTTGACACTTACAGTAGACTAGGATATAGAGATTCTAGAATTTTATCTGACAAGGTAACTTGGAACGAGGATAATACAATTAACATTGATATTACACTTGAAGAAGGAAGACAGTATATTTTTGGAGATATTTTATATGTTGGAAATAAAAGCTATACTGATCAACAATTAAATACAATTCTAAAAATCGAAAAAGGGGATGTTTATAATGGATCTGTATTAAAAGAAAGAATTACCGGTGATGGAAGCCCAACCTCTGAAGATATTCAAACATTGTATCAAAATAGTGGATTCTTATTTTCATCTGTAAATGCAGTAGAAACAAAAGTAGTTAACGATTCTATAACTGTTGAAATTAGAATTAGAGAAGATGAAAAAGCAACCATTAATAAGGTGAGTATTGTGGGTAACGACAAAACTAATGACTTTGTTATTTTTAGAGAACTGAGAGTAAAACCTGGTTCCTTGTTTAGTAGAGACGCAATTATTCGTTCGATTCGTGAAATTGGTCAACTTGGTTTTTTTGACACAAATGTAACCCCAGACGTCAGACCTAACTATCAAGACAAAACTGCTGATGTAGAGTTTAGTGTTGTAGAAAAAGGAGGTAGTCAAATAGAACTTCAAGGAGGTTATGGAGGGGGTTCTTTCATTGGAACATTAGGGTTATCATTTAATAATTTCTCTATTCGTAATTTATTCAAGAAAGAGGCCTATAAGCCGCTTCCAATGGGTGATGGTCAGTCATTATCACTTCGATTACAAACCAGTAGAACGTTTAACACCTATAGTTTTTCATTCACAGAACCATGGTTTGGGGGTAAAAAACCTCAATCTTTATCGTTCTCGGTATATTCATCCAAACAATTTCAACTAGACAGACAAACCTTTGATGTAGATAGAGATAGAAGTTTAGGTATAGCGGGTGCTTCAATTGGTATTGCAAAACGACTCACATGGCCAAGTGATTTCTTTACTTTGTCTCAAACACTAAGTTACCAAAGCTTTGGCCTCAATGACTATCAATTTAGAGTTGGTAGTGATATTTTAAGTGAAGGAGACCTAAATAATCTTGCATACAATATTAGTTTAAGCCGAAATTCGGCTGGTCCTAGTTTAATTTTCCCAACCTACGGTTCTACTTTTAGTATTAGTGCTAAGGCTACAATACCGTATTCTCTTTTTAATAACAAAGACTACCAGAGCTTAGCTCCTGCAGAAAGGTTTAAATGGTTAGAATACTATAAATTATTATTTAAAGGGAAATGGTATAACAGTCTGGCAAAAAAGCTAGTGTTAATGGCAAATACAGAAATTGGATATTTAGGTTTTTATAATGATGAATTAGGAAGCACACCTTTTGAACGATTCTTTGTAGGGGGAGACGGAATTGCACAATTTCAGCTAGATGGTAGAGAAAGTGTAGGTTTAAGAGGTTATGAAAATAATAGATTATCATCGATAGAAGGTGGAACTATCTATAATAAATTTCAATTAGAATTGAGATATTCCATAACAGATAAACCCTCTGCATCTATATATACTATTGGATTTTTAGAGGCCGGAAATTCTTATGACAATTTTGACAGCTTTAATCCGTTTAATTTAAAAAGGTCTGCTGGAGTTGGTATTCGTATATTTATGCCAGCATTTGGTTTACTTGGAATAGATTTTGCTCACGGTTTTGATCCTTTACCAGGGTCAAATATTAAATCTGGTTGGCAAACTCATTTTATTATAGGTCAACAATTTTAATTAAAAATGAAACTTAATTTTTTGAACTTGAGATTTTTGGAACACAATAAGGTATTAGTAAACATCGCTTTATGTTTGTTTGTAATCTCTACAGTGTTTGTTAGTGCTCAAAAGCCTCAAAGAATAGCTTATATAGATATGGAATACATTTTAGAGAATGTACCTGAATATATGGAAGCCCAAAATACCTTAGACTCTAAAGTAACCAAATGGAGAAGTAAATTAGATGAATTAAGTAGATATATAGAAAAAATTAAAAATGATTTAGCCAATGAACGTGCTATTTTAACCAATGATCTTATTCTTGACAAAGAGGATGAAATAACCTTAAAACAAGAGGAACTGAGAAGGTTAGAATCATTATATTTTGGACCAAATGGAGATATGTATTTATTGAGAAAACAATTAGTAAAACCCATCCAGGATCAAGTATTCAATTCTATAGAAGGTATTGTTAAAAAAAAGAAGTACGATTTTGTTTTTGATAAATCTAGTGATTTAGTCATGTTATATTCCAATAAAAAGTACGATATTAGCGAACTTATTTTGAATGAAATTGTTAGGGAAAGAAAAATAAAAATTAATGAGGAAAAAAGAAAACAAAAATCTGTTTTAAGTAAAGAAAAAACAGAAAAACAAAAAAAGTTTATAAGAGACAGAGAAGCTTTAAGAAAAAAGAAAGACGAGGAAAGAAAGGCAAGACTAAAGAAAAGCGAAGAAATACGAAAGAAAAGAATTGCCGATATTGCAGAGAAAAAAAGAATTTTAAAAGAGAAAAAAGAAGCTATAAAAAAGAAAAACAACTTAGAACAAGATAATAATTAAATTAAACAAGATGAGAAAATTGAAAAGTTTACTATTAGTAGCAATTTTAACTTTAGGGATGAGTGGTGTAGCAAATGCTCAAAAAGTTGGACATATAGTATACGAAAGAGTAATTGCAAACATGCCTGAGACCAGAGCTCTACAAGTTGAGTTAGCTAAAATTACCAAAACATATAAGGACGATATCGATGGTATGAAGAAAAAGCTAGATGATAAAATTAAAAAATATACAGCGGAACAAGCTCAACAAACTGAGGTTACCAACAAGCAGAGAGCTCAAGAAGTTCAAGTAGACAATTCTAGAGTTCAACAAGCGGAACAAGCTGCATACCAAGACATTCAAGAGAAACAAAACAACAAGTTAGTACCAATTATTGGTAAAGCAAGAAAAGCTATTAGTGAGGTAGCTAAAGCAAAACAAATACTTTATGTACTTGACGCATCTGCAAGTAGAGGGCTACTAGTAGCTGAAGGTGAAGATTTATATGAGGCAGTAAAAGTTAAATTAGGACTTTTACCTGACCAAAAACAACCAACTACACCAGGTCAAAATTAAAAAATTATCACACAGTTTTAAAAATCCTACTTTTTAAGTAGGATTTTTTATTTTTACTACTATGAATACCATTAAAAGTAACCCAATTGGTTTTTTTGACTCAGGAATTGGAGGTACGTCTATTTGGCAAGAGGTAAACAAATTATTACCTAAAGAGAATACAATTTATTTAGCAGACAGTAAAAATGCTCCTTATGGACAGAAATCAAAAGAAAATATCCTTGAGTATTGTATAAAAAATACTGAATTTCTGTTAAACAAAAATGCTAAGATTATTGTCGTAGCCTGCAATACTGCAACTACAAATGCAATAAATTATCTGAGAGAAAATTATGATATTCCTTTTATTGGTATAGAACCTGCTATAAAAAAAGCAGGATTAGTTACTAAAAATAAAAAGATTGGGGTCTTAGCAACAAAAGGGACCATAAACAGTAAACTTTTTGAAAAAACCTCTACTAAAATAGACCATTCAATTAAAATAGTTGAACAAGTTGGATATGGCTTAGTGGAACTTATTGAAAATGGAGAAATTCAATCTTTAAAAATGGAAAAGCTCATCTTTACTTGTTTAAATCCGATGCTTAAAGAAAATATTGATGCCCTAGTTTTAGGGTGTACCCATTATGCGTACTTAATTCCTCAGATAAAAAGAATTATTGGAAATCATATTCAAATCATTGACTCTGGACTTGCTGTTGCAAAACAAACGCAAAGAGTTTTAACTTCTGATGATCTACTAAACTCATCTACAAATAAAAAGACTTTTCATCATTTTTACACCAATAAAGAATCTAAAATACTAATTGAAATTCTGAAAAATTACAATCCTGTAAAGGTTATAGAAAAAGAATTTTAGAACGATGAATTAATATTAGGACAGGCTGATGCTCTTGGCTTTCTTGTAAATAAATTTACACCAACAGATACCTGATGAAATCCAGTATTGGTTAAAACAATATCATTTAATTGATTGGTGTAGGTGTAAGAAAACATCCATTTATTATAATTAACTCCAATAATAGGGGTTATATACTTCAAATCCTCTATAGGGCTTACATCAAAACTTTTTCTATACGATACTGCAGCCCATAATTGAGCTTTGTTAAAATCTTTGTATGCCTTTAAGTTAAAGTCAACTATTCGCTCCCCTGTTGATTCTCTTAGTTGCACCATTAGTGAAGGCTCCAATTGTATTGCTTTGCTTTGCCCGAAATAATATCCTAATGACAGAACATAATTCCTTATATCTAAGGGTTCTAGATTGTTGTTAAGATTGTTTTTTGCAGATAACAAAAGGTTCTTAACAGTAAAATACGATGAAAAACCAGATTTATGGTAGGCAACACTAAAGTCGGCATTATAATATGCTGAACTTTGGATGATTTGTGCTACGGTTGGGTCTCCAAAAAATTGTGTTTGATCTACTTGATTTTGAACAGCTGTAAAAGATAATCCAAAAGAAATTTGATTAAAAAGGGAGCTCCTATTAATGTTTAAATGATATGCAAAAGTACCTTGAATCCCTTTTTGAGAATGAAAACCATTACTATCATTAAAAAGAATAAAACCAAATGCACCTTTTTCATTAAAACGGTTGTGAAAACTCAAGGTTTGAAGTGTTGGTGCATCCTTAACACCAGCCCACTGTTGTCTAGCCGTGAGTCGAAGTTTTCCTGTATTTCCAATACCAGCTGCTGAGGGATGAACTAGGTAAACATTGTCAGATAAATAATCTGAGTAAATAGGGAGTGTTTCTTGTGCATTACTGTCTAGAAAAAAGAAAATAGATGCAATTAATAAAATTGTACTTTTAAATAGCTTCATAGATTTCACTAAAATTGTGAATTGTAAATATATTATTTTTATATGAAACGATGTAAACGTATCAATAAAATTAACAATAGCATAAGAAAAGTGTTCGTCTCAGTTATGAACTAAAAGCTGTTTAATAATTTTTGTAAAACTCAGAAATACTTTTATTGCGCTATTTTGTAAATTCTATTTCTAATTCTTCCAAAGATTTACCTTTAGTTTCTGGAACTACTTTTATCATAAAGAATAAGCCAATTAATGCAATTATGCCAAAAATAAAGAACGTTAGTGCATTCCCAAAGTTAGATAATTCCCATGGAAAAACTAACTGAACTAAAGAGCTTATTAATGAGTTTACGAAAGCAATAACGCCAATAGCTAACCCTCTATATTTCAAAGGGTACAATTCTGACAACAATACCCACATGACTGGACCTAATGAAAATGCAAAACATGCGATAAAACCTAAAATACCCATCAATATCAAAGTAGCATTAATTGAAGTTGCTACCTCTAAAATTGCTCCATCATTTTTACTATATATCCGGTTTCCTAGAGCTTGCTTTAAATCATTTTTAAAAGCAATATCACTTTCATAAACTTTATCAACTAATGGAAGTAATTGCTGAGACTCATTGAATTCTAACTGGTTTATATTCTCTGTAGTTAATTTATAAGTTGCTTGATTAAAACCATAAGCACATAATAATAAGCTAATCGCTATTCCAGCTGTACCAAATAATAATAGGGGTCTTCTACCCATTCTATCTATCAGATAAATGGCGAGAAAGGTGAAAATTACTGAAATAGAACTCAATAAAACTCCTGATGAGAAGGCAGCATCTGTTCCTATGCCAGTTTGTTCAAAAATAGATGTTGCATAAAAATACACTGCATTTATTCCCGTAATTTGTTGAAGGACACCAACAACTAAACCAACACCTAATATAAACCGTAGAGAGGGTTTTAATAAATCTATAAGTTTTAATGATTCTTTGTTTTTTTCGGCATGCACACTTGTTTCAATTGCCGTATTTTCTCTTTCACCTCTGTCATTTCCATGAATTTTAATTAAAACTTTTTTTGCCTCTAAAAAATTTTTATTTAAGTACAACCATCTTGGACTCTTAGGAACAAAAAATAATAGTAAAAAATAAATTAGTGCTGGAAAAAACTCTACTCCTAGCATCCATCTCCAAACATTTTGATCGGTTAGAAAAATACTTTCAGATGTATTGTATTTATTAAAAAAATAATTGCTTAAAAAAGCAGCAAAAAAACCAAAAACAATATTTAATTGCTGAAGAGAAACAAGTTTACCTCTATTTTCTGCAGTTGAAATTTCTGCGATATACATAGGCGCTAATACTAGAGCTGCTCCAAAAGCAATTCCACCAATAATTCTTGCGATATAAAGCATTTCATATGATGATGCTAAAGCAGATAATACAGCAGAAATTGCATAGAAAAAAGCAACAAAAATTAACATTTTTTTTCTTCCAAAAAGATCACTTAGCCGTCCAGAAAATAACATCGCAAACATTGCAGCAAAAGATGGGGCACTAACTACCCAACCCGATTGAATTTCATTTAAATTAAACTCAGGACCTGCAAATGACATTACTCCAGAAATTATACCTGCATCGAATCCAAATAGAAAACCTCCCAATGCTACTATGAAGCTTATAAAAATAGTGTATGTCTTGTTGCTCATTTATTTTGATTTTTTTAAAAAAGTAAATTTAATAAATTATAGTTTGCATAGCATGTGGTCTAATATTTAAAAAGGTTTCACTAGAACCAACAATGAGCTTATAGCCAATAGTATTATCGGTTTTATTCATCACTACTGTTATCATTTTTCCATCTTTATTTTTAAAAGATGTACTTTCCAAAGATGATCGACTAGAAGAAGTACTTACCCGAAATGCGCCAGGTTTTATAAATTTCGAAAAGTGACCAATATAATAATATGTTGGCGTGAAAGTTAATTCTCCTGTCTTTGTATCTGCATGAATTGGTGCAAAACAAAAATTTTGCACATGATTTGGACCTCCTCTTTCATCCAATAAAATATTCCAATCTGTCCAACCAACTACACCGCTATTAAAATCATTTATCATAGAATTCCCATATCGTTCTGCATTGGGCCAAAAATGCATCCTTTCCGAATCAAACCCTTCTTGACATCCCTCGGTAAATAACATATTTTTTGAAGGAAAAGATTCATTAATGTTTTTTAAATTGTCATATTTTGGTAAACCTCCTGTCCAAGTTTCATACCAATGGAAACCAATCCCCCAGGCATATTTAGAAGCTTCTAAGTCTTCAAAGATCGTATTAGCCCTATCAGAAATTAAATCTCTATTGTGATCCCAAACAACAATTTTCTTATCACCTAATCCAGCTTTTTCTAAGGTTGGCCCTAAATAATTTTTCAAAAAATCTCGCTCTTCACTAGCCGTGTATATACAAGACTCCCATCTTTGAACAGCCATTGGTTCGTTTTGAATTGTTAAACCCCATACAGGAATACCCTCATTTTCATAAGCTTTGATAAATTTGACGTAATAATCTGCCCAAGATTGTCTAAACTCTGGGCGTAATTTTCCACCATACAACATGTTATTATTAGTTTTCATAAAAGCAGGTGGACTCCAAGGGCTGGCATAAAAAACTAAATCATCTTTTATTAAGTTTATAGCTCTTTTTATAAAAGGAATTCTTTTTTTCATGTCTTTTTCTATTGAAAAAGTTTTTAAATCTGCATCGCCTTCTTCAATATAGGTATGGCTCCCTAATCCAAAGTCACTGCTATGAATGCTTGTTCTTATGATATTATACCCAATACCATCTTTACCATATAAAGAGTTTAATAATTTATTTTGTTGTGTTTTATTAAGCGCAGAAAAAACCTCAGAAGAAGCATCTGTAATAGCACCACCAATTCCTAAGTATTCTTGAAAAGTTTTATTAGGGTTAACAAAAACAGCGATTTCAGTCTCGAGAGGTTGTACCTTGTTTTTAAAAGTTTGTTCGCTGATTTTTGTTAATCTCAAGTCTGTATCTTTTGCAGTTGCAAAAACTTGAAGAGTTTTGTTATTGTAATCTTTTGAGTTTGAATTAGAAGAATTTGATGGTAATATAGATTCACCAACTTTTGAATTTGTACATGCTACTATGAGCAATAAAAGATATACTAATTTAAAATTCTTAAGTATCATATATAATTTTTTATTGTAATCTATATTCGTGTTTTACCCAATCTACTTCCATAACCCATTCACCTTCCATTGGTGAATCTGTAATTTTAGCATAATTTAAAATCGCAAACATTGGCTCAGAATATCTATCACCTTCTCCAATATTTCGATAGATTTCTTTTTGATCAATACGGTACACAAGATCAGATCCTTCCCATTCAACAGAATATTCATGGTAATCATTAAGAGTAGCATCAAATCCTTTACGTAAACTCCACCAGTCTCCTTTATCACAATTCTCTAAACTCTTGATAGCACCCGTAGTGAAGTGGTTTTTATGATGGTCTCCATGATGTTCGAAAATATCTATCTCACCAGAACCTGCTAGAGGCCAACAAATGTTTTCATCAGGTTCTTGCACAGGGGGTTCATTATTTTGGGCACCTAAAATCCACCATGCTGGAAACATACTTGGCTCTCCATTACTACCAAGTCGTAATCTAGCAGTCCATTTTCCTTTAACAAATTCTTTCCTATTCTTGGATGCAATTCTTCCAGAAACATATTGCGTTTCAGGATGTTGTTTCCCATATTTATCAAAATTATCACATGGTCTTTTTTCATCAATTCTAACAACTTTTAGTTTTAATGAGCCATTACTTACCTCTCTTGTACCAAACTCATTGTCTGGAACATAGCAATGGGTTTCATTATTAACCCAAATACGTTGATCTTGCCAATTCGCTGAATTAAAATTATCAAAATTATCAATAAAATCTACCTTCCAAGCATTCGTAGATATCATTTTTTTGTACCCTTCCTGATTCTTATTTTTAAATGCAGTTGAAAGGATAATTATTGATAGAAAACCTAATAAAAAAAGTAGGGTTGGTTTTTTCATAATTTGTTTTTTTGACGTAAGATTAGTTTTTAAATGTTTAAAAATTTTAAATTTAGACTTCAAACTTGACGGATATTGGATATTGATCTAAGTGCCTTTAATTTTAAGAGTATTTCAATTTAGTTTTTAATTAATTTCTTTTGATATTGCAATTCATCTGAAATAATAGTTAAAAAATAAATACCCGGTTTTAGATTTGATATATCATATTCGTTTGACGAATTTGGAGTTAACTTCTTAACCAATCGCCCGTTAACATCATTTATTTTTAAAACTTTTACCTCTTGATAATCACTAAACTGAATTTTAAAAATTTGATTTACAGGATTAGGATAAATTGAGCTAACAGTATTAATTTGACTATCAGTACTCAGAGAGCCTAAAAACTCAAATTCAAACCAATTAATGTTAAAACCAGGCTCTAAAACTTTCATTTTTAAGGTATAGACTCCTGAATTTAAATTTGTTTCTGTTGACGTTGTTTGCCAGGATTGCCAACCGCCAGTAACCGGTAAATCTACAGTGGAAATACTTGCTGTTGAGTTGTTATTTAATAATAAAAACTGAACTTTACCAGTATCATAAGCAGCAGCTGTTCTAAGATTTAAATTATAAGTACCACTATTGGATATATAGACTAAGTAATCTGCATAGTCTCCAACATCAGTATAACCTATATTAAGACCACCTCCAGTATCTGAGGTATTTTCGGTTTGCAACCCAAATTGATTGTTAAAATCTTCAGCTTGAATTTTACCAGGTATTAAAAATCTAGCTTGAAGATTATTATCAACTAATAGATTCTCAAAAGAATCAAGAGTATTGTTATAAACTGAAGTGATAATAGTACCATTATAACTTACTTCTATTTGGTCCTGATAAAATAAATATTCTGATAAATTTAAAGTAATTTGCCTGCTATTCACAGCGTTAATTTCAGCAGATTCTATTGTTCTTAGATTATTATTAACTGTAACTTCAAATAAATCATTAGATAATGATTGATTTGTGATGGGGTGATTTAAAACAATGTTTAACGATTGCTCATCGTCGTTTGTAGTGGCACTTAAGACGTCAAATGGAGGGATTTGATCTGTAGAATTTGTGAATTCAATACTACTCATATTGAACTCAGTATTTCCATCCACTTTAACTTTTAAAACATGTGTTCCGGCATCGATATATGAATTATTGACAGAATGGTAGACAAAATTAGTCCAACCTCCTGTATTTCCAAGAGAAATAGTACCTGAGATATCAACATCATCTATATAAAATTTAATTTTTGCCCCATTTTGCGGTGTAGCATATCTGAGTTTTAGATTATAAAAACCCGTTTCAGAAACTTCTACGGTATATTTCATCCATTCATTATTGTTAGTATACCCTACGTGATAGCCGTTACTATTTGAAGTATCGGAATTTGTTTGAATATCTACGCCATCATTTCTATAGGTCCATCCAGAATTCCAGGGTTGAAAATCTTCACCTGTAGATAATGTATAATTTGCATAATCTACATCATAATAAGCAATACCATTAGATCCAAGATCATAGTCAGACAGGTAAACTACCCCAGGTAGGGTATGGTTTGCATAAGGAATGTGAGTCTCATCTTGAGGTTGTCTGAGAACCGCATCAATAACATCTTTATAAAAAACATTATTTTCTATAAGGATATCATTGGTTAGTTGACTTAATCCTTGAATAGCATTTTCTACTGAAGGTTGAGGGCCTTCATTTTTCCAATAATTTATAATAGATTCATAATTTGCATTAGAGTTTATGGAGTAAGGACATACAATAGTTGAAATTCTTTTCCAAGGCCACCAGGCCCATCCTATATTATTATCCTCAACTAAATTAATTGCTTCTGTAAACCATACATTAGAATTTTCACCAGATTCTCCTAACCAAAGAGGAGTATTATGCTGTTCTCTAATGTCTAAAACCCATTGAATGGATGCTGTATCATTGTAGGTCCAATATTTGTGAGGACTGTAAACCATGTTAGAATCCCATGGAGGAGTTAAGCCACTAAAATCATTTGCAAAACCATTCCCTTCAATAAAAATGATATGATCAGAATCTACAGCCCTAATTTCATTAGTAACTCTTATATAAAAATTTCGTAGAACATTAGTTCCAAGAGGCCAGTTAACTTCATTTAGTAAATCATATCCCCCAATCCATTCTTTGTCTTTATATCTATCTGCAAGTTTTCCCCACAAAGCAACTGTTTTATCTTGATTTAATGAACTTTCCCACAAAGAGGGTTTTGAATCATCATAATCGCTAATTGCAGCATCCATACCCTGTCCACCAGGCGCAGCATGTAAATCTAAAATGAGGTATAATTGATTAGCTTCACACCAAGTCAAAAGTTCATCTACCATATCAAAACCTGTATCTAACCATGTATTTTCTCCTTCTACAGGTTCTTCCTCTATTGGTAACGTAAATAAATTATAATGCATTGGTAATCGAATGCTATTGTAACCGTGATTTGCTATACTGTTAACATCTTGCTCTGTTATAAAATTTTGACGCCAATTACTATAGAAAATCTCGGTTTCCTCTTCACCAATTAAAAGAGTTAATTTCTCTATAAATTCGTGTTGTGTGTCCGCTGCTCCAGAAGAATTCATCATGTATCCTTCCTGAAGCATCCAACCTCCAAGGCCAACTCCCCTCAGGAGAACTTCATCACCATTTAAATTAATAATATTTTTACCCAAAGTTCTCAGGCCCTGAGAATGTGATAAAATTGAACATAAAATAAAAAGAAAAACAAGGTGTTTTTTTATTAAATTCATTTGTTTCTTAGTTATTATAAATTATCTAAACCATAAAGAGTAATCTCAGATCCAACAGTTATTATTGTACTTCCATAATTTGAAGTAATTGAGATTTTTAAATATCTAAATTGCTCTGAAGTATTAGCTAAAGTGAAATCATGACCATCGATAGCTTCTTGAAATGCAGATGCAGGAATATTACCTGCACTATCTCTTGGATCTCCAATGTCAAATTCTCCCAATAAATCCCATGATTGGGCATCATTACTGGCGTATAAATTAAAAGACTTGATATTTTCTTCTTGATAATGATAGGTAACACCGCCACCCTGATACCAATAAGCTCTTTGCCATACTTTGAATCTTTTAATTTTTACATTTTTGTTTAAATCAATAACTATATCTAATGGAAAATTTAAACTTCCACCATTATTTTCTCTAGTAGCAATAAAATAACTATTATCAGAATCTGTTTCTACAGTGTCTACAATATCATCCCAAAAATTAACAGTTCTACCCTCATAAGCATTTCCATTTATAGATTGAGAGGTTATTAAAGTCCATGTATTTTTTTCAATTTTTTCTTCAAATAAAGGGGTGTAATTTCCTACCACCTGAAGGTCAGTTATATTGCCATCAAAATCCTCAACCTTTGTTGAAAATGTCATTTCTACGGCATCTAAACCTCTAATAAAAAGACTTTCTTCGGCATTATCAGAGGAAAGGATTCTAATTGTTTCATCAGTTCCGTTTAAAATATGGACATAAACAAAAACTGTTTTTGTAGCAATATTTTCCCAAGTAATTTTAACACCTCCTAAATCTGGAGATATTTCAATACTTTGTTGAACTAGATAAATAAATGATTCTAACGGTGTAAATTCTACCTCTACTTCATCAGAAATATTTTCATTTTCGTCAATTACGTACAACCTTACTTTAATAGGAGTTGTCTGATTTAATCCATTGATTTCAACAGAGGTATTGTAACTACTAGATACTCTAAACACCTCTTCTCCTTGAGAATTAGTATATTCAGCTCTAACATAAGAAATATCGTTATCTGAGGGAAGTGAATAAGAAATTATACCACCTCCGTTTGTTGGAACAACAGAAATATTTGACAATATACCCGGAGGTGTACTATCTACATCCTCATTCTTAGAACATGAAAAAGTTAATGTTATAAGAAAGATCAAAAAAATTATTTTTTTTATTTGAGTTTTCATAATCATATATTTTTTACCAACCTGGATTTTGAATTAAATTAGGATTTCTAGAGATTTCATCAAAACTAATTGGTTGAAGATAATCTCTGGGAGAAGAAAAAGAACGTAAACTAACATCCATAATTTGATAGTAGTTGTTCTCTGATTCTTCATCTACAGACCAACCTTTTATTGGTGTAGAAAAATACTCTTCGGCTAATTTCCATCTTCTAATATCATAATATCGATGACCTTCAAATGCTAATTCAATCATTCTTTCTTGACGAATGATTTCTCTCAACCCATCTTTTGTTGTATGTTTATTTGGTGTTGCAGCATAGGCTGTGTTAGTCCAAGATTCTTGAACCGATGGAATACCCGCTCTATCTCTAATGATATTAAGAGCCTCATAAACCTCAGGTGATGGACCACTAAATTCATTTAATGCCTCAGCATAGTTCAAATACAACTCACTTAATCTGATTATTGGCCATGGATAAGTAATAGCTTTATTGTAAGCATCTCCCTCAGAATCTTGGTGAACTAATTTCTTAAGTGCGTAGCCAGTTACTAGATAATCAGATGTATTCGCAATTCTGCCATGAATTTCTCCTTTTCGCATTTTCAAATTCCAAATACTTCCCCAAGTTCTGTTTACTCCTCTATCAAAACCAATAGATGCATAAAAACGAGGCTCTCTATTTAGATTTAGCTTGGCTGTTCTTTGTGCAAATTGAGCATAAAATCTTTGATTAAAGGCAATTGTTGTTGGTTCCAATCTATTTGTAAAATCAAAAGATAAATCTTCATCAATAGGAAGACCATTTTTGGTGTAATAGGTTTCAGCCATTCGAACACTTGGAGCTAACCATTGCCAAGCAGCTTCTACAGACGAAGATGCAGGGCTTTTCATCATCGCTGGTGATTGTATCTGCCAATATTGACCGTTTGATACCGGACTAGAATTTCCCCATATAAGTTCTGAATTCCATGGATCTGTAACAACATATCTGCTATTATACTGATCTCTTATTAATTGGTACTGAAAATTATTAGTATCAAAACTAGGGGGAGTATCAGTAAAATAATACATAGATGTTCCCTGGGCAATCGCTGCTTCAAATGCTTCCTTGGCAGCAATGGCAGCCAATTCCCACTTAGATTCATCATAACTCTGATTGAAAAAATTTTGACCATTCGCATTTACAAATCCTGCATAAAATTGAGTATTGCCATTAAATAAGGGACTTGCACTAAATAATAAAACTTTTGATTTAATAGATTTTGCAATTACTTGATCAATTCTTCCCAAATCATTATTACCAATAACTCTTTCAGGCAAATCATTAATTGCATTATCGATGGTTTCAACTATGTAAGTAAAACATTCATCTACTAATTTTCTATCTAGTCTTACTTCTTCATCAGAGGCACTAATTGGTAAATTAACATCTACTATAGGGATTGGCCCATAATTACTTACTAATAAAAAATGATAATATGCCTTTAAAAAGCTAGCTTCAGCTTTCCATTGATTTTTTTCTTCTTGAGTCATATCTACCACCAAATCAATGTTATCTATGAGGGTATTGCAACTCCGAATTCCTTCCCACAATGAACCTTGACCTCTTCCATTAGCATAAAAACCAGACCAATACCCCATTAATGGTGAAGAAATACTTTGCTGACCTTTCATCATCTTAATTGAATTCGGTTCTTTGGAAATAGGAACAGCTACTTCATCACTAGCTAAAACATAACTAGCATATGTTCCATCACTTTGAGGTAAATAACTATAACTATTGGCTAAAGCATTATATGCTGTTTCTTTTCTATTAAAGAGTAGACTCAATTCTTGTGTACCATCTGGTACTATATCTAAATAATCTTCACAACTAGTAAAAATAAAAATACTACCTAATAAAATTGCGATGTGTTTGTTTTTAATTTTCATTTGTTACTTATTAAAATTTTACTTGAGCACCAATGTTTACAACTCTTTGTAATGGATAACCAAGACCATTACCTGCTAATTCTGGATCCCATAAATCAAATTTTGAAAAATGAAATAAATTTAATCCTGTTAAATACAGTCTTACATTAGCTGTAGAAAAAACACTCCCCCAATTTTCAGGAATCGTATATCCTATCTCTAAACTTTTTAAACGTAAAAAATCTCCGTCTCTTAACCACCAAGTAGAAGTTTTTTGATTATTTTGTATCTCATAAGTTGATAATCTAGGCCAAAAAGCATTTGGATCTGGGTTATCTTCAGACCAATGATTATTTGCTATAATACTTAGTGCATTTCGTTCATTTACAAATGGTGAAATATCATTCGGGTTAATAAAAAAAGATGATCGTGCTGAACCTTGCATAAACACAGAAAAGTCAAAATTTTTATACACAGCGGAGACACCAAAACCATAGACAATTTCTGGTACTGTGGGTTTTCCAATGGGAACTTGATCATTTTCATTTATGACACCATCATTATTGATATCTGTATATTTAATATCTCCAGGCAAATACGAATTAACTGTTGAAAATCCATTAAACTGCTCTGGTGAATTATCAATATCTTCTTGATCAATAAATAATCGTTCAGCAACATAACCCCATTGTTGATTTACGGGGTAGCCGATTCTACTTAAATTTTGATTTTGAAATTGTGGCTCTCCATTGACTAATATTTTGTTGGTTGCATATGTGAAATTTCCTCTACCGGTAATATAAAAATCTCCACTAAAAGCATGGTTGTAATCGATTGAGAAATCAATCCCTTTTGCTTTAACTTCACCAATATTACTACTAATTACAGCTGTAAGTCCAGAAGTTTCAGGGATATATTCTCGTTCCATATATATGTTTCTACGATGTTCCGTAAAATAATCAGCTTGAATACTTACTTTATTAAAGAGACCGAGCTCTAAACCAATGTTAGATTTTGTAGCGACTTCCCAGGTTACATTTTCATTAGCATATCGATTAATAATATACCCGTTATAGTAATTATTATAATTGGTTCCAAATGAATATCCTGTTCCTCCATTGTTAAGATTTACCTCCGACAAATAAAAGAATCGATCACTTGGACCAGATATTCCATCATTACCAACCAGTCCATAAGTATATTTAAGTTTCAATAAATTAACTGATGGCATATTTTCTTTGAAAAAAGTTTCATTTGAAGCAATCCATCCAAAACCAACAGAAGGGAAAAAACCAAAACGATTCTTTTCAGCAAATTTCTCTGAACCATTATACCCAAAATTAAACTCGCTAAAATATCTTGCATCATAATTATAAGAAGCTCTTCCAGAAATACCCATATTTCTCGATGGTAATGTAGAAAATGCAGTATTTCCAGAAATTGTATTTAGTGATTCTTGAAAATAGGAAACTAATAACCCACTAAAATCATGTTTTTCGTTAAGTGTTTTATTATACTCTAAGACTGCTTCGTAGTAAAAATTACTATTCCCATAATTATTAACTGTTGGATTATTTAAAAACTCAGTTCCTTCTTGAATTTGATACAATGAATTTATAATTCCCTCTGAGGTTTCAACTTCAGATATTCCGTAATAAAAGGGAGTAAAACTTCTCTCATTTTGGTTTTCTGAATATGTTCTTACAGAAGCTAGTGCTCGAAGCTTTAATCCGTCTGTTATAAAACCAAGATCTTGGTTAATCTGAAATTGAGCTAATGTAGTGTTTGAAAATCTATCTTTAAACCCCCTAACACTTTCTGCATATGGATTAGCAAAGCCACCATTACCTTTATTTCCAAAAAGAGTGTGATTAAAATTAGCCGAGGCTTCGTCAGCCTCAAAAACTTTTGGGAAATTTGCAGGATTAGCTTGCGCAACTTGTCTAAAGATATCTGAGGCACTTACGATTGGGCCATTATAGCGTTCAAACAATGAATAAAATTTAGCAGCAACTTTAGTAGTTTTTGTCAAATTAATATTAATATTTGCTCTCAAGTTTGATCGATTAATATCTATATTATTATTGAAATTATTTAAAGGATCTATTTTCAGCAATCCTTTCTCATTAGAATTAGAAACAGATAAGTAGTATTGGGCTACCTCTCCACCTCCATTTATATTAACATTTACTCTTTTATTAAGTGCAACATCATTAAATAATTCATTATACCAATCTACATCTGGATACAAATTAGGGTTTAATCCATTTAAAGTTCCTTCAATTTTGGGTTTTGAATACAGTAAAATTGCTGATTGATCTCTCATTCTTTGCGCTCGGTTATAGAGCTCCATATAATCAACAGCTCCTAAAAAGCTATTGATTTTGGAAGGGCTAGAAAACGCACTTTCAAAGCGAACAGAGACCTTAGCTTTTCCTTTTTTCCCTTCCTTAGTAGTAACCAGTACCACACCATTTGCTCCTCTAGCACCATATAAAGATGTTGCTGTTGCATCTTTCATAATTGAAAAAGTTGCAATGTTATCTGGCTCTATTCTAGCCAAATCTGAAGTAGTAATTTGTAAACCGTCCAATAGAATTAAAGGACTATTGTTAAATCCAAATGTTGTAACTCCTCGAATAAAAAATGCAGCATTGTCTTGACCAGGTTCACCAGATCTTTGATAAGATATTAAACCAGAAATTTTACCTGCTAAGGTATTCGTAATGTTTGAAGTTGGTTGTTTTAATTCTGAGGCTTTAATGGATGTCATTGAACCTATAACACTATTCTTCTTCTGCTTTGAAAAAGCAACAATCCTAATTTCGTCTAGTTGATCTGCACTCTCTTTTAAAATTACATTAATTTTTTTTTGATCTAGAACTTTAATTTTTTGAGTTTCAAAGCCTAAATAAGAAAATTGTAATACTGCATTTGGAGTAGTAATATTAATAACATAATTTCCATCAAAATCTGTTTCAGCTCCATTTGTAGTTCCTTCAACAATTATTGATACACCGGGAAGTGCTTCACCTTTTTCATCTACAACTTCACCTGAAACTATAACAGTTTGAGAAAGTAAAATACTTGGAAAAAACAAGCATAAAAATGGAATAATTTTAAAAAATAAAACGGTTAATTTATTCATACAATGTGTTTAAAAAAAAGTAGCACAGCAGGATAATTCTTCCTGCTGTAAACTTTTAATATATATACTTTAAATGTTATTTTTTTATTAGTTTCTTAAACTGACCATTAACTTGTATGAAATACAAACCAGGTTTTAAGTTTCTAATTGACAACTCATTTGAATTTATTGTTTTTTCAAAAATTTGTTTAGAATTAATATCAAAAATACGAATATCTTTTTCCCCATCTAAATTTGAAAAATAAATCATATCGGTTGTTGGATTTGGAAAAAATTCTACACCTACTTTAGTATATTCATTCACTGAAGCAGTGCCTTGTAATTGAGGTCCTTTTATGTCATCTATATAAAAAGTTGTATTTGTGGTATCTCCTCGTCCTAGAAAAATAAATACATGATCAAACTCAACACCGTCTGCAAGTTCAGAAGTATTTAAATATACCGTTTGCCATTGATTTTGAAATATAATTTCTTCATCCGTTTCATATTGAGCACTTATTTCACTATCATCTCTGGCATCAGCAACTTTAAATCTAATTCCTGTTGTTACTGGTGAATACACTCTAAAAGAAAATATATCATCCTGAGTAGCATCATATGGGGCGTTAAGTTGTAGGTGAATTCTTTCCCAGCCACCCCATGAGTTACCTTTTTCCCATTTCTTTACCATATTAGCTCCTCCAGCTGGATCAGAAACAGTAGTAAAAGGAGCTGCTGGATCTCCCATAGACTCAATAATAGTTGTTAATGAATTTCCATCAAAGTCATCATAAGTAACTAAGTTAATAGCTGTTGAAGTAGTTGTAAAAGTTGCTGAAACTGCTGTTACAAGTTCTTCATTTTCAGCGTATTCAATAGTATTTTCTTTAATCCCATACCAATAGGTTGTATTTGCAGTAAGTAATACATCTGGTCTAATTGTAATATTGGAATTATTTGAACTTAGAGAGGCTGTCATAGCTACTAAAGCACCGTTTGCATCATTTTCTCTCAATTCTACAACATTAGAAGCATCTTCAATAGAAGTATTATCAATATTTCTGAATTGAAAATTAGATGAAATTACTGGCTTTGTTGTTAATGCAACATCTGATGCATTATTTTCTGGATTTAGCGTATTTTGAACAACTGGTGCTACATTACTTTTGAGATAGTCATCAAAATAATAAGTATCACCAATAGAGGATCCTCCAGTACCGTCTTTATCAAAATAAATTTGTGCTCTATCATAATTAGTTGCAGTCACAGCTCCATAATTAAAGACCAATTCTACCCAAGTATTAATTTCTGTTACTTCTATTGTTTGTTCTTCACCCTGACCATAATCTGGATAGTTTTGTAATCTAATTGATACACCGACGGGCTTATTTACCCATACTTTTACCTTTATAAATGGAGTTTCAGCAAAATCAAGCGGCAATAATGGAGTAACACCATTTACTAAAGAGTTTTCTAAACCTGCACTTCCTCCATTGTATGTATATTCACCAACATTATCTGAAATGTTGATTCCAGACTGATCAGGATTTTCAATAACAGCAAAACCAACTCCACCCCAAGATTCAAATCCAATATTTGTATTTGTGGTATCAAAATCAAAAAGCATCTCATTAATATCTCCAGTTACGGCCTCTTTTGTTGTAAAACTTGCAGACACTCCTGTAACAGGCGTATCATCTGAATATTCAATAGAGCCATCAATGATACCATACCAATAAATTGTAGAATTCTCTAAATCTATAGATGGGTTTATTGTAATTTTATTTTTATCTTGATTTATGCTTGCGGAAAAAGGAACATCAACACCATTTTCATCACCTATTTTAACAGCAACATTATTTGTTAAATCTGTGATTTCCGAATCATCTAAATTTCTGAAAAAATCATTAGTAGTAATTTCTAAATTTGTAGATATTGTGGTGTCTACCTCACCATCTGCTGGAGAAAATTCTTGAGCAGGAGAAGTGTATAATTCTGGACCTTTAATATCATCAAAAAAGTAAATATCACCTTGGGTTGTATTAGATCCACCAATTTTAATAACTATATTATTCATAAAAATATTAGAATAACTACTAAAATCAAACGTTAATTCAACCCATTGATTTACATCAGATGACTCAACAGAGTCAGATACTTCAATGAAATTACCCCAATCTGGTGAGTTTTCTAAATGAAAAGTGACCTCTATCTCTTCCGTAGAAAAGACTTTCATCTTAAAAATAGAATTTGACACTAAATTAAAAGGCGATGTAAAAACAGTTGTAGGATCAATGACTCCAATACCAATATCATTATTATCACCTGCAGTAAACTGACCAACAAAAGCAGAGGGGTTTGTAGCATCAGAAACTGGGTTGGCAACTTTAGAAAAAGTTGAAGAAGTATTCCAACTATTAAAAACAATATTAGCGTTGTAATCATCAAAATCTATATGAGTAACCTCTTGAGCATTTATAATAAATGAACTTAATAATAGAATGAATAGTAATTTTGATTTCATTGTAAAAGAATTATAAATTAATAATTTAATATACCTAGTTAAAAAATATTTAATAAAATATAGTTGACACTAATATTACAAAGGTAATTGTTAAACCAACAAACGACAATAAAGAAACCTTTACAAAAGCTATAAAAAAAGAAATTTAACCTCTACAAAAACTTTGTTAAAAATTATAAATAGCTGAAAAACAGTTTTTTAAAAAAATTAAAAACTTTGTATGTATATTGACAAGTTCACCTCTTTAGATAGGTTAAATTTTTTCCTTAATCGATATCTGCTTTGTTCTATACTTGTAATCGCTACATTCATAAGCGATGCAATTTCTTTGGAAGAAAGATTTAATTTAAGATAAGCACTTAATTTAATTTCATTTGAAGACAAGTCTGGATGATTTTTTCTTAGGTTATCGAAAAACTGAGAATGTGAGTTTCTAAAATGAAGTTCAAAAGCCAACCAATCTTCTTTATCAACAATATGATTGTCTATTTTTTTTATTAATTTTTTTAGAGAATAATGAAGAGAACTATCTTCTTTAGCTTCATCTATATTTTTTATGTCCTTAATTAAGTCTATAAGAAGTTCTTTCTTTTTGATATTATTTAAAGTTGAAGAGGCTAGTGCAAAGTCTTTCTTTTTAATTTCTAAATTCAAATTTTTCTCTTTTAATAACAATAGTTCCTTATCTGTAGCGAGTTTTTCCAACTCAAACTTTTCTTTTTGACGTTCTCTTTTTTGTTTTTCTAATTGTTTTAACTTTTTTACATAATTATTATTCTTTGTTTTCAAGAATGCTCTATAACCAATAAATATTATAAAAAACAACAATAGATAAACTAGTTTTGCAGTTCTTGAAATATACCATGGATAAGAAATATAAAAAGGTATTTTAATACTTTCAGTTACACGATTAACCTCAATTTTTGCTCTTACTTCTAGCACATAATTCCCTGAATTAAGTGAAGGCAATTTAATTTCGGATTGATTAACCCAATTAGACCATTTATTTTCTAACCCACTTAATTTATATTGAAATTGTCTTGAATTACTTATTGGAGACTTAGGTAATGCAACTTTAATTTTTAAAAAATTATTGCTGTAGGGAATGTTTAAATCATTTTTCAAATTTAAAGGAGCATTAATCGTATCCTTTGAACTGATAAATTGTAATGATTTAATTATGGGAGATACTGGAGGGGTTTTATTTAAAATTTTATCAATGTCATGAAATATCATACCATTATCTACACCCAATGCATAAATAGAGTTATTAATTTTTTTGACATTATTAAAATCTTTTAAATGACGATCCCAAATTGCATAAAAAGGCTCTTGGATTTTATTAAAATCATTACCACTTCTAATAACGTACCCTATATAATTTGGTGTAGAGTACCAAAAAATATTTTCATCTTGAAAAATAAAATTAATATTAAGAAGACCATTAAATATTTCTGATGGATAATTAGCTTTTATAAATTCATTAGCTATGGCATCGTAATAGAAAAAACCCTCTGGATTATAAAAAACCAAGTTTCCATCAATTTTACAGAAATAGGCATAAGTTGATATATTTTTATTTTCAACACCATAAAATTCAACATCTGTCAATTCTGTGGCACTATCCGATAATTTTAATCTATAGTATCCCTTTGAGGGGTGAGCAACCCATAATTGATTATATTGATCAAATTCTAAAAACCTTGAAGATTCTCCAAAATTCTCGAATTTTCTTATAAAATTCCATTGATTATTTATTTTTTTAAAAACAGCTACTCCAGAATAAAAACCTACATACATTAGATTTTCAATTTTAGGATGTTTAATAAAAGTCCACGCTCCACCCTCCAAATGAATGGTTTCTAATGAATTATCGCGAACAACTGAAAGCCCTTTATCGCTACCAACGATTAAGTCCCCATCAACTTCATCTATATTCCAAATTTGCTCTGTACTGTTATTAACAAGTTTTGGCTCGGAAAAAGAATTTGTTATGTCTTTTACAAAAAGACCTTGGTATGTTCCAAGATATAATGATGCTCCTTTTAAAAAACTTGTATATACTGTTCCAAAACCACTTTTATTGTCAAGTAAATATTTAGTATTGCTATTTAATTCTAAATAACTAATACCAGATTCTGTTCCTAACCAAATGTTGTGATTGTTATCTACAAAAATTTTACGAATGGCATTATTTGATATTCCATTATTCTTATTAAAATGTGCTAATTTTAATCCAGCTTTAGAAATAACATAAAACCCATCTCTAAGGGTTCCTACTACAAATACGTCGTTTATATAAGTTTCTACATCTGTAACTATAGATTTTTCAATTTCGATGTTTACCTTCCATTTTTTCTTTTGTAACAAACCATCTTCTAAAAGCCAAAAACCATTATTTTTTGTGACAATAATTAAGCTTTTCTTTGAAACTTCAAATACATCAATAATGTCAAAAGATATATTTTCTGAACCTTTAATTATTTTTTTTTGATTATCTATAATTTCAAATAAGCCAATAGAAACGTCTTGAACAAAAACTCTATCATTAGAGGAAAAAAGTTTGCTAAAGCCCTTAATTGCGGGAAGTGTATTCAACTGACCGCTTTTTGGATTATAACTATAAATTTGTTGAAAAGACTGAAAATAAACAATATCATTTATTGACTCAATATTTAAAAATACAGGAAGTAATGGTGCATTCTTTGTAGGGTATTTAAAGTATAAACTTGAATATTCTAAAATTCCTTTATCATTTTTAAACCAAAATCCAAAACCACCTATACCGGCAGTGTAAATACGTTGATTGTCATAAAGAACGGCTCTTAAATCAGATTGATCCTTGGTAGTGTAATTATGCCAAGAAAAACCATCATACTGCATCAAAGATCCTGGTTTAGCAAAATAGATTTCACCATTATCATCCTGAGATATATCAAATACCTTGAACCCATTTTTAAAATCCTTTTTTGAAAAATTTTTTACAAAAGGGCTCCCCAACTCATTAATAGTTTGGCCAGAAATTAAGTTGCTATATGTGAATAAGAAAATTAAGGCAGCAGGAAGCCTTTTCACTAAAGGATAATAAAGAAACTTTATATTTAATTTAAGCATATATTTATCTGGGTTTGAACTTTAATATTATACTATTCAAACTATTTATGGTAGATAAAAATAATATTATTTTTTTAAACTGCTTTTTTAATTTGGCTTCTTAAATCCTTCATAAAACGATGGAAGTCTACAGTAATTCTATGTCTATTGGTATTGATTTGTTTCATATGAGGATGACTAACCTCTCGTTCGCACAAAGATTTAATATTTGAAGGTCGTTTCCATATTTTTTTTAATGCCAAAGCTAGTAATTTACTTTGCTGTTCTGCACCTGGCCAAATACATCCTAGAGGTTGAAACATCCCTATAAAAAAAAGATTATCGTATTTCGGATGAAACATTTTTAAATAAAGTGGAACTGGGCCCTCTCTGTAGTTTAAAAATTTTTCATCAAAAAAAGGATGTGCTAATGCAAAACCAGTACAAGCAATTATTACATCAAACTCCTCATTAGTATTGTCTTTAAAAAATACTTTCCTCCCATCAAATCGGTCAATTTCTACCCTGGGTTTTATTTTACCATGTCTGATTTTATATAGCAATTCGCTATTGATTGTTGGATGTGTTGCTCCAAATTTGTGCTCTGGTTTTTGTAATCCATAGATTTTATTTGACCCGTTATTGATATTAGCAATTAAACCCGCTACAATATTTCTTAGAAAAATTGGTAAAAAACTCATCTTTGTAGCAAAAACATCAGTTGGTTTGCCCATTAAAAATTTAGGGATAATTCGATATCCTCTTCTCCAACTTAGGGCTGTTTTAGAACTAACTCGACTTGACTCTACAGCTACATCACAAGCAGAATTTCCACCACCGATAACTAAGACTTTTTGGCCAGCAAAAGGAGCTGCTTTTTTATAGTGATGGGAATGTAAAAATTTACCTGAAAACTTACCCGGATAGTTAGGATATTTAGGTTCCCAATGGTGGCCGTTACAAACAACCAAGTCTGTAAAGATTTCTACTTGCTTTTTTTTATCTTTTAGGGTGGTTACTTCCCAATAACCATTATCTTTTCTTTCACAGCTTTTAACAAGCGTATTGAACTCAATATGTTGGTAAAGACCAAAGTATTTGGCATAGGATTGAAAATAGCTCCTAAGTTCTTCATGGGAAGGATAATCAGAAACCTCTGGACTAAAAGGAAAATCTTCATATTGAGATAAAGTTTTTGAGCTTATAATGTGGGTGGTTTCAAAAACACTAGAATGGCTTTCATTTTCGTTGTAAATCCAATTACCACCTACATCACTATTGTAATCATAAGCTACTACTGATATTCCTGCATCAATTAAGTTTTTGATGGCAGGAAGTCCGGAGGGCCCGGCTCCTATAATACAAACATGTTTAGTCAAAATAGTTCTTTATTAGTCATAAGAAAAATAAAGATAAATAATATGTTTAGATAATACCTAATTTATAGAAATGACTTTAGCAAATAGGATCCCAATGCTACTAAGAAAAATAATATAACTGATTTTCCACTTTGAGTTATTAAAATTTTATGTTTTTTATTTAATTTATTATGAAATAACAAACAAGATGAAGCTGTAAAAACCGTTAAATTGATGAAGAACAATGGTTGATCTCTAATAATAATAGCCAAAACACAAATTGAAAAAGTAAATATAGCGCTAAAAGACAATAGCTTAGCTTCACTTATAAAAAGTTTTCTCAATAAGTAATTTAATAGTAACATTAAAACCAAAACAAAACCAATAATTGACATATCTACGATAGTATCAATCTGATAATTAAGTAATCTAATAGTAACGAAAGACATTAATGAATAAGCTAAAAAAGAAATTAAAAGATTATTATTATCAAATGTTTTTTTTAAAATTGGAATTAAAATAATTAAAAACCCCAACATTAAAATATTTACTTCAATTTTAAAAAATATTAAAAAGAAAATTGAGGGTAGGACAGAGCCTAATACGAAAATATAAAAACCAATACCGTATAAATTATTTAATCTTTGAGAATTTTTGTGAAGAGCTCCTGAAAGCAATGAGTAATTAATTTTTCTCTGAACTAAACTACATGAAATAAAAAAAAATATAACAGTAAGTAGAGTTGCTGGAAATGCAAATAATAATGTGGTAGTCATTTTTAGGGGTTATAAATGATTAAATTAAAACAAAATTAAACAAAATAAAATTAATTTCTATAAAATTTATCTTTATAAATATTAAAAAGCCAAAGTAAAAAACTTTGGCTTTTCTTAATCTAGGGGATTGAATTAATGTAAATTAATTTAACATTATCAAATCAATCAAAGGGTAAAAATTTCATACCAAAGATAAAATGTTATTTAATATAAGTTTTATTTTAAAAGCGAATAAAAAGCCTTTAAAATTTTAAATAGTTCTCATTTAAGAATAAATAGATTCTCTTTTTAGCTAAAAGATTGTTTTTAGGTCTTTTAAGTGTATTTTTGAGTAGTTAAAATTATTTTGTTTATGTTTTATTAAATAAAATTCAACACAAAATTGATTTTAATTAAACCCTAAAAAATGATAAAATTAAAATTATCTCTTCTATTTGCTTTTGTATTTCTTAATGCAACAGCTCAAAACTCTGAGTCTCAAATTTTAGATACTCTAAATAATTCTCTAGATAATATTTATAAACATACTTATAAAGCAAGCCCTAAAGAATTTTCTAGTCTAACTCATCAATTCTTAAATAAATTAAACTCCATTGAAAAGAGTTATATACAGGCACAAAAGAAAAAAAACCTAAAGAGAAAAGATTTCGATTGTAAACTTGAAGAAATATATGAACTGAAAGCAAAAACTTACCTTGAAATGATGCATCATGCATCTGGTGTTAGAGATAATACAGACTCAATTGTTTACTACAGAAATGAAATATTATCAATCACTAATGATCAA
>Ga0209196_1000199_pt1 | contig 49192 bp, 50 predicted proteins | sample COGITO_mtgs_1105_5_FD_184801 | JGI IMG/M metagenome (GOLD analysis project Ga0209196, IMG submission 184801) | Pelagic marine microbial communities from North Sea - COGITO_mtgs_110509 (SPAdes) (version 2) | ecosystem: Environmental > Aquatic > Marine > Epipelagic ... | reverse complement strand
GTGTCTCACAAGGTTTTGAGAAGAAGCTTGATTTGGTCGGTGTTGGTTACCGTGCGCAAGTTCAGGGAGCGAAGATTAATCTGACACTAGGTTACTCTCACCCGGTTGTATATGAACTGCCTAAAGGTGTATCAGCAGAAACACCAAGTCAGACTGAAATTTTACTGAAGTCCTCGGATAAGCAGATGTTGGGTCAAGCCGCAGCTGAAATCCGCGCCTTCCGTCCACCAGAGCCTTACAAGGGTAAGGGAGTTCGAATTGCTGGTGAGCACGTGAGACGCAAAGAGGCCAAGAAGAAGTAATAGGGTAATACGATGAGCGATAAGAAAGTTTCACGTCAGCGCAGAGCTAAACGCGTCCGTATGAAGATCCGCGAACTAGGTGCAAACCGTTTGTGTATCAACCGTACTCCGCGTCACATTTATGCGCAGATAATTGCATCTGATGGTGATCGAGTTCTAGCAACTGCGTCTACATTAGAAAAAGATTTGCGTTCTGGTAGCACCGGTAACGTTGATGCTGCCGCAGCAGTTGGCAAGTTAGTTGCCGAACGTGCAGTAGCCGCTGGTGTAACCACTGTAGCGTTTGATCGTAGCGGTTTTAAATATCACGGCCGTGTTAAAGCATTGGCAGACGCCGCGCGTGAAGCCGGCCTCGAATTTTAATAGGTAGATAATATGGCTTTTACAGATCAGAAAGATTCTGCAGCTGAAGGAATGATGGAGAAGCTGGTTCAGGTTAACCGTGTTGCAAAGACGGTTAAAGGTGGACGTATCTTCGCTTTTACTGCACTGACTGTTGTTGGTGACGGAAATGGCAAGGTTGGCTTCGGTCGCGGTAAGGCACGTGAAGTGCCCCAGGCAATTCAGAAGGCTATGGAAGCTGCGCGTCGCAACATGATAGATGTCGCCCTCGACGGCAACACTATCCAGTACCCAACTAAGGGTATTCATGCGGCTTCTAAAATCTATATGCAGCCTGCATCCGACGGTACTGGTGTTATTGCCGGTGGTGCAATGCGCTCTGTATTAGAACTGGCTGGTGTACAGAATGTACTGGCCAAGTGTTACGGGTCTACCAACCCAGTAAATGTTGTTCGCGCAACCTTTAAAGCACTTAAAAATATGAAGTCACCAGATGATGTTGCTGCAAAGCGTGGCAAATCAGTGGAAGAAATCCTCAACTAAGTGACGGTTGAAAACGCGTCAGTTATTGGAAGAAGATCATGGCAAAAGCACAATTGAAAAAAATTAAAGTTACCCAGACCAAAAGTACTATTGGTCGTTTACAGAATCACAAAGCCTGTGTATCTGGTTTGGGTCTACGTCGTATCGGTCACACTGTTGAAGTAGAAGATACTCCATCAGTACGTGGCATGATCAACAAAGTTCATTATTTGTTACAGGTAGAGGAAGCTTAAGATGCATCTGAATACCCTTAGCCCGGCACCGGGTCGAATTAAAGAAGGCAAGCGCTGCGGCCGTGGTATCGGCAGTGGCATTGGTAAGACTGGTGGCCGTGGTCACAAAGGTCAGAAAGCTCGTTCAGGCGGCAGTGTTCGTCCAGGATTTGAAGGCGGTCAGATGCCTTTACAGAAGCGTCTGCCAAAGTATGGTTTTACTTCGCGTCTAGCCGCTGTTACTGCAGAGATCAGATTGTCTGAACTGAACCTTATTGAAGGTGAAGTTGTAGATATCGAAGCGCTGCGTAAAGCCGGTTTGATCAACAGCAATATCTTGCGTGCCAAAGTTTTTGCCTCAGGTGAAGTTACTAAAGCAGTAACCCTGAAAGGTGTTGGCGCAACTAAAGGTGCACTGGCTGCTATTCAAGCAGCTGGCGGAAAGGTAGAAGAATAAAAAATGGCTAAGCCAGGTAAAATGCCGGTAGGCAATGAAAAAGGACTTGGCGAGCTATGGGCTCGCCTTCGCTTTTTATTCGCTGCGATCATCATTTATCGGATCGGTACACATATACCTGTACCCGGTTTCGATCCCGATCGTCTGGCTGAACTATTTACACAGAATCAGGGAACCTACCTTGGTCTGTTTAATATGTTCTCTGGTGGTGCCCTCGAGAGAATGAGTATTCTCGCTCTCGGTGTTATGCCTTATATCTCTGCATCGATCATTATGCAGCTACTGTCAGCGACAGTGCCTGCATTAGAGCAGTTAAAGAAAGAAGGTGACAGTGGTCGCCGCAAGATCAATCAGTACACCAGATACGGTACCGTATTCTTGGCACTGATTCAGGGTACAGCGATGGCAGTTGGTTTCGCCTCGCAGGGTCTGGCTTATGAAGTTAGCACTATGTTTTACGCAGTGGCTATCTCCTCATTGGTAGCTGGCGCAGTATTCTTGATGTGGCTCGGCGAGCAGATTACAGAGCGCGGTATTGGTAACGGTATCTCGATGTTGATCTTCGCTGGTATTGTTGCAGGTATCCCCGGCGCCATTGGACAGGCCTTAGAGTCTGCCCGTCAGGGTGATTTAAACCCAGTAACACTGATCTTTATCCTTGTTATTGCAGTAGCTGTTGTCTACTTCGTAGTATTTGTTGAGCGCGGTCAGCGTCGCTTAACCGTTAACTACGCACAGCGTCAGGGTCGTCAAGCTTATAACGCTCAGACTTCTCACCTGCCGCTTAAAGTGAATATGGCGGGTGTTATCCCGGCAATTTTCGCCTCAAGTTTACTGCTGTTCCCTACCTCTATTAGTCAGTGGTTTGGATCGGCGACCAATGCACCTGCATGGTTGCAGGATATTGCATTGTTAATAGGCCCAGGCCAGCCACTTTACGTGCTGCTGTTCTCCAGCCTGATTATTTTCTTCAGCTTCTTCTACACGGCGTTGATGTACAACCCTTCAGAAGTAGCCGATAACCTGAAAAAAGGTGGTGCGTTCTTACCCGGGATTCGTCCTGGCGAACACACCGCAAAATATATTGATAGTGTGACCACGCGTCTCACGCTGATTGGTGGTATTTACATCACCTTGATTTGTCTGATGCCTCAGTTCCTGAATGTGTACTTCAACGTACCTTTCTATCTGGGTGGCACCTCACTGTTAATTGCCGTTGTTGTGACGATGGATTTTATGGCTCAAGTGCAGTCACATCTTATGTCCCAGCAATATGATTCATTGATGAAAAAGGCCAACCTTAAAAATGTTGGCCGTAAATAAAGAGGTGATGCTGTGAAAGTTCGTGCATCGGTTAAAAAGATTTGTCGTAATTGTAAAGTTGTCCGCCGCAAAGGTGTGGTTCGCGTTATTTGTAACGTAGAGCCGCGTCATAAGCAGCGCCAAGGTTAAGGTTGATTTTTGACAGATCTATCGGTATTCTACCGCGCCTTTTTGCAGTGTTACTGCAGGGTTAGGGAATACAGATTAAACCCAAGTATAAGTGGAGTAATGTGAATGGCCCGTATTGCCGGTGTCAACATTCCGGATAACAAACACGCAGTGATCTCACTGACTTATGTGTTTGGTATCGGTCGTCCAACTGCCAGTAAGATTTGTGCAGATGTGGGCATTGCAGAAGACACAAAAATTTCTGCACTAGATGAAGGGCAACTTGATTTGTTGCGTGCTGCTGTTGGAGCCAATGATGTAGAAGGCGACCTGCGCAGAGAAAACAGCATGAACATCAAGCGTTTGATGGATTTAGGTTGCTATCGCGGCCTTCGTCATCGTCGTAGTTTGCCCGTACGTGGACAGCGTACTAAGACGAACGCACGCACCCGTAAAGGGCCGCGTCGTCCCATTAAAAGATAATTCCTAGGAACGGTAATGGCAAAAGCAGCAAGCAAACCAACCCGTAAAAAGGTCAAAAAGACAGTAATTGATGGTGTTGCGCATATCTATGCGTCGTTTAACAACACTATTGTTACTATCACTGATCGTCAGGGTAACACTTTATCTTGGGCTACCTCTGGTGGTTCCGGTTTCCGCGGTTCTCGCAAGAGCACCCCGTTTGCCGCACAGGTCGCTGCAGAGCGTGCTGGTGAAGCAGCAAAAGACTACGGATTGAAAAATCTCGATGTTCAAGTCAAGGGCCCAGGTCCTGGCCGCGAATCAGCGGTACGTGCACTGAACAATGCAGGTTATAAAATCACCAATATTACGGATGTGACGCCAGTTCCACACAATGGTTGTCGTCCACCCAAAAAGCGCCGCGTGTAAGAGAGACATAGAATGGCTAGATATCTTGGACCAACTTGTAAATTGTCACGCCGTGAGGGAACAGATTTGTTCCTCAAGAGTGGCGTCCGCCCGCTTGAATCTAAATGTCGTGCAGAGAGCGCACCTGGCCAGCACGGTCAGCGTCGTGGTCGTCTTTCTGACTACGGTGTTCAGCTTCGGGAAAAACAAAAAGTTCGTCGTATTTACGGCGTGCTTGAGAAGCAATTCCGTAACTACTATAAAGACGCAGCCCGTCAGAAAGGCAACACAGGTGAAAACCTGCTGGCCCTTCTTGAGTGCCGTCTCGATAACGTAGTTTATCGTATGGGCTTTGGTGCTACTCGCGCCGAATCTCGTCAGCTGGTTGCTCACAATTCGATTTTGGTAAATGGCCAGAAAGTTAACATCGCATCTTTCCGAATTCAGGAAGGTGATGTTGTCGGTCTGCGCGAAAAATCTAAAAAGCAGCTACGTGTACAAACTGCATTGCAGTTGGCCGCACAGCGTGGTGAAGTTGAATGGATGCAAGTAGATACAAGCAAGATGGAAGGCACGTTTACGCGCAATCCTGATCGTGCTGATCTTCCTGCTGAGATCAATGAAAACCTGATCGTCGAACTGTACTCGAAGTAATTTTGAGCTAATACGGGAAAAAATATGCAAAATTCTGCAAATGAATTTCTGACCCCACGCAATATTGATGTAACGTCATACAGCGCTACACACGCCAAGGTTGTACTGGAACCCCTAGAGCGCGGTTTCGGTCACACTCTGGGTAATGCACTTCGTCGTATCCTGCTGTCTTCTATGTCAGGTTGCGCCATTGTTGAAGTGGAAATCGAAGGTGTTGAACACGAATACAGTGCAATTGAAGGTGTTCAAGAGGATGTAATGGAAATTCTCCTCAACCTTAAGGGTGTTGCTGCAATCATGGAAGGTCGTGATGAAACGACTGTTACATTGAATGCTAAAGGTCCTGGTGTTGTTACTGCTGGTGATATCACTGTAGACAGCCATGTTGAAATTGTTAATCCAGAGCACGTTATTGCAACTATCTCTGGCAAAGCTAGCTTGAACATGCAGCTGCGCATTGAGCGCGGTCGTGGCTACCAGCCATCGAACACTCGCATCACTGATGAAGAGAATCGTACTATTGGCCGTCTGCAACTGGATGCGTCATTTAGCCCGATCCACAAAGTATCCTACAGCGTTGATAATGCCCGTGTTGAAAATCGCACGGATCTCGACAAGTTAATCCTTGAACTCGAGACTAACGGCACTATTGATCCTGAAGAGTCTATCCGTCGCGCAGCGACCATCCTGCAACAGCAGATGGCCGTATTCGTGAATTTGGAAGGCGAAACTGCTGCAGAGCCTGAAGAGAAAGAAGAAGAGATTGATCCAATCCTTCTGCGTCCTGTTGACGATCTCGAGCTGACTGTACGTTCAGCGAACTGTCTCAAAGCAGAGAGTATTTATTATATTGGTGACCTTATTCAGCGCACAGAAGTTGAGCTGCTCAAGACACCAAATCTGGGTAAGAAGTCACTTACTGAAATTAAAGATGTCTTGGCTTCACGCGGACTTTCTCTAGGCATGCGCCTTGAGAACTGGCCACCAGCAAGTTTGAAAAGTGAACGCGAGCTCGTTTAATTTAACGAGTTCGATAGATATCATTGCTGAGAAAGCAACGAACTAAGGAATAACAACATGCGTCATCGCTATAGTGGCCGCAAGCTAAATAAGACCGGCACTCACAAAAGAGCTATGTTCCGCAACATGACTGCTTCATTGGTTGAGCACGAGTTGATTAAAACCACTCTGCCCAAAGCTAAAGAACTGCGTCGTTTTGCTGAACCATTTATCACTCTGGCCAAAGAAGACAGCGTTGCTAATCGTCGATTAGCTTTTGACCGTCTTCGCAACAAGGCGACAGTAGGCAAGTTGTTCTCCGACTTGGGTCCACGTTTCCTCGAGCGCCCAGGTGGTTATGTACGTATCCTTAAGTGCGGTAATCGCACTGGTGATAATGCACCAATGGCCTATGTTGAGCTGGTCGATCGTGCCGCCAACGACGTTGTTGATGTAGAAGAGACAACTGGCGAATAAATACCAACTATTCGCTGTAAAAAAACCGGTCAATTATTCATTGGCCGGTTTTTTTTCGTCTGCAGTTTTTACCCCTACCAGATCTTTACCCGCTGATCCTCAGGTAAGAACAGGGCGTCACCCTCGACAACATCATAGGTCTTATAGAAATCGTCCATATTCGGGAATACGCCATTGATCCGATAGATATCTGGAGAATGGGGGTCGGTTTTCACAATGATCTCGAGAATCTGATCGCGCCATTTAATTCTGCTCGACTGGGCATTGCCCAAAAAGAACCTCTGCTCGCCGCTAAAGCCATCGATTACAGGTGACGCCTTAGCTTGCAGTGACATACGGTAAGCCTTTAGGGCTATTGATGTGCCCCCCAGATCACCAATATTCTCGCCCAGGGTCAACTCCCCGTTCACAAATAGGCCGGGCAGGGCTTCAAACTTATTAAACTGATCAACCAGCCCTTTAGTGCGCTGCTCAAACTGCTCGCGATCTGTCGCTGTCCACCAGCTTTTTAAATTGCCATCTCCATCGTACTTACTGCCCTGATCATCAAAGCCATGGCCAATCTCATGACCTATGGTGGTGCCAATAGTGCCGTAGTTATAGGCATCTTCAGCGTTGGGTATAAAGTTGGGTGGTTGTAGATAGGCCGCCGGAAAGACAATCTCATTGAGACCGGGATTGTAGTAGGCGTTTACTTCCTGTGGCGCCATAAACCACTCATCGCGGTTAATCGGCTCACCCAACTTGTCCATATTTTCATTGTGGCCAAAAATTCGCGAGCGCTGGATATTGCCAAATAGATCTCCACTCTCCACTGTTAAAGCAGAGTAATCTTTCCACTTATCCGGATAACCAATTTTAGGGGTGAACTTGGATAGTTTTACCAGGGATTGCTGTTTAGTTTCTGGGCTCATCCACTCAAGATTCTCAATTGACTCCCCATAGGCGGCAATCAGGTTATCGACCATGGTGATCATCCGTGCCTTGGAGTCTGGCGAGAAATGTTTGGCCACATAGAGCTGCCCCAACAGTTCACCGAGATTGCCATTGATCGAGCTGATCGCCTTGCGCCAGCGCGGCTGTTGTTCCTGTCTGCCATAGAGGAATTTCGAATAGAAATCGAAACGCGTCTCAACAAATGCCTTAGGTAGATAATTCGCGTAACTGGAGAGTACATTGGCACGTAGATAGTCCTTCCAGGACTCAACCTCAACCTGGGTAAACAGCTGATTAAAGGCCGATAGGTAGCTTGGCTGTACAACGATCACAGTTTCGGGTAACTCAATGCCAATACCCAGCAGATAGGTCTCCACATCCAGATTGGAGAGCATTGTCAGAAACTCTTTAGCGGTTACTTTGTTATAGCGCTTGTCGGCATCGCGGTTATCGATTTTATTCCACTGGTGCTCAGCCAGCTGGCTCTCTAGGGTAAAAATCCGCTCAGCTGCAGCGCTGGCTTCTGTATGCCCGGAAAGACTGAGAAGTTCTGCCAGATAGGTTTTATACCTGCCAGTAATTTCCATGCCGCGCTCTGAGCTATCGCTGTAGTAATCGCGGTCGGGCAGGCCGAGTCCCGATTGCACCAGGTGTAATATATAGCTTGTCGCATCTTTATCATCCTGGCCCACATAGAGGTTAAACGGCGCATCGATCCCGGCCGGATTTGAGCTGCCGAAAAAGGCGACAATGTCCCTGTGAGTTTTAAGAGTATTAATTTGCTCTAGATAATCGGCGATCGGCTCTATACCCAGCGCTTCAATTCGCCCCTCGTCGATAAATGCATTGTAGTAGTCGCCGATCTTTACTCTCGCAGGATCACCCTGGTGATCCGCTGCCGCGGCTTCAACAATGACCCGGGACTGTTCGAGGCTCTCTTTGCGCAGCGTCATATAGCTGCCCCAGCCAACCTCATCGGCAGGGATCTCGGTGGACTCCAGCCACTTGCCATTGGCATAGCGGTAAAAATCATCCTGGGGGCGCACTGAGGTATCCATGCCGCTCAGATCGATACCGGATATTTGCGGCAGCGGGTCTTTTTCAGGCGCTGTATCGGGCTGATCGGAACAGGCAGCGACTATAAGCAATGCTGCAAAGGGCGTTAGGACCTTCTTGATAGAAAATTGATACATCTGGTGCCTCTTTAATTAAGCTATTTATTAAAAGCGGCTCTTACAAAGAGCAATTAAATTCCATTGGCAAAATATCTACTGGTTTGAATCGGCATATTGGTGATACTGCTCGCCACTGTCGAGATTCATCAGGCGCATTGCTCCACCCCAGACATAACCGGTATCCATAGGGTAGAGATTTTCGCCGCAGTCTTTGCCCTCAAGCGCCGCCCAGTGACCAAAGATAATTTTATCCTCTGCTGCCAAACGTCCTTTATAACTGTACCAGGGAGAAAATCCAGCAACGCTAAGCTCTTCATCGCCGTTATTTGGTGCGGTCTTGGCGCACAACTCAAGCTGCCCGGAACTGCTGCAGTAGCGCATTCGGGTCAGGTAGTTGGTGATTAATCGCCAGCGCTCTGGTCCTTCAAGATTATCCGACCAACGATCCGGCTGGTTGCCGTACATATGTTGAAAATAGAGACTCGCCTGATCAGACTGTAGAACCCCCTCTACCTCGCGGGCCATCGCTACCGCTGTATTGATACTCCAATTGGGTGGGATGCCCGCATGAACGATGCTGTAGTCGCCAATAGACAACAACAGTGGTAACTGTTGCAGCCAGCCTAGTAGCTCGTGGCGATCGGGCGCGTCGAGAATGTCATTCAATGTATCTTTAGGAGTAGCCGAGCGTACGCCCTGAGAGATCGCGAGAAGATGCAGATCGTGGTTGCCCAGTACCGAGGTAAAAGAGTTGCCCAACTGTTTGCAGAAGCGTAGGGTTTCCAATGACTGGGGGCCGCGGTTGATCAGATCGCCGACAGCAATTAGACGATCTGTCGCCGGTTCAAAGTTTACCCTGTCCAGTAATTGGAGTAGTGGATCCAGGCAGCCTTGAATATCTCCGACGACGTAATCAGTCATTTAGTTCACGGTATTGGGTGTCGAGAGTAAAAAGGGGGCTATTGGTACATCATAGGAACGGCCCTGGGGGTCGCGCATGCTGTAGTGGCCCTGCATAGTGCCAACCGGCGTGTCGAGCACTATGCCGCTGGTATATTTATAGGACTGGCCGGGAGTAATTAAAGGCTGCTCACCAACAACGCCCATACCGCGATAGACCTTTTTCGACTCATTGCCATCGGTAACTACCCAGTGGCGACTAAGCAATTGGGTCGCTTCATCACCGCGATTGTGGATCGTGATCTGATAGGCGAACACAAAACGACTATTCTCTGGCTCAGACTCCTGACGAAGATACTCTGTGTCTACCTTGACAATAATTGGCTGATCCATCATTTTCTTCCCATCATGCTCTGGTGAATATGGTTGGATAAGCTGACAAATTCAGCGACGCTGAGTTGCTCAGCACGACGCGATAAATCTATCTCCTCTGCTGCCGATTCCAGATGTCCGGCGTAGGGCTTTAGGCAGTTGCGCAGAGTTTTACGGCGCTGCTGGAAGCTGTGGCTGACTAGCTGACTGAGCAGGTCTTCATTTTCCGCGACACAGGGCTTTTTGCTGTGGGGTTTGAGTCGGACAATCGCCGACTGCACCTTGGGTGCCGGTCTAAAGGATTCCGGTGGCACCGGTATCAGCGGCATAACCCGACAGTGGTACTGCACCATCACCGAGAGTCGACCGTAGGTTTTATTGCCAGGCACAGCGCCGAGGCGCTCGACCACTTCGAGCTGCAACATAAAGTGCATATCCTGAATAAGCTCGCGCACCTTAATAAGATGGAACAGCAGCGGCGTGGAAATATTATAGGGTAGGTTGCCCACAAGGCGCATCTGTCGGCCGTTATGAAACTGGGCAAAGTCGGTCTTAAGGGCATCGCCACTAAAAATGCTGAAATCTGGATAGGTGGCAAATTTCTCAGTTAGAAAGCTAACCAGATCGCGATCCAGCTCCACCACTTTCATACTTGGGCAGCGCTCTACAAGATGTTCAGTAATCGCCGCAGTACCTGGGCCGATCTCAATCAAATTATCATCGGCACTGGGGCCGATAGCGGAAACAATTTGCGCAATAATTTGCTGGTCAACCAAAAAATTTTGGCCGAAGCGTTTTCTCGCCTGATGTTGAATGGTCATTCTGAGTCTGTACCGTCGGTTTTTGTCGTCATCTGCACCGCGACCTGAATGGCGGTCTGGAGACTGCCGCTATCTGCGCTGCCAGTACCTGCCAGATCCAGTGCTGTACCGTGATCGACAGAGGTGCGAATAATAGGAAGCCCAAGGGTAATATTGGCCGCTCGGCCAAAGCCCTGATACTTGAGTACTGGCAGACCCTGGTCGTGATACATCGCAAGAACAGCATCGGCGCTATCCAAATGTTTGGGTGTAAATAAGGTATCTGCGGGCAGCGGGCCTATAAGGTTTACGCCCTGGGCGCGGAATTTCTCTAGCACCGGGCTGATGGTCTCTATCTCTTCACGTCCCAGATGACCGCCTTCACCGGCGTGGGGGTTGAGACCGCAGACCAGTATGGTCGGCGATGGGACAGCAAATTTGTGCTGCAGATCGGCAACCAGGATATTGATCACTTCAGTGAGCGATGCCTGGGTAATACTGTCGGCAACATCGCGCAGCGGCAGGTGGGTCGTTGCCAGTGCCACGCGCAGTTCGGTGGTTGCCAGCATCATTACCACTAATGGTGTCGCAGTTTTATCTGCAAGATATTCAGTGTGGCCAGTAAAGGCGTGACCGGCATCATTGATAATCGATTTCTGTACTGGCCCGGTAACCATCGCCTGGCAGAAATTCCGCTGGCAGTCTGCAATTGCAGCGTCCAGACATTGGAGTACGTAGGTGCCATTGGCGCTGTTGAGTTGGCCTGCCACCGCTGGCTCTGCGAGAGAGACTGGGACTATGGCCAGTTCGCCGGGTTTTAGTGGCTGTGGGCTGGCGCCCGGTTCGCGAAGTACAAGGCGGAGATTGAGCTCTGCAGCACGCTGCTCCAAGAGTTGCGGATCGGCATAGGCGACCAGCTCATGGTCGCAACCATCCTGTACCATACGGATTAATAGATCCGGGCCTATGCCTGCGGGTTCTCCTGGCGTTAGTGCCAGGCGTAGAGTCATGACTTCCCAGGCTCTTTAATAGATTCTTTGTTTTTAGGCTCTTTTATTTCCACGAAAGCTTCATCGCGAATTTCCTGCAGCCAGACTTGCAGCTCCTCTTCGTACTTGCGTTGACGAAGCAGGTTTTCCGCATTGTTACGCATAATTTTGTCGCTGAAGTCCTGATTGCGACGCTCAGTAACTTGCAGGATATGCCAGCCGAATTGCGAGAGGAACGGTGCACTGATCTCTTGGAGTTCGATACTGTTCATGGTCTGCTCAAATGCCGGTACAAACATTCCCGGTGTCGACCAACCCAGCTCGCCGCCATTCAGTGCCGAGCCAGTGTCTTCAGAAAACTCTTTGGCTAGCAGGGCAAAATCTTCGCCGCCGGCAACCCGTTCGCGAAGTTTCTCAAGCTGACTGATAGTGGTTTCCTCATCGCGAATCTCGTTGGGCTTGATAAGAATATGTCGGGCAAAGTGCTGCTCGATAAGCTGCTCGCCACCACCACGACGCTCGTAAAGCTTGATCAGGTGGAAGCCGGCACCGCTGCGGATCGGCTCAGAGACAGCATTGACCTCAAGTTTTTCAACGGCCTCAATAAACACTCCGGGCAACTGCGCCATTTTTCTCCAGCCGAGATCGCCTCCCTGAAGTGCCGTTTGATCCGCAGAATTGGCGATAGCCAGCTGCTTAAAATCTGTACCGCTCTGTATCTGGCTGAGCAGATCCTGGGCTCGCTCTAAAATGCTATTGGCTTCATCGGAGCTGGTGCCACTGGGAACCGGCAGAAGGATATGGCCAATATTGACGTCCGGAGAGGTCATAAAGCGACCCTCTTCAGAGCTGAGGAAATTATCCAGTTCCTGGCTGCTGATATTAATGCGGCGCATGACATAGCCCTGCTGAACGCGTCTTAAGATCATCTCTCTACGAATGTCTTCGCGGACTGTCGCCAGGGTTGAGCCGGAGCTGTGAATCTGCTGAATATACTGCTCCATGGTCAGCTGATTGCTTTCGGCAATGCGGTTCATCGAGTCATTGAGCTCGGCATCGGTAATGCGAATGCCAGCGTTGTAGCCCATATTGAGTTGCAGTCGCTCGGAGATCAAGCGCTCGAGCACCTGCTGGGTGAGAATGTCTTCCGGGGGAGGCTGGGTGCCCGATTGTTGAATCTGGGTGTAGATAGCGGCCAGTCGGCTCTGCACCTCAGTGTTCAGCACAACATCCTCATCGACCACTGCGACAACCCTGTCGAGAATTTCAACTTGGGCGACTGCGCTGATTGACGCTGCTGTGAGCAAAAATGCAATCAGTGCGTTGTTACAAGTTTTTTTCAGATCCATAACCATAGATACCATTGTTGAGCATTGAGTCAACCCGACTGCCGGAGCCAGCCAAGCCTTTAAATTGTATTTGGAAGAATATTCCATTCGACAGTGTCAGGTCCTCTTCGGGGCGCAACACCTCGTCTCTGCGATCCAGCCAGCGACGGGCGACAAGACTTGCCCGCCAGCAGCAGCTGTTATATTCAAATCCGGCAAAAATATCCAGCGCCCGACTGTTGGTATAGTCGTAATTCCAACGACCAACCAGATTGAAGTTGCCCGCTAGAGGAACAAATCCCGAGATATCCGCCTGGCGAATATCCTGAGCAAGACTGATTCCGTCAAATAGACGAGGATCCCGTTTCGTCGAGCGGTAGGTTGCGTTAAATAACCGGTTTTGACGGTCATTATAGCGCAAGCTAATACTGCTTTTTTCCAGTTCATTATCATGTGTGTCGTAGATAATATCACTAGTAAAACGCCAGTTAACATTCATTCGTCCAGACAGTTTTAACGCCAGTGGAGACTGACTGCGACTCAGTTCGGCGAGCTCCTGCTCTGAAGGGGTCGCCGACAGGGTTACCTGTCGATCAATATAATTGATTGATTGGGCAATGCTGGCGGTAAATCGTTCCTGCCCGGATTTTTTGTCTATATAGCGCGTAGTAAGCGCAATGGTCAGTCGCTCTTCATCGGAAATTCGATCGCCACCATTAAAGCGCTCATCGCGGAACAGGCGGTCGTAGGAGGGGGTGAATTCCCGGGTGTCAAAATCGGGGAAATCAGACTGATCTTTAAAGGTGGCTTTGAGATAGTAGAGCCGTGGCTCAAATGTCTGTGTGTAGCCAGTAAGCCAGGTGGTGTCGCGTTCAAAAAAGACACCGCTGTCCAGGGATGATACAGGTACGGTCACAGACGGACTCTGATCACCCAGAGACGTGCCTTCGCTATCCAGTTCATATGAGAGGTGTTTAACGCGAAGCTGCGGACGAAGGTAGCCCCAGGTCCAGCGCTTATCCCAGCTAATGCCGTAGTCCAAACGATTTCTGATACCAGTGACAAAGTCGCGATTATCGTGGTCAAACAGGGCGCTCTGATTATTTAAATCCACCACCAGGCTGTTATCGAAACGATAGTAACCATTAATATCAATTTTTGGCAGTACCGAATACTGCTCTTCCAGTCCATCGACAATAATCTGGTTATCTCGAGCTTCGACAAGGTAGTCCCAGTGTTCTGTCTTGTAAGTTGCCCCGGCAACGCGGCGCAAGTTGATCAGGCTGTTTGATTCCTGGGATAAATTGCCGAGATCGCCGAGGTAATCATTATCGGAGACCTTGTTGATATCCAAAAAAGTCGACCAGGACTTGCCGATACCACCGAGATGGCTGAGACCCATCAGGTAGCGGTCATCGCCGAGATGCTCTGGGAGGCCGGTGCCAATGTCTATATCATTTTCATCTTTGCCACCTTTGTCATCACCTAAAAAGGCAGCGGATATCTCCGTCTCTGTGAAGCGGGAAAGATGGCGAAGCTCCAGCTCCAAACCCATTCCACGCTCTTGAACCAAGCGCGGGGTAATGGTGGCATCGTAGTTTTCGGCGAGATTCCAATAGATCGGTTGGGCATAGTCGAGGCCATTGCTGCTATCGACATGCAGTATTGGAAATAGCAGGCCAGAAGAGCGTTGATCATTGACCGGAAATTTAATCCAGGGGAAATAGAACACCGGAATATCTTTCACTTTCAGTCGGGCATTTTTAACTGTGGCAAATCCAGAGGCCTGATCAATGGCAATTTCACTGGTGGTCATTTGCCAGGTTGTATCGCCGGGCTCGCAGGTCGAGTAGGTCGCATCGGAGATAGTGATCACGCCATCTTTTGTGCGGCGCAACTTTTCCGCCTTGCCGCGCACCGAAGCCTCGTGAAGCACATAGGTAGCGTCTTCGACTTGCACCTCTTTACTGTCTATATCGATCTCTGCATTTTTACCCAGCAGCAAAAGCCCCGGTTCGCGAAATTGGACGTTACCCTCAAGCACAACGGTGCGATTGGTCTGGTCTAAGCGTGCAGAGTTACTGCGAATCTGGCGGTAGCCCTGGGATATCTGAACATCACCATCCAGCAGTGCCACATTATCGGCAAGGGTCTCTGTGGTGTTGGCATTCACCAGCAGTGAAGCCTGTTCTGGATCCAAGTCTGCGTCCGGATAGGTTCTCTGTGGTTCAATATAGGCACCGCAACAGTTGTCGGCTACTGTTTGCAGCTGCTCTTGATTCATCTGATCCGCTTCCACCCAATCCAGATTGCGCACCGCAGCGACTCTTGGCTCATCGGGATTGGCAGCAGGTGGTGGGGTTTCAGGGTTTTGAGCCCCTTGGTGGTCATCGGCCAAAACCGCAATGGAAAACCCTGCGACAATTGCTATGAGTCCGCCGCGGAGCGCTGATTTGTGTCGCCGAATAGCGATTAAAATTGGGCTCTGCTGAATAGAGGAAAACGCGCTCAAGGTTTGGCCTGTTCACTGATCAATAGTTTGCTGGCATTTTACCTGATAACTTGCCAGAGTAGAGGTTTGAATTAAGATAGAATAAATTTTTTTAGCCTGTGGGTTTTTTCAGCATAAGATCGGCGCTAAACCGACAAAAAGTAACAAATAAGGAAAGGCAGCTATCAACCATCTAGATAACCAGCGACGCAGTACATTTGTTGATTGGATCCAGGCCTTTTTGCCTGAACCACAGCAGGCAGAGCGACCCATAGAGCTGCAACCCCTGGCCGGGGATGCCGGCTTTCGGCGCTACTATCGCCTGGTCGGGCAGCCCTCATTAATCGCTGTGGACTCGCCCCCTGAGAAAGAAAAAAATCAAGCCTATATCGCTGTGTCCATGGCATTTCAGCGCCATGGGATTGTCACACCGAAAATAGTTGCCGTCGACTTTGCCAATGGCTTCTTCCTTTTGGAGGATTTTGGCCTGCGCCTATTGCAGCCCGAACTGACCGGAGAAAAACCACCGGCCGCAGTGGCTGAACGCTATAACCAGGCGGAGACGATCCTCAGGAATATCCAGCGCGTAGTGCCAGAACCTCGAGTGTTCCCAGATTATGATGCTCAAGAGCTGCAGACCGAGATGGATCTGTTTGGCCAATGGTTTGTCACTGAACTGCTGGGTATCAGCCTCGATAAAAATGAGCAGCAGATGCTACAGCAGCTCTGTGAAGATTTAATCGACAGCGCCATAAAGCAGCCCCAGGTGGTTGTGCACAAAGATTTTCATTCGCGGAATTTAATGCTGCTCGAAGATAACAGCCTCGGGGTGATTGATTTTCAGGATGCGCTTATTGGCCCGATAACCTACGATCTGGTCTCGCTACTTAAAGATTGCTACCTGCATCTGCCTGCCGATCAAGTGGAGCAGCGGGCACTGACTTTTAAGCGAACCCTCGAGGCCGACAAACGGCTTGAGAATATGACCGACCAAGACTTTCTGCGCAGCTTTGAAAAAATGGGGCTACAGCGCCATATCAAAGTGTTGGGTATTTTTGCCCGTCTCTCCCTGCGCGATGGTAAGTCCGGCTACCTCAATGACCTTCCACTGGTGATTCGCTATACCCTTGAAGCCGCTCAGCGCTATCCGGAAGCCCAGGCTTTCTACAACTGGTTTATCGAACGTATTGAACCGCTGCTGCCCAGCCAAAAATGGTATCGCGAATGGCGCACAGCTACAGAGGCCAAGTCCTTATGAAAGCAATGATTTTGGCCGCCGGGCGCGGCGAGCGCCTGCGGCCCCTGACTGATACAACCCCTAAACCCATGTTACCGATCGACGGCAAGCCACTGCTCGAGCACCATATCAATCGGCTGGCGGCAGCAGGGATAACAGAGATTGTTATTAATACCTGCTGGCTGGGTGAGCAGATAGAGACCTATTTCCATGATAGAGGCCATCGTTTTGGCGTTAATATCAGCTGGTCGCGGGAAGGCGAGGCCCTTGAGACTGGCGGCGGTATTACCCATGCGCTGCCGCTCTTGGGCGACCAGCCTTTCTTGCTGATTAATGGTGATGTCTGGAGTGATTTCCCGCTTCTAGAACTGTGTAAAACCAAGCTGCCTGCAGAACTGGATGCGCAGCTGGTATTGGTTGATAATCCCCAGCACCATCCTCTAGGTGATTTTTCACTGGCGGGAAATCTGGTCAGCTATAACGAGGCTCAACGCTTTACTTTTAGTGGTATCAGCCTATTTAGGCCGGCGCTATTTTCCTCATACCAGGCTGATAGCCCAGAGCCCTGTTTTCCTCTGCGAGATGTGCTGCGTCCAGCAATTTTAGCCGGGCGTGTCGGTGGCAGCGTCTATACTGGCAGCTGGTGTGATGTGGGGACTGTCGAGAGATATCAGCAGTTACAAACCTTTATAAAAACTCATCATAATTAATAGGAAAAGTCGCCAATGATCGCCCGGCACAAATACCAAATACTCTTCTGGCTCTGTATAGCCGCCACAATAATCGCCTCCCTGATGCCCGGCGGGGGAAAGCCCTTGTTTCAGATGCAGGACAAAGTTTTCCATGCGACTATCTATGCGCTGCTATTCTTCTTCTGTGCCCACGGCTACAGCAATCGATTTCCACTCTGGTTGCTGGCACTGGTACTGGCCTGTTTTGGTTTAAGTATGGAGCTGGCCCAGTCAATGACTAGCTACAGGCAGGCCGAGGTCTGGGATATGCTGGCCAACGCATCCGGCATATTGCTGGTCTGGATACTTATACTCTGGCATCGGAGGGAAATATGATCGAGGTTTATCGCGGCAGTGATTTTTTTGAAGGGCAGCTGTTAAAAGGCCTGATGGAACAGGATGGGCTGCAGGTATTTTTAAATGGCACCGCACTGCAGGGCGGATTGGGTGAAGTTCCCGCGCTGGGTCATCTCTCAATCACCGTTAACGATGCCGATCGCGAAAGAGCCGAAGAAATTATTGCTGCCTATGAGCGTGGTGACTTCGCGCTGGAGGACGAGGACTAATGACTCCCCGGCTGAGATATCTGGCTCTATGGATAGCGCCACTGGTGGGTGTCGTTGTTACTCTTTCAATGCTGCATTTTGGCTGGCAGCGCAATGGCGCACTTGCCGCTGGACTAACCACCCTCTGTGCCCTGTGGTGGATCTTTGAGCCGATTCCAATTCCCGCAACATCCATGATCCCCCTGGGGGTGTTTCCCCTGCTCGGTATTCTTGACGGTAAACAGGTGGCTCAGGCCTATGGTGATCCGTTGATTATCCTCTTGATGGGCGGTGCGATGCTCTCCAAGGCCATGGAAAAGAGCGGCGCGCATCGGCGTATCGCTCTCTACATGGTCAATCTGTTTGGTGGTCACGACCAGCGCCGGCTGGTGTTTGGTTTTATGGTCGCCTCGGCCCTGTTAAGTATGTGGGTCTCCAATACCGCCACTACATTGATGTTGTTGCCGGTGGCCTACGCAGTTCTCGACAGCGCAGAGGGTGACAATGCTAAAAAGCTCGCCGTACCGCTGTTTTTGGGTATTGCCTATGCAGCCAGTATTGGCGGACTGGGTACACCCATAGGGTCGCCGCCCAATGTAATTTTTCTGAAAATTTATGCTGAATCTACCGGCATTATTCCCAGCTTTACCCAGTGGATGCTCTGGGCTCTGCCGGTTGTACTATTGCTGTTGCCGATAGCCGGTCTGTGGATTACCCGTCATCTGGGTAAAACGGCCCCATTGGAAATTCCTCAGGCGGGGCTCTGGCGCAGTGAAGAGGTCAGGGTATTAACCATCTTTAGCCTGACCGCACTGGCCTGGATTACTCTTCGGGAACCTTATGGTGGTTGGAGTGGCCTGTTTAACCTGCCGACAGCAAACTATGCCGCAGTTGCGCTAACCGCCGTGGTACTAATGTTTGTACTGCCAAACGGCCATGGTGGAAAACTACTCGATTGGGAGTCTGCCTCGACTATTCACTGGGGTGTACTGCTGTTATTTGCCGGTGGTATCGCTATCGCCAAAGCCTTTGCGGTTACCGGTATCAGTGAAGCTATAGGTGGGTCTCTGTCCGGTGTTACGCGGCTATCGATTATCCTGCTAATTGCTGTAGTGGCGCTGTCGGTGACATTTCTTACCGAGATTACCAGTAATACAGCGACCACAACGCTGTTGATGCCGATTCTTGCCGCCGCCTCATTAGGCGCCGGTTTTGATCCGGCACTGCTCATGTTGCCCGCCGCGCTTTCCGCCAGCTGTGCATTTATGTTGCCGGTGGCAACGGCGCCCAATGCCATTGTCTTTGGCAGCGGAAAAATAACCGTAGAGCAGATGGCTCGCGAGGGTATCGTATTGAATTTGATCGGGGCGGCGATAATTACCGTCGTGGTCTATGCCTGGCTTGGTTAGTTCTGCAGCAGCACTTTAATATTGCTTGGTTGAAGAGTTTGGCTGCCGGCAAAAGAGAGTACCAGCGTCGCCATCTCATCCCAGACATCCGCACTGCGCATACCTTTAATACCGCGATCTATAGCACCAGCTTGACGCAGCAGCATACGCAGATGAGCGGGCCTTAAGCGTTTTAGGGCGCCGCGAAACAACGGCATTCGCTTGTCCCAGACACCAGATTTTTTCAGTGCCCAGTCGGCTTTTTCTCCGCTGGAAACCAGCTCGCTGGCTTTAACCAGAATGCGCAATTCGCGAGTGATCGCCCAGAGCAGAGGAATGGCCTCTGTGCCCTCATTTTCCAATCCGCGCAGCGATTTAGCGGCAGATTGGGCGTCGCCGAGCAGAATATCGTCGACAAATTCAAAGATATTGTAGCGCGCACTGTCAGTGACAACAGATGACATGGTGGTGCCATCCACTGCGCCTTCAGGGGCGAGTAATTTCAGCTTTTCAATTTCCTGCACTGCCGCCAGCAGATTGCCCTCAACGCGGTCGGCGAGAATCTGCACCGCCTCTTGATTGGCACTGATATTGGCCGCTCTAAGCCGCTGGCCAATCCAGCGCGGCATTTGATTGGCATCCACAGGCCAGACCTGAATGTGAGCGCCAACGGCCTCTAGGGTTTTTAGCCACTTGCTGTTTTTTGCACCTTTATCCAGCTTGGAAAAGATAATTAGCAGCAGGTTGTCGGGATTGGGGTTGGCGCAGATCTCCGCCAACGCTTTGCTGCCCTTATCACCGGGTTTGCCGCCCGGGATACGCAGTTCAAGAATTTTTTTATCAGAAAACAGCGACAGAGAGTTGGACTCATTGATGACCGGATCCCAGTCAAATTGGTGGGGGCTGCCCTCAAAGTGAAATAGCTCGCGCTCGGTAAAGCCCTGGGCTCGCGCCGCAATGCGGATCGCGTCAGCACATTCCTGAGACAGCAGGGGTTCATCACCGCTGATCACATAGACCGGCATAAGCGGGTTTTTAAGATGAGCCTGAAGTTTCTCTGGATAGATTTTCATAGGCTAGGGATTAGTTGGGTTTTGCCCGTTATTCTCAGCTGGTAACGCCTTTAGACGATTGAGGATCTGCCGAACAATCTCCTCGCGCATTTCCATTCTGACCTGTCGCTCTTCGTTGTCAGAGGAGAGAATATCACTCTCTTCAATTTCATAGCTGCCCTCAACTGAGGCCGTTAGCAGGCTGGTCAGGGGGGTGCCAGAGGGATCGGTAATTAAAAAGTCTACATCTTCGTTAAGCTGGTATTCCGCAGCGCGGGCACTGGCATTTAATGTGCCGATTCGACGGTTCTCGCGAAAATCGACAATCACCACCGAATAGTTGGCCGCTGCAGCGCTGGAGACAACATCGACGCCGTACACATCCAGTGCGCGGGTCAGTTCGCTGACAAAAATATTGTTCGCTGCCTGGGTTGCGATATGCAGGCTGCCAATATTGCTTGGTACCACTTGAGCATTGCGCAGCTGCCAGCCACAGGCTGACAGGAATAGAGCCATCGCGGCGAGTAACAATCTAAAGTGCATCATACTGCTTAAACCTGCTTTTAGTTAGCGACTATATTAACCAGTCTTCCCGGAACCACAATAATTTTTCGAATGGTCGCGCCCTCGGTAAAGCGCTGAACATTGCCGTCTTCAAGAGCCAGCTTCTCAACTTCGTCCTTGGGCGCATCCGCAGCTACCTGAATTTTACCGCGCACCTTGCCATTCACCTGAACCACCATCTCGATGGAGCTGCGCACCAGCGCCGACTCATCCAATATTGGCCATGCTGCATCTGCAACCGCTTCCTGATTGCCCGTCGCCTGCCAGAGGCTGTGACAGATATGCGGTGCAATTGGTGACAGCAATAGAATAGCGCTGGTCAGTGCTTCGTGACGCACGGCAATGCTCTGGGCATCATTATCATTGAGCTTGGCGACTTCATTTAATAATTCCATCACCGCAGCAATAGCGGTGTTAAAGGTATTGCGGCGACCATAGTCATCATTGACCTTGCTGATTGTTTCGTGGGTCTTGCGGCGCAGATCTTTTTGGGCGTCGTTCAAGGCCGCCTTGTTTAATGGCTCAACAGCACCCAGCTCTAAATGGGCGTGGGTCATAGTCCACAGTTTGCGCAAAAAGCGATGGGCGCCAGAGACACCGTCATCACTCCACTCCAGAGTCTGTTCCGGGGGCGCGGCAAACATGGTGAAAAGACGCACCGTGTCGGCACCGTGCTTATCGATTGCCGTCTGCGGATCTACACCGTTGTTTTTTGACTTCGACATCTTGGTCACGCCGCCACTCTGAACCTCTTCACCGGTGGCAGTTTCAGTGGCCTTGATAGTGCGACCTTTTTCATCGCTCTCGACCGTCACATCCAGTGGCGATAACCACTCTTTGCGGCCGCCATTATCTTTGTAGAATGACTCGGCTAACACCATGCCCTGACAGAGCAGGCTCTTAAATGGTTCGCTGCTGCTGACCAGACCTTCATCGCGCAACAGCTTGTGATAAAAACGTGCGTAGAGCAGGTGCAAGATAGCGTGCTCGATACCGCCAACATATTGATCGACCGGCAGCCAGTAATCGGCGCGCTCGGGATCGAGCATGGCACTGTCGAGATCCGAGCAGGTAAAGCGCGCGTGGTACCAGGAGGATTCCATAAAGGTATCGAAGGTATCGGTTTCGCGCTCAACATCCTGATCGTTTAGCTGATCTTTTTTCCACTCGAGATCGGCTTTAATCGGCGACTGAATACCATCCATTTCAACATCTGTCGGCAGCACTATTGGCAGTCTATCCAGAGGTACCGGAATCTCGCCGCCATCAGCCAGGTTGTACATGGGAATCGGTGAACCCCAGTAGCGCTGACGGCTGACGCCCCAGTCGCGCAGGCGGTAGTTGGTGGTTACCGAGCCGTGATCGGCTTCTTCAAGAGCGGCGGCAATGGCATCGAAAGCGCCATCAAAATCCAGGCCGTCGTACTTGCCGGAATTGATTAGCAGTCCTTTGGTAACAAAAGCTTCGCTGCTGATATCGCAGGCTTCATCCTTAGCGGGCGCAATCACCTGTTTGATTTCCAACTGATATTTTTTGGCAAATTCATAGTCGCGCTGATCGTGAGCGGGAACTGCCATCACTGCGCCGGAACCATAATCCATCAGCACATAGTTGCCGACCCAGACTGGAACTGTTTCGCCGGTTAAGGGATGCACAGCAGTAATGCCGGTATTCATACCGCGCTTTTCCATGGTCGCCATTTCAGCTTCGGAAACCTGCTGGGTTTGGCAGTCGCTGATAAACTCTTGGAGTGCCGGATTGTTCTCGGCCACTTTAATGGCAATCGGATGTTGGGTGGCCAGGGTTAAATAGGTCACGCCCATCAATGTATCTGGTCTGGTGGTATAGACATCAAAGCTCTGGTGCTCGCCCACGGCGGCAGACAGATCAAAGGTCATATTGACGCCGCGGCTCTTACCAATCCAGTTGCGCTGCATGGTCTTAACCTGCTCAGGCCAGTGCTCCAAGTCATCGAGATCATCGAGTAACTGTTCGGCATAGTCGGTGATACGGATAAACCACTGGGGAATTTCCTTGCGCTCCACCAGGGCGTCTGAGCGCCAGCCGCGGCCATCTATCACTTGTTCGTTGGCTAGTACAGTCTGGTCAACCGGGTCCCAGTTGACGGTGGACATCTTTTTATACACCAGCCCTTTCTCAAACAGACGGGTAAAGAACCACTGCTCCCACTTGTAGTAATCCGGTTCGCAGGTCGCCAGTTCTCTCGACCAGTCAATACCAAAACCCAGCGACTTCAGCTGAGCTTTCATATAGGCGATATTCTCATGGGTCCACTTGGCTGGCGCGGTGTTATTTTGAATCGCGGCATTTTCTGCGGGCAGACCAAAGGCATCCCAGCCCATGGGATGAAGGACATTTTTGCCCTGCATACGCTGGTAGCGAGCGATAACATCAGTGATGGTGTAGTTGCGCACATGCCCCATATGCAGCTTGCCGCTGGGGTAGGGGAACATCGCCAGGCAGTAAAACTTTTCTTTATCTGGATCTTCAGTGACTTCAAAAGTCTGATTATCGATCCAGTACTGCTGGGCTTCGCGCTCTAATTCGGCGGGATGGTAATGCTGTTCCATGGTCATCAAGATTCACTGCTTATGAGTTTAAAAATAGGCGTGAATTATAGGGTAACAACGGCCTATCTAACAGCAGTTAAAACAGACTAGTTTCTGGCAGGCACACCCAGCTCTTCAAGTTTGGCTGCCATATCTTCAGCGGAGGTGGCCGGATTGATATTGGTATCGATAAAAAGAATCTTGCCATCTTTGCCAATATAGAAAGTGTGGCGCTTTGGCACGCCGTAAAAGGCCAGTACATCATAGGCTTTGGCGGTCTCTTTTGAGGGGTCGCTAAGCAGCGGGAAGTCCGCTTCGGTCTCTTTGGCAAAGCCCTTATTGTCTTCCAGTGAATCGACACTGGCCATAAAGTAAGCAACTTCAAGGCGTTTTAGAAGGTGGCCGTTTTGGGCCAGGGATTTACATTCGATAGTGCAGCCGCTGGTATAAGCCTTGGGGTACCAGGCGATAACCACTGCCTGCTTATCTTGGTACTGGCTGAGGCTGTAGTTGTTGCCGTCGGTGGCTGCGAGTAAGAAATCTGGCGCCTGATCGCCCACTTGCAATGCTGTGGCGGCGGTGGAAATAGATACCAACAGTGCTGATAGTAATAATTTAATCTGAGTTTTCATTATGGTTCTCTCTCTTAGCTTGTCTACTAGGCGGCAGCTATTCGGCGCCTAGCGATTAACCCTGCGCAAATAAGCAGTGACAGAATCACTATTGGCCATGAGCCGGTCTGTGAAAAAACTGTCTGCCCGCTGCGGGGTGCGATATTGCCGGATAACTCTCCGGCGCTAAATTGTTCAATGGTTGCGGTAATTTCACCGCGGTGGTCAACCAGTGCAGTAACGCCATTGCTGGTGCCACGCATCATCGGCTTGGCATTTTCCAGAGCGCGCATTCGCGCCATCTGCATATGCTGGCGCGGCGCAATGGAGCGGCCAAACCAGGCGTCATTGCTAACCGTTAACAGCATACTTGCCTCTCGGGCCATGCTCGCGACCAGATTGGGATAGACAATCTCGTAGCAAATTGCCGTAGCGATCTTTTCGCCGGCTATATTCAGCAGCGGCTGGTCTGCGTCACCCAGTGAAAAAGACGACATCGGCAGATTAAAAAACCTGATCAGCCCGCGCAGTAGTGACTCAACTGGGATATATTCACCAAAGGGCACCAGTCGGGTTTTATTGTACTGCCCCCGATTCGCTCCCAGCGCTATTACCGAGTTGAAGAATAGCCTTTTGCTTGAATGATAGGTGGGTATACCAGCTATCAGGGCTGTTTGGTTCACTTTTGCCTGTTGATCCAGTCGATCTAGAAATTTCCAGACATTTTTTGGTGTTGTAGGAATGGCAGCTTCTGGCCAGATAATAATATCTGCACCCCAATGAGGCTGAGTTTGGCTCTGCAGTTCTTGCAAGATTCCCTCTAGCTCACTGTAGACCCACTTTTTATTTTGATCTGTGTTGGGCTGAATTAGAACCACCGAAAGATTTTTGCCGGTGGGCGATGTCCAGTTTACCTGTTGTAAAAAGTAACCACTTACTACAGCTGCGGCAATTGCTAAAGATGCCAATTTTACGCTTCGTTGATTTCTATGCGGCTGGGTTAGCTGGCTTAGTATTGCAGCGGCCAGAGCGGTGAGAAAGCTCAGCCACATCACGCCGCCAATCGGAGCCCAGCCACTCAGCCAGGTTTCCGTGTGGGTATAGCCGCTGTAGAGCCAGGGAAAACCGGTAAATATCCAGCTGCGAAACCATTCACTCAATACCCATATAGCGGGCAGACCGATAAGCCAGGAGGCCGGTTTCTGCGGAATCAGTGCGCTAAGGGTAAAAGGTAGGGCAAATAAAAGGGCGATAAACAGGCAGAATAAGGTGGTTGCGATCAGTGCCAATGGGGCGGGAATAAAGCCGTGCTCGTGGATACTGACATAGACCCAGCTGACCCCAGCAAAGAACATACCGAAGCCAAATACCAATGACTTAGCCAGTGCCTGCTTTAGGCTCTGTTCTTGCAAGTTGCGAAACAGAACCGCCATAGAGGCTATAGCGACGGGCCAGAGGTAGAAGGGTGCCAGTGATAGGGGCAGCAATGCCCCCGAGGCAAACAGGGCAAGGAATTTTTGCCCGCGGGCCAGGCGCATCATAGGGTGATTTTCTTCACTTCCAACGTGGTGATTTTGCGCTTGTCGCCAGCCACCACTTTAAAGCCAAAGCCGTCTACAGTGATGGTTTCATCAATGCTCGGCAGTCGGCCAAAGGCGTGAAGGACCAGTCCGCCAACGGTATCGAATTCATCGTCGGCGAGGCCAACATCAAAGAATTCATTAAAGTCATCAATTTCGGTGATCGCTTCCACGGTGAAAATATCGTCGATCTTGTGACGAATCTGTGCCCGCTCGTGCTCGTCGGTTTCATCTTCGATCTCGCCGACAATCTCTTCGAGAATATCCTCAATGGTCAGCAGGCCGGAGACGCCGCCGTATTCATCGACCACAATTGCCATATGATAGCGCTGTTCACGGAATTCCTGGAGCAGGACATTGAGGCGCTTGCTCTCGGGAATAATATTGGCAGGACGCAGCAGTGATTGCAGGTTAAATGAGCTTTTATCGGAAAGCAGCAGCGGCAGCATCTCTTTGGCCAGCAGTATGCCCTTGATATCGTCTGAGGATTCGCCAACCACCGGGAAGCGCGAGTGCTGCGAGGTGATGACCACCTCGAGAACCTGTTCAAGGCTGAAATCGTCTTCGATAATCACCATCTGCGAGCGGGGAATCATAATTTCCCGGGCCTGCTGGTCGGAGACCTTTAGGGCTCCCTCCATAATTTGCAGTACGCTGGCATCAATAATCGATTCGTTTTCGGCGCTGCGCAGCATATCGGCAACATCGTCACAATTCTGTGGGTTTGGTGAGAAAATTCCGGAAATCTTTGTAAGCAAAGATTTCTTTTCTGACCTGTTGTTGGATGACTCTTCGTTCATGATTTTTCTCGCTGGTGACCGGCTTTGGATTGCTTTGTGGGGTGCTCTGTAGGCTGGTCTGTGAATTGCTCTGTAGATTCGTAAGGGGCTGGAAAATTTAATTCCAGCAAGATTGCTGTCTCCAGTGCTTCCATCTGCTCGGCGTCGCTGTTATCTATATGGTCGTAGCCGAGAAGGTGCAGTACCCCATGGACAATAATATGCGCCCAATGGGCCTCTGAGGATTTTTGTTGTTCGCTGGCTTCGCGGTTAACCACCGGCGCGCAAACCACTAGGTCGCCAAGAATTGGCAGAGGCTCTGGCGTTACCGCGTCAAAGGGGAAGCTGAGAACGTTGGTGGCACCTGTTTTACCGCGGTACTGATGATTGAAATCGGCACTTTCCCGCTCGTCGACTATACGTAGGTTGAGTTCAGAATTATCGCGTTCGTCGCGAATTGCAGCGCTGGCCCAGCGCTTAATACTGTCCTCGTCTGGTGCTTCTTCAGAGGGGCAGGCCATCTGAATGTCGATAGATAGGTTCATTGGTTAACTATTTAGTCGTCTCTTAATCGTCTAGTCGTCTTTTTCATGGGCATCATAGGCATCTACGATACTTTGAACAATAGGGTGGCGAACGACATCGCGAGAGATAAAGTGGGTAAAGCTGACTTCTTCAACATTCTTGAGTACTTCGCAGGCGTGAACCAGGCCAGACTTGACGCCGCGGGGCAGGTCTACCTGCGACATATCGCCGGTAATCACTGCGGTTGAGCCAAAGCCGATGCGGGTGAGGAACATTTTCATCTGTTCCCTTGTGGTGTTCTGGCTCTCGTCGAGCAGGATAAATGCGCCATTTAGAGTGCGGCCGCGCATATAGGCGAGCGGTGCGATTTCAATAACATTGCGCTCTTGAAGTTTGGCCACCGTCTCAAACCCGAGCATCTCATGAAGGGCGTCATAGAGTGGACGCAGGTAGGGGTCGACCTTCTGGGCCAGATCGCCAGGCAAAAATCCAAGTCTCTCTCCAGCTTCCACCGCCGGGCGCACCAGCAGTATTCGCTCCACCTCGTCGCGCAATAGCGCTTCAACAGCGCAGGCCACCGCCAGATAGGTTTTCCCCGTTCCCGCTGGGCCAATACCAAAATTAACATCGTGAGTTTGGATCGCGCGCACATAGCGCTGCTGATTTAAACCGCGAGGTTTGATATTGCCTTTCTTGGTACGGATAACCGAGAAGCTCTCGATATTATCGACAGGCTGCTGCATATTGCTGGTGGACGGAGTTTGCGTCATAGGCGCCTCTTTTCTGGGTGATGGGCTAGATGGGCTAAAAGATTGGCTGGAATGTTGTAAGTTGAGGTGAACTTCCTCAGGGGATAGCTCGGCGTAGTGGGCCGTCTCCTGATAGAGATTGTAAAGTACTTCGCTGGCGCGCTGCGCTGCAATTGCATCGCCATAAACGGCAAAAAAATTATCTCGCGAGCGAATTTCGACATCGAGACGCTGCTCGATTAGGCGAAGATGTTCATCAAATTGACCGCAGAGAGATGCAAGGCGTCGAGCGTCATTGGGCTCGAGAGTAATGCTGGAGGCAGTTGGCTGGCTATCCAATCTTTTCAATGAGTATTTTTGATCCATTAATTAGTTGTCTTAATGCAAGCATAGCGCGATCTGTTGAAGAGCGGAAACTCTTTTTGTTATGCAGATATTATAAGAAATGCGCTGCTTAAAAGGATAGCTTCTAAGCAGCAGTTTTTAAGTGATAGCTTCTATGGGCAGAGTCTAGAGCAGGTCGCCGCGCAGAGAGTTGGGTAGTGCCTCGGTGAGGGTGACTTTGGCAAACTGGCCAATCAGGCTGTGGTCACTGCTGTGGAAGTTCACCACACGGTTATTTTCCGTGCGTCCCTGCAGCTGCCCCGGGTCTTTTTTCGAGATACCGGTTACCAGCAGTGTCGCCTGCTCGCCAACCATGCGGCGGCTGATTTCAGCGGCGTTCTGACTGATGCGGTCCTGAAGAATTTTCAGGCGCTGTTTTTTAACCGCTTCCGGTGTGTTGTCCGGCAGGTCTGCGGCCGGTGTTCCGGGTCTGGCGCTGTAGATAAAGCTAAATGAAGTGTCGAAACCGATATCGTTAATCAGCTTCATGGTCGCCGCAAAGTCAGCTTCACTCTCATCGGGGAAACCGATAATAAAATCTGATGAGATGCTGATATCTGGCCGGATCTCGCGCAGTCGGCGGATCTTTGATTTGTATTCGATCGCCGTATGGCCGCGCTTCATGGCCATCAGTATACGGTCGGAACCGCTCTGCACCGGCAGGTGGAGATGGCTGACCAGTTCTGGAATCTGTGCATAGGCTTCGATAAGTGCGTCGGAAAACTCTACTGGGTGAGAGGTGGTGTAGCGAATTCTGTCGATGCCATCGATACCTGCCACATAGGGCAGTAGCTCGGCAAAGTCACAAATCGTGCCATCGGGCATATCACCGCGATAGGCGTTTACATTTTGGCCTAATAGATTAACTTCGCGGACACCCTGTTCGGCGAGGGCGCTGATTTCGGCGAGTACATCGGCCATCGGGCGGCTTACTTCTTCGCCCCTGGTGTAGGGAACCACGCAGAATGAACAGTACTTTGAGCAGCCTTCCATAATCGAGACAAAGGCCGACACGCCATCCGCCTCTGGTGTTGGCAGGTTGTCGAACTTTTCAATTTCCGGGAAGCTGATATCAACCACAACGGTGCCATCGCTCTTGCGGGTCTCCATCATCTCCGGCAGGCGATGCAGTGTCTGGGGACCAAAAACCAGATCGACAAAGGGCGCGCGCTTGGCGATCGCATCACCTTCCTGGCTAGCTACACAGCCGCCAACACCAATAATCAGATCTGGGTTTGACGCTTTTAAATGCTTCCAGCGACCCAGCTGGTGAAAGACTTTTTCCTGGGCTTTTTCTCGTATTGAGCAGGTGTTGAGCAGGATAACATCGGCCTCTTTGGGGTCGTCAGTCGCCACCATCTGATGACTGTCGCCAAGCAGGTCGCCCATGCGCGCCGAATCGTACTCATTCATCTGGCAGCCGTGGGTGACGATATGCAATTTTTTTACTGGTTTCGATGTCATCGGATTGGTTAATCTTTGATCAAATATAGAGGTCGAGCATTATAGCTGTACCCACTTAATTCGCAACATAAAGCAGTGCTATAAGATGTTGTTGTGCTATTATTGCCGCCCTTTAATAGCAGCAGATTGTGTGTACTTTGATGTCTAATCAGCCAATTTACAGAATCACATTTTTTAACCAGCAAGAAGTCTATGAGATTTATGCCCAGCATGTTTTTCAGAGCGACCTCTGGGGCTTTCTCGAAGTCGAGGAATTTGTCTTTGGTGAGCGCTCGCAAATGATTGTTGATCCCGCTGAAGAAAAACTAAAAAATGAGTTCTCCGGGGTTAAGCGTAGCTTTATTCCGATGCAGTCTGTGGTGCGTATTGATGAAGTTGAGAAAGAGGGCGCCTGCAAGGTGACTGAAGTCTCCGGTGCGGCTGTTGGCAATGTCCGTCCGTTCCCATTTCCGTCAATGGCCGGCTCTAAGCCGGTTAAAGAATAAAATAATAAATATGGCTGCACAGTCATAGCCAGATATTTGACTATGCTATGATCAGGCCTTGATATCAGAGTGTTTGTGGGGTGTAAAGTAATGATTGTTAGAGGTATCTATGACTCAAGAAGCGCTTGATTTGCTTCCCTATGAGTTCGCTCGAACTAATCGCGTACTGCGTGACGAAGGCGAATTGTTATTAGGGCCAGATGCGCCGGATTGGGCAATCGCTGAAGTGTCGAGAATCACCAGTGGTGATCTCAGTATTCGCAATATAGCTGACGAAGATTTCGACGCTTTACTCAGTAAGCTGTACAGCGGCAGGCAGAATTCCTCTGAAGCCGTGATGGCAAATATCCAGGATTTTGTCGATCTTGAATCTGCGGCGGCGGAACTTGAAGAAGCCGGTGATCTGCTCGACGCGGAAAACGATGCGCCTATAGTGCGATTGTTAAATGCGATCCTGGCTGAATCGCTCAAGGAGAGCGCCTCGGATATCCATATTGAGCCCTATGAAAAAGAGGCCTTGGTTCGTTTCCGTCTCGACGGTGTTCTGCGAACTGTGTTGACCCCCTCCATTCAGATCGCGCCACTGTTAATCTCGCGTATCAAAGTTATGTCAAAGCTGGATATTGCCGAGCGCCGACTGCCTCAGGATGGCCGCATGGCCGTTCGTCTTGGAGGTCGCAGTATCGATCTGCGAGTCTCTACCATGCCCTCCAGTCACGGCGAGCGCGTAGTAATGCGACTATTGGATAAGGATGCTGGAAAGCAGCAGACCAGTGATCTGGGTATGCCTGAGAAGACCAAAGAGCTGTTGCTCGATCTTATCTCCCGCCCTCACGGTATTATTCTGGTCACCGGCCCAACAGGTTCAGGTAAAACCACTACCCTGTATTCGGCTCTGCAGCAGATGGATCGCAAGCAGCGCAATATTATGACCGTCGAAGATCCGGTGGAATACGATCTTCCCGGTATCAGCCAGACGCAGATCAATCTACGCGCCGGCATGACCTTTGCCCGCGGCCTGCGCGCTATTTTGCGTCAGGATCCGGATGTGATTCTAATCGGTGAGATTCGCGATGGTGAAACTGCCGAGATTGCTACCCAGGCCAGTTTGACTGGTCACCTGGTACTTTCAACACTGCACACTAATACAGCCGCAGGCGCGATAACTCGACTGCAGGATCTCGGTGTCGACAGTTTCTTGCTGGCATCCACGGTGCGCGGCATCGCCTCTCAGCGGCTAGTGCGCAAGCTCTGTGTTAAGTGCCGTGAAAAGGTTCCAGTCAATGACTTTAACCGCAATCTGTTGAACTTGCCTGAAGGGGCTGAGTTGTATCAATCCCGTGGCTGCACCGAGTGTAACAATACCGGCTTTATCGGCCGTCAGGCGCTCTTTGAGCTGGTTGCGGTGAGCCCCGAGTTGCAGACGCTGATCCACGAGAATGCCGGTGAGCTGGAACTTGAACAATTGATTCGTCGCAGCGTACCCAGTATCCGCGATGCCGGGTTTGACCTGGTCCGCGAGGGTGTCACTACTGTCGAAGAAGTTCTTCGCGTCACCAGCGTGTAACCATGGCTGCTTTCGACTACAGCGCTTATGACAAGGCCGGAAAAAAGGTCAGTGGGGTTATTACTGCCGACTCTGAGCGCCATGCACGGCGATTGCTAAAAGAGAAAAGTTTGCTGCCCTCAGCGGTAAAAGAGGTCAGTACCACATCGAAAGCGGTCAGCAGTGGTGGTCGCGAAGCGCGAGTTAATAATTTCGATCTGTCGCTACTGCTGCAGCAGCAGGCGATTCTTATTCAGTCGGGACTGCCCCTCGAAGATGCATTGCGCATGACCATTGAGCAGGCGGAAACTGAAAAGCAGCGCCGTATGTTGCAGAGCTGGCGCAGTGAAATCACCGAGGGCCGGAGTTTTTCTGAAGCCCTGCGTCGATCGCCCTACAAAATTCCTGAAAGTATCATCGCCGGTATCAGTGTTGGTGAAGAGAGTGGCCATTTACACGAAGTGTTGATGCGCCTCGCTGAAGATATTGAGACCAGTGCCGAAAATCGTAAAACTATCAGTCGAGCGATGATCTATCCGGCGACGTTAATCAGTACTTCTATTATCGTTGTGGCGATTATGATGGTCTGGGTAGTGCCAAAAATTACCGCTATCTTTGCCAGTTCAAATCGCGAGCTGCCACTGGTCACCAGAGCGGTTATTAATGTCAGTGAGTTCACCCAAAATTATGGTTTGTTTGTCCTAATTGCGGCATTCGCGTTGTTTGCACTATTTGTTCAGGCAATGAAAGATCCCCAGCGCAAAGAGCGTTGGCACGCCTTTATGCTGTCTATGCCCGGTATGGGTCGCTGGATACGTATGGCCAATATTGCCGACTGGTCGCGCAGTCTTGGTGTGCTGCTAAATAACGGTGTACCGGCGCTTGCCGCCTTGAAAATTTCTTCATCCGTGGTTAACAACCTGTATCTTCGCCGCAAGATGGAGGGCGTGACCGAGGCTATGCGTCAGGGCAGCAGCATGCAAAAAGCACTGCAAGACGGCGATCTGGGTAGTGGCTTTCTGGTTCATATGGTGGGCAGTGGTGAGGCTTCCAGTGAGCTGGATAAAATGCTGATGCGGGTATCGGATTATTATTCATTGCGACTCAATAATGCAGTTGAAGTGTTTCTGAAATTGATGAATCCGATATTGATTATTTTTATGGGAATGATAATTTTATCTGTAGTGGCCGCCGTAATGCTGCCGATTATGGATATGAATAATATGATTTAAGTAGAGAGTAAACTTCTTACTCTTACAGTGATTTTTAAATAGTTTAGTGATTAATTTTTGAGGGTGTAACAGATGGTCGTTAATAAAAAACAGGCGGGTTTTACGCTGATCGAAATGATGGTTGTAGTTGTGGTTATTGCGCTGTTGGGTGCGATGATTGGACCGACATTATTTAAAAAAGTGCAGCAGGCTGAACAGACTCGCGTTGCGCAGGATATTCGTGTGATCGAGAGCGCACTGAAATTTTACCGTCTGGATAACTACCGTTACCCAACCTCAAGCCAGGGCCTAGATGCATTGATATCCAATCCTGGCGGATTGGATAACTGGAGCGGCCCCTATCTGGAAAAAGCCCCCGAGGATCCCTGGGGTGAGTCATACAAATACGAAAATCCAGGTCGTCGCGGCAAAGAGGTGGATATTTACACTCTGGGTGTAGACAACCAAGAGGGCGGTGAAGGCTCCAATGCAGACTGGGGTAATTGGAATATTAAGTAGAGCTGAGGCTTTTCTTAATCCAAAAAATGGTTAATGCAAAATGACACAGTCGCGCAGCCGCCAGGGCGGTTTCACACTAATCGAGATCAGCGTGGTTGTGGTTATATTGGCCACCATCTCGGCGATGAGTCTATTTGCCATCAACCAGGCATTCGATCGACGCTATAAAAGTCAGGCCGATAACTTGCTGGTCTGGCTTAATCAACTTTCAGATCAGGCAGCCCTTGAGGCTGTCCCCTACGGTGTACTGGGCAATCCAGATGCCCCAGAAGAAGTCGTGCAGTCTCTTCGTGTAGCCGCCTACTTCCGTCAACATTGGTTTCCGGTTACCTATCCTGAGCCTTTTGCCATGGAAAAGGGTGCTCGCATTAAATGGATTGTTTCCAGCAATACCGGTTATGCCGATGAATACACCGATAGAGAGGGTGAGGACGCGCAGTTCCCTGTAATTGCATTTATGCCCGATGGCTATGTAGAGCCCAGGGCAGAGATAATGTTAAGTTTTGATTCGAGTCCAATAACCTTTAAGTACAGTTGGGATGCTGAAACAGCAGCGATGATTGTTAAGAGGTTGGCGGAATGAATACCTCTATAGGGTTTCGTCGTGTGGCGGGCTTTACACTTATTGAGGTGGCGGTTGCCCTGACTATTATCGGTTGGGTTATGGGTAGCGCTCTATATCTGGTGCAACAGTATGCAGACGAGCGAGTGCGTCTTCGTGAGCAGTTCTACTCGGCACAGGTCTCGTGGAATCATCTTGTAGAGCACTATCAAGATGCCGAAAGATGGACCGAGAAAAACAGAAAATCAAAACGTGCGGTCAAAGGTGTTGATACTCAGGGCGGTTATGATTTGCGCTGGGAGCTGGAAGTTAAAGAGGCGATGGGCAGTGATCTCTACCGACATGAGGTAGAAGTTGGGCTACATAATAGCGATCGCAATCGCGCCGCACTGTTTCTCTACCTGGTTGTGAAAAACTGATGGCCAGGCATTTATCTTCTCGATCTGGACGATCCACGCAAAAAAATCAGTCTGGCTTCACCCTCGTCGAGGCGGTGGTCTCGCTAATGCTGTTGGCGGTGATGTCTGTAATGTCTTACCAGGCTGTAGAAGTTATTCTCGGGGCCAATGAGCGCAGCCGCGGCAACCTATCTAATGAGTCGCAACTACACCGAACCTGGCAGATTATTAATCGTGATCTATTTCATCTTCGGCCGCGAACCTTTGCCGATGGCTTGGGTTCAAAAGAACCGGCTTATATCACTAATCCGGATCGGTTTGGCGTTCGCTTTAGTCGCGGGGGTGGACCATTGACCGGGACTAATCCCACCGGCGTAACCCGTGTTGAATACAGTCTTAATTTAGATGATCAGCTGGAGAGACGTTCCTGGCCGGTTACTGCAACATCCCTTAACGACGATGGCAATCTACTGATACTGCTGAATAATGTGGATAAAGTGGAAATTGAACAGCTCACCCGGGCCGGGGTGTTTTTGCCCGACTGGCCGCCGATCAATGAGACTCACAGTCTGCTCAGCCTGCCAAGGATGATTCGTATTACCATTATTATGCTCGACGGTACGGAAACTACCCGTCTAATTCCTGGTCTGGCATATGATCCGAAAGCGGGGCGCAATAGCTCGGGTTCAGGTTTTGGTTCGGATCCAGATTCAGACTCAGATTTAGATTCGGGTTCTGGTTCTGGTTCTGGTTCTGGTTCTGGTTCTGGTTCTGGTTCTGGTTCTGGTTCTGGTTCGACTCCAGGTTCAGGCTCGGCTTCAGGTAATTCTGATGACGACGACTCTGATGATAAAGACGGGTCCGAGGATAAATCCTAAGATGAAGAGCAATCAGCGAAGATATGCCGAATGTATGGCCGCCACGAAGCCGCAACGTCAGGGTGGCGTCGCTCTTTTGGCGACGCTTATTCTCACTCTCGCAGTGACCATAATACTGGGTAATATTTTTTTCCGTCACCAGATTGAGGTTAATCAGGCTGCCGGATCCCTGCACAGTGATCAGGCAGTATTGTTGGCTATCAGTGCTGAGAGTTGGGCCAGAGATTTACTCTCAGCTGAAAATGACAATGTTAAAACAGATCACTTTCAGGAAGACTGGGCTCAGGCTATCCCATTTTTGCCTGTAGATGGAGGCACTGTCGCTGGATGTATCGTCGATTTGCAGTCGCGATTTAATCTTAACAGTCTTAGCGGCTATACAATTTCGCCTCTGCAGCGAGAGATAGACGGGGTGAAATTTGGCCATGCTCGAGTCTGGGAAAACCTTTTACAGTCGCTGGATATTCCCGTCGATGCCTCCAGAGTTGCGGTGATAATCGACTGGCTTGATAAAGATGATTCTGCGATCAACCCATCAGGTGCAGAGCGGTCTGAATACAGTCTTTATGAGCCGCCGCGGTTCCCTCACAATGATTTGATCTCAGATGCTGGCGAGTTGGCAGCAATGGAAGGCTATAGCCTGAGGGATCTGCAGATACTGTCGCCCTGGATAGCCGCATTGCCGGGACTGACTAAAGTCAATATCAATACCGCGTCGGAACAGATGCTGCTGGCGTTGAGTGACGGCATGGGTGTTGAATTTGTCGAGCTGGTTACCGCTGGCCGACCCTACGAAAAGCTCACAGAGTTTTATGCAGCAATAAACGAATATTTAATGATTGGTGAGCAGCAGGTTGAGGTGCGCTGGCCAGCGACACTTATCGATGTAAAAACAGCATTTTTTCAGTTAAATCTAGAAGTCGTGCTGGGGCAGTCAAAGCTGCAGGTAAAAAGTATAATGCACCGCAAAGGGCGCGGAGCTCCTGCGGTGATAAGACGTGAGATAACGGTTGTACCCGCCGGGGTGACGACGTTACTATTCACACCTGTTTCAGATGATGAGGATTTAGAAGATTCCGATACTGAAGCTGATGATAGTGATGGTGATAAAAAGTATTATATACAGCCTCTCTGTGAAGCAATACCCAACAACTATAACGACGATTATTAGGGAATGTTCTGAATGACATTATCTGTTGACCATATTCACCACCTTGACCGCCATCTGGTCAGTGAAGGGGAAGACCACAGGTCTATGGCGCTCTGGGTGCCATCAGAGCGTGTCGCTGTGCATCGTATTGATGCACCGACTGCCCCGCAGAGAAAGTGGTCGGAGTTAATTCCATGGATTCTCGAAGATCGTCTTTTACAGCCTGTGGAAGATATGCACTTTGTTATAGGTGCAGTGACAGGTGAAGATGATCAAAAGCAGGTCGATGTCACTGTTATCAGCAAGCAGGATATGCTCGAGTGGTTGCGCATTGCCGACAATGCCTCAGTAATTCCCAGCGCACTGGTTCCTGATTATTTTGCACTGCCCTATGAAGAGGGGCGTATCAGCATGGTCTGGCGCGAAGGTGCCTTCCTGGTCCGCGATGCCGCTGGCAGTGGATTTTCCGCTTCCCCAGCACTGGCTTGGAGTTTGGTTCGCCGTCTAATCGACGCCGCAGATATAGCGCCGCGACTGTCGATCTCGGTGCCCGATGAAACCCTTGTTCCAGAGGACTTGCTCGAGGAAGCGGATATTAACGCCGCCGATATCGACTGGCAGTTCTGCGAATACCCACTCTCAGCTAATCTTTTGAGTGGCGAGTTTGCAAGCACTGCTACCCGTCAGGCCAGCAGTGGATCCTGGTTGTCCACCGCAGCCCTTTTTATTCTCGCACTGGTGTTGGGCTTCGGCTATCTCCAGGTCTCCAATGCCCAACTTGAAGAGACTGTTGCCGATCTTGAGAGGCAAGTTAGTTCAGGCTTTGGCAATGTATTTTCTGGAAAGAAAGCCCAGCCGGAAAAGGTCAGAGTTAGCGGCGAATTGCTGCTGGCCAATTTATTTAAGCAACGTGAAAGTTTAGAGGCGCCTGGGATAAGAGCACTGGTTGGCCTCGAGAAATTTATGACTGCCTGCAACTGTGACTTGGAGTCACTGTCTGTAAATGATACTGAGATTCAGCTAGAGCTAAAAAACGCAAGCAAGTTGAAAGTGGCTACTTTAAAAGTCCCTGGCTTTAAAGTCAGCAGTAAGAAAGTTGGCGAGATCACCAGTATCAATCTGCTTGGGGTGGATAAATCATGAATCTATTAGATAACCTCAGGGACTGGTTTGCAGATCTCCAGCCACGCGAGAGATTGATAATGACTGTTGGCGCAGGACTATTGATCGTTGCCGCTATTTATATGTCCCTTTTACCTGCCATGCAGAAGAATGCCGAGCTCGAGCAGCGTCATAAAACCTTGAGTGCCGATGTTGAGTGGCTGCGAGAGCAGGGTCAGGTGGTTAGCAGCCTTAGTAGTAGCTGTGCTGGTACGACAATCCATAATGGCGATAAGAAAGAAGTGATTAACCGTATTGTAAGAAGAAATCAGCTTAAGCTGCTTGGTTTCGAACAGAAGGATGCAGCTTTCTTTTCTTTTTCCGTCAGTGGTGCCAGCCCCAATCGCATACTACAGCTGACCCATAAGTTGACCTGCCAGGGCCTGGCTCTAGAGGGTTTAGATATAAGGTCTTCTGCCGGTGCCAACGTTGCTTACACTGCTGATATTGAGGTGATAAATGTCGATTAAAGCCGTTGAGCTGAGTAAGCTTTTCTCAGTGTTTAGTGCGGGCACATTGGCACAGCGTGCCCTTGCTCTAGGCAATTTATTGCTAGTGTTGATCTGTGCCCTATTAATTATCCTGTTAGCCATGCTCTATACCGCCGCTACCGAGGAGGTTAAACCCATACCTCGCGCCAACACAGATGCTGTTAGCCTGCGTTGGAATTGGTTCCGCGGCAGCCAGCCCATTCAGCAAGCTCCTCAGGTAGGTGAGTTGGAAAACTCGACATTGAAGGCAAAACTCTTGGGGGTCATGATCTCTAGAGAAGTCTCTTCAGCAACCCTGGCGTTTAATGGCAAACCGCAAAAGGTCTACCATGTTGGTGATAAGCTGGGGCCCTCTGTGACTATTGAGAAGATTGAGCCGTACCGCATAATCGTCAAGAGAAATGGAACAAACGAACAAATTGTGCTGGCTAAAGCTGATAATGTTATCGAGACACAGCAGTCGACAGATAGCGCGGATGGGCAGACAGCCGATGGCGGTTTTGCTATGGCCAATATGTTTGGTGCCGTGCCGGTCAGAGTGGACGGATATGGCAGTGGGTTTAAACTCAATAAACTCACTAAAGAAATGAAGATGCTGGCAGATCTTGAAAATAACGACGTGGTTGTCGATGTGGGTGGAACCGGCGTTCAACAGTTGATGTCAGATCCACAACAGTGGATTAAGTACAGTGCGCAGAGCAGCCTGCCAGTGACCGTTATTCGCGATGGGCAGCCAGTGGTAATCTATGTGAATGCCGCCAGCCTATCAGCTAAAATGTTACCGAAATTCGGATTGAATAAATAAAATGAGAAAAATAATGATTGACCAAAAAGTAGGTTTTGGCAAAAAGATTATGCGCTTTGTGGGGGCGCTCAGCTTAGTGGCCGGAATGGTTGCCGAAGCGACTGCAGCCGAAAAAGTAAGAATTAATTTTCGCGATGCGGATATCCGCAGCGTCATTGAAAGTGTCGCAGAGATTACCGGTAAATCCTTTGTTCTCGACCCTCGAGTAAAAGGCAAGGTAACTATTATTGCCCCGGAGGCGATTGATGCTGACCTGCTTTACAGTGCCGCCCTCTCTTCACTGCAGGTGCAGGGGTTTCAAGCGGTCGACGATGGCGTGGTAACCCGTATCCTACCTTTTAATCAGGCATTTACTTTTTCTGGTGGTGAAAGCGGTAATAACAAATTGATTACCAAGGTGATCAAGATTCAACACAGTCAGGTGACCACCCTGGTGCCGGTTTTAAAACCGGTGATGAGCTCCGGCTCGCGACTGCAATCTTTTGCCCAGAGCAACGCCATTGTAGTTACAGATATCGCTTCGAATATCAAACGTCTTGAAAAGCTGGTTGCAGAGCTGGATGATCCCGAGCAGACCGCGATTGAAGTAGTTACTCTCAAACATATTTCTGCCGGTGAAGCGGTGCATATCGCCACCCAGTTAAAGCAGTTGCAGAAGCAAGAGCTTTCACTGGTCGAAGACGGTATGAACAACCGAATTATTGTCAGTGGTCCGAGCACTGCCCGCCGCGCCTTTAAAGCGATGTTGCGAACACTGGATCAGCGGTCAACCAAAGCCGGTAGCGTTGAAGTGATCTATCTTAACTTTGCTCGCGCAGCAGAGATGAAGCCAATTGTTGAAGGTATGCTGCAGTCGGATATTTTTCTGCGCCTCGCCGGAGAAGCTGGCGCCAATAATAAAACCAAAAAGAAAACCGCCTATCAGATACAAATTGATGAGCTAAATAATGCGCTGGTTGTTGCGGCGCCTTCGGCGGTGGTTAGAGAGATTAGAAATGTTGTTAGAAAGTTGGATCGCGCCAGACCACAGGTATTGATCGAGGCGGTTATCGCAGAGTTATCGGAAGATCAGGCGAATGAGCTGAGCTCCCAATTAGTTTACACCAGTAGAAATCGTGGCGGCTACCTAGCAAATTTCGATGGGCTTTTGTCTTCATTGGCAGGAGTAGCCTTATCGGATGAGAGTCCTACTCGTGATGATCTGGGTGGTATACCTACTAAAGTTCTGGGTGTGGTTGGAGATTTCAATCCTAGTACCGGTAAAGGCATTGGTTTGCTTGTGCAGGCGTTGAAAACTGATATCAGCACTAAAATTCTTTCAACGCCATCGGTTGTTACGCTGGATAATGAAGAGGCAACATTAACAGTAGGTGAGGAAGTTCCTTTCCAATCCGGAAGTTTTACCAGCGGTAATAATGGCAGCAGTAACCCTTTCACCACCATTAATCGTGAAGAAGTGGGTGTAAAGCTTAAGGTTAAGCCGCAAATTAGCAAGGGCAACTCGGTGCGCCTTGAGATTGAACAGGAGTCATCCAAGGTTAAGCCTGGTGAGCCAGGTTTGCAAACCACCTCAAAAAGCACCATGAAAACCAATGTGCTAATTCAGGATGGTGAGTTATTGATATTGGGTGGGTTGATTGAAGACCAAACAGGTGGCACTGAGAGCAAGGTGCCGCTGCTGGGAGATATCCCACTATTAGGTCGGCTATTCCGATCAACAACCAAAGATGATTCTCAGTCGGTATTGATGATGTTTATCCGTCCAACCATTATCCGCACAGCCAAGGATGCACGTGAATTATCCGAGGCTAAATACAAGCATCTGATCAAGCGCGATTTAGGTAGTGAAGAAGGCGGTTTGATAAAGCCAATGCTTGAAGAGTTTATGGATGAGGGGCAGCCAACCAAGTAGGACAATGAGGCGCTATGAGCATTTATCTGCAATATTTTGCCCTTAAGCGAGAGCCATTCTCGATTGTCCCTGATCCTGGGTTTCTCTATCCCAGTATCTACCACAGACAGGCCGTAGCCCATTTAAAGTACGGCCTTGATCGCGAGGGTGGTTTTATCCTGCTGACCGGTGAGGTAGGCACAGGTAAAACCACTCTGACGCGCACCATGATCAAGCGTATTCCGCCCCATGTGCGGGTCGCTTATATCCTTAACAGCAAGCTGAATACCACCGATGTGCTCGCCAGTATCTGCGATGAGCTAAATATTCAGCTGCCTGAAGATGTCGAACTGTCATTTACTAAAAAATGTATCGACGCACTGAACCAGGATCTGCTCGCCACCCATGCCGAGGGCAAAAAAACACTGATTGTTATTGAAGAGGCACAGAACCTGACGCCAGAGGTTTTGGAAACCCTGCGTCTGTTAAGTAATCTGGAAACCAGTACCCAGAAACTCCTGCATATTTTGTTGGTCGGCCAGCCCGAGTTGCTCGAGATACTGGCCCAGAAAGAACTGCGCCAACTCAATCAGAGAGTGGTTTCGCGCTTCCACCTGTCGCCACTGGATAAGGACGATCTATCCAACTATATCAATCACCGCCTGCACCGTGCCGGCGCCAAAAGAGCTATTTTTGAACCCGCCTGTGTCGCGGTACTATTCCGCCTTACCGGGGGTGTCCCGCGACTGATTAACTTGGTCTGTCACCAGGCGCTGGTTGCCGCCTATGCAAGTGGACAGAAAACCGTCTCGGCTAAATTAGTCCGTCAGGCGGCAGCAGAAATCCTCAGTGAAAAGAAAGCCACCGGCAACTCTAAGATAGCGCTGATAGTTGCTGCGGTACTAGTTTGCAGTGCAGCGGTTCTGGCCGTTGCTTATAAATCCACAGGCTTGTTTTCATCCCTGGATACTAATAAGCCCGTGGCAGAAACGCCAGTTCAGGGCCCTGATATTAGGCGCCCAGCTATTGCTGTTAGCCCAGCAACTAAAGTGGCTGAAGACCAATCCGCAGCGAATACCAATCCATTGACGGGTCTGCTGTCAGTTTGGGGAATTAATGCCGCTGAGGTCTATAGCGAGGAAGAGCTCTCTTCGGTAGCTGGCCTGCAACAGCTGCGTATGGAAAAAGTCAGTGCGGTGAGTCTCGGCTTTATTGAAAAGATTAACCGTCCTGGTATCGTTTGGCTGCTCGCTGACAATGGCTATCTTAAAACCTATGTTCTCTCCAGTTTAGATACCAGCACAGTGACCCTGGAGGATCGCCAGGGCGCTATCAGTATTGATAGAGAGCGCTTCGCGAAAAACTGGAATGGGGTGTATCTCTATCTGTGGAAGCCGCCACTGGGTTATAGCGCACCTCTGGTAGTCACTGGAAATAGTCGCGATGGCCTACAGATTAATCCCCAGGTAGTCGACTGGCTCCAGCTTCAGCTACAAGCCATAAATCAGGATAGTGAAAGAGTGATCAGTGGCGGTCGCTACACATCGGCGGTTGCCCAGCAGGTATTGGAATTTCAACAGCAGCAGGGATTGGCCGCAGATGGGATATTGGGTCGCGAGACAGTCATGCGTTTAAATCAGTTTGCTGAAGAAACCATTCCGCGACTGATGGAGATTCAATAATGTCCTATATTCTCAATGCGTTAAAAAAAGCTGAGCACGATCGCAAACGGGAAGAGCCAGAGGATCTGGATGATTTTGTCGGCGGCGGTTGGGATCCCTATCAAGACGCGCCAAAGAGCAGTGGCAGTTACAAGCTGGCAATAATTATTTTTGTAATTGCTGCGCTGCTTTTTTATGGATTTTATAGTCTGACTAATAAGGATATTAGTGATGCGGTGCTGATATCTGAGCCCCAGCAGGCAGTTGAAGTTTTAGAGAAAGAGACAGTTGCCGAGCAAACTATTCAGCAGCCGGTTGTTTCTCAGCAAGAGCCTGTAATAGATGAGCCTGAATATGAAAAGCCTGGTTTTGAAGAGCTACAATTGCCGGACGTGACTATAGCCGGACATATTTATATTCGCAGCGGCTCAGCGAAAAACCGAATCTTTATTGGCGACAGAACCTATTATGTCGGCGACGCTATCGACAGTAACTGGGTTATTGAATCGATTAACTTCGATAGCCTGAGTATTCGTTCTGGGAACCTAAGTTCGGAAATTCCTCTGCGCTAATCTGCGAATGCTAGTCTGAAAAAGCTAATCTGAAAACACTTCCAATACAGAGTCCTTACCCCGATCAAAGCGCCTTGCACGGCGGTAGGGAAATACATCCAACACAAAGCCATCGCGAATTTTCTGTTGCAGATTCTGCCAGAATTTAACCTCGTAGAGATCACTGTGCATCTCTTCAAACATTTTTCGCGCCTTGGTATTGCCGGAGAAAAACAGCCGAAACTCCTCGGGGAAAATATCATTCTCAGCCACGGTATACCAGGTGCCCGCCTGCATCTCTTCCTCTGCGGTGCGCGGTTCGGGAATGTGCCGGAAGTTACAGTCGGTCAATGAGGCAATTTCATCATAGTCATAAAACACCACGCGGCGGTGACGGGTGACGCCGAAATTCTTTAATGGCATATCCCCGGGGAAAATATTCGCCGCCGCCAACTGCTTAATACAGTTGCCGTACTCCTCCATCGCGCTGTGGATTTCAGCGTTGCTGGCGCTCTCCAAATAGATATTTAGCGGCGTCATATAACGCTCGGTATAGAGGTGCTTAATGATCAATCTGTTGTCGCGAATTTCAATTGATGAGGCGGCAACTTTTTGTAGCTCTTCCAGTAATGAATCTGAAAACCGATTTAGGGGAAAAACCAGATTATCGAATTCCTGAGTATCCGCCATACGTCCAATGCGATCATGTCTGGAGACCAGTCGGTATTTATTGCGCACCTGCTGGTGAGTAATTTCCTTGGGCGGGGAAAATTTATCTTTAATAATTTTAAATACAATATTGTAGGAGGGTAGGGTAAATACCGTCATCACCATACCTTTGATACCCGGGGCAACAATAAACTGGTCGTCAGAGTTACGCAGGTGCTGCACCGACTGACGATAGAATTCGGTCTTTGCATGCTTTGGAAAACCCAGGGAATTATAAATTTCATAGTCGAGCTTTTTCGGCATCAGGGTTTTTAAAAAATGCGCGTATTGATAGGGTAGAGGTGCATCGACCATAAAATGGTTGCGGGTAAAACTGAAAATTACACTCAACTCATCCGAGTTAAAAATAGCCGTATCCACATACAGCTGCCCCTGCTCGTTGTTAAGAATCGCCAGCGCCATCGGGAATATCTGCTCGCCATCCATCACCCGACCAACCATATAGGCAGCTTTGCCACGGTAAAAAACCGACTCGAGTAAATCAAATTTTAAATCTTCAGGAGAGCCGTTGAGCGCGGGAACCACCTCTTGCTGAAAAACATCGAGAATACAGTCCAGGTCCAGCTCTATATCTTCGCCGGGTAGAGAGAACTCGGATTCTTTAAGAATTCGACGGAAAATATCTCGGTAATCGCTTCCCTCGTAGCGGACAAAAATACTGTACTCGGCTTCTGGTGCCTCAATTAATTGCGAGGAGAGCACATAAATAATTTCGTCATTGATCTTGTCATGATCATGCAGATAGCTGAAAACCGAGTTGAAAAACGTTTCCGCAATTTCAAAATTTGGAAAGTTAAACACCAGTTGGGTATACGCTTTTTTCGCCTCGACCCAGAGTCCCCGATTGGCGATATCCTTATTGGTGACCATCTCCAGATACATCACCGTCTGGGTGACTTTAGCCTTGTAGAGTTCCAGGCGATCGACATTGGCCTGCTGCACGCCGTGCCAGTCGGCTTTTTCGAAACGAGCCTTGGCACTGAGAGTAGAGTTTAGATAGTCGGCAAAATAGCTGCGAAAACCATTGAGAACGGTCTTCGCCATGCGTCGTGCAGTAGAGTTGTGTATCAGTGGGTTTTGCGCCATATAGCAATCGTCTCCGAGAACTGTTTCCGTGGCTTGGCTCTTAAATAAGAGCGTCTAACTTAAAAGATTTTTTAAATCATCCAGCTCAGCCAGCGCCTGTTTTTTCGTCGCTGGTTTCATAGAAGTCTCTGGTAGCGCCTCGGGTTTCTCGACGACAAATGTCTCGCCAGCCACAACCCGCTCGCAGAGCTGCTGGTAAATTTCAGCAAAGGGGGCAAAGGCTTTCGACTCAACTGTGTTAGCCAAAAAATGCCAGCCACATTCACGACCGGCGATATACACCGCCGGGTGAGACCATTGCTGTTCAGCTTTCGGACTCGGCTTATTGCAGACTTCCTGATAGGCCTTGCGCGGCGATGGCAAGCCGGCAGGCATGCCCACATCGCGGCAGGCGTTAAGCATCTTGTGCAGGGTCGGCAGATAGTCGCTCTCGGCAATAACCTTTTCAGCGCCAGCGATAATCGTCTCGGCTGAAAAATCACCCAGCTTGCTCAGCCAAAGCTTTTTAGCCAGGTTTTCAGATTTAGTATTATCACCAAAGGCACTGTAATACTGGTTGTGATAATTAATCCGAAAAAACGCGAAAATCTGATTGATAGCATCAATCAGCTGCGGGTTTGCTGGCGTCGCTTTAGGATGCCCAGCTGCGGTCGGAGACTGCGTCGATGATGCTGCGATCCCTGATGCGACCTTTTGGATTAGATCCTTGCTGTTTGCCATCTGCTGTATCCGTTGACTGAGTTTGATTGTGTCTTGCCCACTGACGCTTTACATACTGTAAAAACTTGGTGCTCCAGGAACATTGGGGAGAACCGTTCTCTTGCCAGTAGAGGACAAATTCGGGAATTATTTGTTGAGCAAACTGACGATTAATATTGGCCATTTGCAGAACATCATACACAGATTCTTTGGGCTGCCAATTCGTTGAAATAGTGCGAGGCATAGAATCCTGTTCCATCATGCCGCTATAAAATTGCCACTGGCGGCGAATATGCTGAATAAACTTGGAATCCCAGGTACTGGAGACATCGCCACGATCACGCCAGTAGAGAATAAACTCAGGGATCGCATCCTCGACAAAGTTGGCATTGATGCCACCCTGGCGAACCAGTATCTGCAGGGCATCATTAGAGGGTCGCCACTCACTTGAGACAGCCACCTCCTGACGGCGGCGATGAGAGGTCGCCTCAGCCTGCTGCCACTGGCGCCATACCTCTTTGATAAACTTTGACTCCCAGCTGTGGCGCGGCACATTGCGATCGCGCCAGTAGGCGACAAACTGAGGTATCTGCTGTTCGGCAAAAGTCTGGGTAACACCTAGTTGACTGAGTTGACGCACTGCGTCCTGACTCGGCTGCCAGCTATTGCCAATAGTCTTCGCTGAATGTGGCGCGGCATGCACCGCTTGAGCAGGTGATTGAATAGGAGGTTGAGTAGAGGGTTGAGCTGGCGCTGCAGTGGAAGCAACCGCCTCATTAAAGGCAAAGCGAAAATCCTGCTCGGCAGAGAAGGGAGCGCCGCCAATCAGCAGCAAACCTTTTTCATGCAGACCCATAGACAGTCGACGAATATCATCTTCGCGCCAGAAGGGGGCCAGGCTGAGAAGTTTTTCACCGCTGATATTTATCCAGTCGTAACCCTGACTGTGCTGTGCTGTGCCATGGCTGCGGCACTCCTGCAATAATTGCAGCAACACGGTCTCTTCCAGGCCGATGGTTGCCGCCAGCGTGGGAGAGATAACTATGGGTTTTTCGGGTATTAAAGACATGGCAATACTTTATCAGAAAGCCGGCTGATCGACGAGGCAAACTGAAGACTGAATTAGCACTGATCCGCCAGAGCAGTCAGCGACTCACCGCTCAATCGGTTAACCGTCCAGCCATCCATAGGCTCTGCGTCAAGGGACTGATAAAAATCCTTGGCCGGTTGATTCCAGTCGAGCACCCACCAATCCAGTCGACCGCAGTCGCGTTCGACAGCAATTTTCGCGAGGTGGGCCAGTAGCTTTTTACCAAAGCCTCTACCGCGCATATCTGCATGCACATATAGGTCTTCAAGATAGATGCCGGGCTTGGCTAAAAAGGTGGAGTAATTGGTAAAGAACAGAGCAAAGCCAATTGGGCTGTTCTGGTATTCAGCAATAATAACCTCGGCGCTGGGATACTCGCCAAACAGTGAAGTCCGCAGCCTCTCCTTCGTGGCCACCACTTCGTGAGCGAGCTTTTCGTACTCGGCAAGCTGTTTGATAAACGCCAGTATAGTCGGGCAATCGTCGCGAGTTGCCGGGCGGATAATAAAATCCGTACTCTTGGTTGTCGGCTGCATAGAGATGACTAATTTTATATTTATAAGCTGCCATAGTAGCTATCAAAAGTAGCCTTAGGTAGTACTATTGGGAATTATTTTATTACTGTACATAACAACAGTAATAGGCTTAAATAAGCCTCAGTTAACAGGAGAAGTAACTTGGTCAGCAAAACCAAATCAGCCTATGTTTGCAATGACTGCGGCGCAGACTACCGCAAGTGGCAGGGTCAGTGTGGCGAGTGCAGCGCATGGAATACATTATCAGAAGTTCGTCTCAGCAGTCCCGCCCGTGGTGGCAAGGTACTGCGCCCGGGGTTTGCTGGCGCTGTTGATAGTGCGGTAAAAACCCTCGCCGATATTGCCCTAGATGAAATTCCACGTATCGGCACTGGAACCAGTGAATTGGATCTGGTGCTGGGCGGAGGGCTGGTGCCAGGTTCCTGTGTGTTATTGGGCGGTGAGCCCGGGGCCGGTAAAAGTACTCTGTTATTGCAGACTCTGTGCAAACTTGCCGAAAACCACTCGTCACTCTATGTCACCGGTGAGGAGTCCCCCCAGCAGATAGCTATGCGGGCCAATCGTCTCGGGTTACCCACCGATAAGCTGGAAATAATGGCCGAGACCTCGGTCGAGACGGTCTGTGCAATCGCTGAACAGAAACGCCCAAAAATTCTCGTGGTCGACTCTATCCAGGTGATGCATATGGAAGAGGTGGCTTCGGCGCCAGGCAGTGTTTCTCAGGTCCGCGAGAGTGCCGCTATGCTGGTGCGCTTTGCCAAGCAAACCGGCACTGTATTAATTCTGGTTGGTCATGTCACCAAAGATGGCTCGCTGGCCGGCCCCAAGGTATTGGAGCATATGATTGACTGCTCGCTGATGCTCGAGGGTTCCAGTGATAGCCACTTCCGCACATTGCGCAGCAATAAAAATCGCTTTGGCGCGGTCAATGAGCTGGGTGTTTTTGCCATGACCGACAAGGGACTTCGTGAAGTGCCCAACCCCTCGGCAATTTTTTTGCAGCGCGGTGAGGATGCCTCTTCAGGCAGCGTAGTGATGGTTGTCTGGGAAGGTACCCGACCCATGTTAGTCGAGCTTCAGGCGCTGGTCGATGATAGCCATCTGGGTAATCCGCGACGCGTGACTGTGGGTCTTGATCACAATCGTCTGTCGATGTTGCTCGCGGTACTGCACCGTCATGGCGGGATTGCGGTGGGCGATCAGGATGTTTTTGTCAATGTGGTCGGCGGCGTTAAGGTACTCGAAACCAGTGCTGATCTGGCGTTGATACTGGCGGTGATCTCAAGCTTTCGCGATCAGGTGTTGCCGCAGGATTTAATGGTGTTTGGCGAGGTTGGTCTGGCCGGTGAGATCCGTCCAGTGGCCAATGGTCAGGAGCGTCTGCGCGAGGCGGCCAAGCACGGTTTTACCCGCGCGATTGTGCCGGCGGGCAATGTGCCGAAACAGCCGATTAAGGGTATGACGGTGATTCCAGTGCGCCGGGTTACCGAGGCGCTGGATGCACTTTAGCGCTCAACTTGTCTAGGCTGTAGTCAGAATAGAAATGCTTTCTGGCTCGAGCATCAGTGGCTGAATGGGGCCGAGGGCTGCCGCGCGTTCATGGGATTCTTGCCAAGCTTTCCAGTCGGCAAGAGTCTCCATTTGAATCAGGGCAAAGCGCACACAGGGATCGTTAATATCTTTAAAGGCTTTGCTGGAAATAAAGCCCTGGGCTGGAACGGCCGCTTGAATAATTTTTCTGGAAAACTCGTCGTAAGTGGACTCCATTCCTGGAGCCAAAACTCTTTTAATCAGTACAGCAAGCATATTTCGATGACTCTTATTATTAGGTGGGTAGATTAACACGCCCTGGGCACTGTTATAAATAGTGTTTTTAATGGATTCGGTTTGACTTCAAATCTTGTAGCGATTAGATTGCCTGTTCTTGCTTCAGCAATAGGTTCTCGAATTTAATCGGTTGATTGATTAAAGGAAGAGTGAAACGGGAAATCGGTGCGCATTGCCAAAATTTGGCAAATTTTGTAATTCCGATACTGCCCCCGCAACGGTAGATAAGAATGTTTGGCTGTATGACCACTGTGTATTTTTTGCATGGGAAGGTAGCCAAACAGAGTAGTTGTTCATTAGCTGCTCACTTATAAGTCCGGAGACCGGCCTATAGCTACGCAGACAAACCGCGGGGTGCGGTCTTGTGCTGATCGACAGTTTCTGTCTGTTCGCTTATACGCCCCCGTTTACTTAACTTTTAGTCACTCGGGTGTGAGTGTAAGAGAATCCAAAATGAAA
>Ga0209196_1000189_pt1 | contig 50668 bp, 50 predicted proteins | sample COGITO_mtgs_1105_5_FD_184801 | JGI IMG/M metagenome (GOLD analysis project Ga0209196, IMG submission 184801) | Pelagic marine microbial communities from North Sea - COGITO_mtgs_110509 (SPAdes) (version 2) | ecosystem: Environmental > Aquatic > Marine > Epipelagic ... | reverse complement strand
AATTGGAATCAAATCTACAAGAATCTTAGAATTTTAATTGGAATCAAATCTCAGAAAATCTTAGAATTTTAATTGGAATCAAATCTACAAGAATCTTAGAATTTTAATTGGAATTAAATTTAATTGGAATATTTTTAATCTTTAATATGAAAGTTTTTAGCAATAATAGTACCAGTGTCAACGACATCTGTCAATAAATTTAATTGGTGTTTCTCTTTGTCGTATGTCCACCATACATTTTCGCCAGAGTCTCCTGTTTCGCCAACAGCGCCAGTGTCTCCTTTCGAACCAGATGGTCCTGTTTCGCCTGTATCCCCTTTCGAACCTGTTTCGCCAACAGCGCCAGTGTCTCCTTTCGAACCAGATGGTCCTGTGTCGCCAACAGCGCCAGTGTCTCCTTTCGAACCAGATGGTCCTGTGTCACCAACAGCGCCTGTGTCTCCTTTGGAACCAGATGGTCCTGTTTCGCCTGTATCCCCTTTCGAACCTGTTTCGCCAACAGCGCCAGTGTCTCCTTTCGAACCAGATGGTCCTGTGTCACCAACAGCGCCAGTGTCTCCTTTCGAACCAGATGGTCCTGTGTCGCCAACAGCGCCTGTGTCTCCTTTGGAACCAGATGGTCCTGTTTCGCCAACAGCGCCAGTGTCTCCTTTGGAACCAGTTTCGCCAACAGCGCCAGTGTCTCCTTTGGAACCTGTTTCGCCAACAGCGCCAGTGTCTCCTTTCGAACCTGTTTCGCCAACAGCGCCAGTGTCTCCTTTCGAACCAGATGGCCCTGTTTCGCCTGTAGCCCCTTTCGAACCTGTTTCTCCAACAGCGCCAGTGTCTCCTTTGGAACCAGATGGCCCTGTTTCGCCAGGAGGACCCTGTTTCAGGACATTTTCTATGGGTAATCCGTGAAGCATAAGATTACTATCTATATTGACAGTTGAAGATTTGACATCACCATGAACGATCAATCTATTTGACACGGTAGCCTTTAACAATTTATTAGAACGTAACTCCCGTGGTTGACCTATTTCAACAACGTTTGCATGTATTGTGAGAATTTTTGTTGTTTCGTCGAACGTCCACCAATTGTTCTCGACTGGTCTAGTTTCGACTTTTACAGTACTATCTTGGGTGGTAAAAAGAATAATAAATAATACAGTCCAAATGAAATGTACACCTAATGATGCGTATGAAATAGTTCTGGTGGTGTTTTTTTTTAATTCTTTTGATTTTTTTGATATGAGTGGTTCTAGTTCATTCGTCAATAACGGTTTACTCTGTAAGAATTGCAACATTATATGAGAAGGTCATATATTTATAGTATCCATTCGCTTTTTTTAGTTTCGTTACAATATGAATATTGTCTACCGGTTTTTTCGTCGAGATGTACTTTGACAATTGTCTCCGTCTTTTGTTTACTGTGGCCAATTTCTATTAGCGAAGCGGCATGTTTACTGTAACTGATTTCCATTAGTGAAGCGGCTTGTTTAGTGTGTCCGATTTCCACGTTCTCATTTAAGATATCTCTTCGTCGCTGTACATCCTGTGGCAATTTCTTACAACAACATTTATACATGCTGTCTATCGCATTTTCCAATAGTATTTTTACTGTTCGTAATGAAGAAAGTACGGATATAAGTAGGGTTAACACTGTCGACAATTGTGTTAAAAGGGTTAATTTTGCATCGATTTTATACAAAAAGATGCTTTCGGACGTTGAGAATTGCAAACGAACGACATGTTTCCCATTTGTTGTCCCAAGAGTAGATTCTTGTTTTTTCAAGTCTAATGGATTTATTTTGACACCATCTTGTTCTGTTCCGTCTATCGAATTCACAAATTTACATTTTTTAATATCGAACGCCAATGTGGTGGGGTCTTCTTGTGTTCCCGAGAAGCCAGATTTTGTTTCTAGGATTTTATAAATTTCTGTTTGTTGACGCATCCACATATCTGGAACCACTTTGACAACAGCTTTCTGCTGATTATCTGGAAGAATGATGTCTATCGTACGTGTGCCTGAAAAGTCGTGGACAATTGGACAAGTCATATTCACAAAACAACTCTGTTCTGATTCGTGTATTTCAAAATCGCAATCGGTGTTCACAACAATGTCTTGGCAATTTTGTTGGTCATTTGCAAACCAAGACTTGTATTCGACATACATATTGTTTAAATTTTGATTAAACAAAACAGTACCCGTCGGTACCAAAGACGACTGTTCGGTTATATTTTCATCGGTGAATACAAAAACCGAGATGATAGCTACAAAAAATGGTATACTGAGTGTAAAGGCTGCTCCCAGCCGTGTATTCAAAATTCTTCGTGCGTGTGTATCTTCCACAAGATGGTCTCCAGAAAATATTAAATCGAAGTGTTTGATACAATCTGGACACATGCGATGGCTTAAAATAATAAGAACAACCATCCCTAATAATGATGCGTACACAATGATATTCACCCAATTATATTGTTTGGGTGGGTCTGGTTCTCGAATAATTTGTTGATGGTCTGTTACATTAAACGTCAGTTTTTTGTAGACGTTATGGCCTAAGTCACGACATTCTGGACATTCGAGACAATCATACTGGCCCTCGTCGGGTTGTCTTTTACCAACGGGACAAAGTCGACATCTTGTACCGAGTCCATTTGCAAAGAATCCGGGTGGACATTTTGTACATTCTGCCTTCGAGAGTGGACGCTGGGCACCAGGGCATGTTTTTTCGAGGACAGCACATTGCGACGCACTGTTCGAACCAAGTCCTGTTGTTTGTTTTGTACGTCCGAATTCATCCTTTCCACAGTTTTTACACTCCAATGTACCCAATGTATCACTATACGTTCCTCGAGGACATTGTTTACACATGTTTTGTCCTGTGACGTCCTGATAAGTGCCTATTTGACATTTTACCGCTTCTTGCATAGCCATTGTACCGCACATGTGACCAACAGGACATTCAAAGCATGCTTCCGTTTCCGTTTTGCCACCATCAACATTTCCAAACGTTCCTAATGGACACGACCGTGCACAGTACGTTTGACCAGTTACTGTTTGAAATGTCCCACCAGAACATTTCAAGCATGCTTCATCTATATTGTTTTGTCCAGACAACTCACCATAACGACCAGCAGGGCATTCTAGAGCTGGTCCATCGCCCGTACAATAGTGGCCAGGTGGACACAGGTCTTTGGAATTACCGTCACACACGTGTCTTGATGTACAAGAATGGCATGTGTTATTTTCTAGATATTCGATTGGTAAACATATTGGGACATTTATTTTGCAATCGTCCACAGAATCATGTTTATTTGCACTGATTGCATCGTGAATCACCTTTTCGTCGGGACAACCTTTGCATTTTGTTTGGCCCATAGTATCTTGATATGTATTTGTCCCACAAATATTACAATCTTCCGTGGCGGCTGGAACATTCGAATAGCGTCCCACTGGGCATGTCGTACACTGTTCTTCAGAATGTATACCGGCCGTCGACGAAAATTTCCCCGCTGGACACGCAAATGTTGTTTCGCTTTGCGTAGCTCCAGCAGGACAATAATAGCCGGCAACACGACAATCTTGACACGTGTTTTGATTGGACACATATTTGCCAGTGCCACATGCAGCTCTGCATGTACTGCTCGCTGCTATACAATATGGTTCCCGACAATCAAAGTCACCACATTTGCACATTTCAGTGTTTGCCAGTAGTCCGAGATTGTTCCAACAATCCGGCGCGTGATTGCATTGGCCATCACATACAAGACCAGATGTCGGTGTGCAGTCATAGTCTCCACACCGACACACATTTTCGTTATTGGGACATTCAGAAGCGTGTGAACATGTCGAACCATCACACGTTAACCCCGTCTGACGTGTACACGCGTGGACATCGCATATACAGTCGTTTTCATTGGTAGTTTGACATTCTGGCGCCGTGTACTCGCAAATACACTGGAGTTCTGTCGAACATTGGTTTGTGTTATCAGAATCGTACACACGTAGTTCACCATTACTTACCACACATCCACCAGGAACAGTGCCGGACATTGCAATGGTGGTGGCCGTCGTATCCGCGAATCCAAGAATCCCGGCTTGTTCTTGACACTTGGTTTTGTCGACAATCTTGTGACCTGATGGATTGTCCGAACACATACCAGTCGTAACAATTTTGTATATTGTGACTGCTTGACAGTCCAAGACAATGAGTAGTAAAAAATAGAACCAATTCATTTTCATTGGACAGATAGAGAATAAATACACAAATTTGGTTTAACAAGATTTCAAACCGTTATTTTGTACGGCCTGTGATGAGAGTTAATGTTTCTTTTCCAACACTAAATATCCATACTCAGCACTTCCTCGGTCACGCATGGCGTGCGCAGTTGTGGCAACAGAAAGAAGGTTAGCAGCAGTTTCTCTTCTTTTTGCTGAAGAATTTAAAACAAAACGTATTAGTCTTGGAAACAATAATACGATACGTGCCACCCGCCATCCCAATGTCCAAAACGGAAGTACTTGGGGTGTTAAATCAATGTCCGTCAACACCTTCATGTCATTTTTTAGACCTAAATCAGTCCATAGTTGTTTGGACGGCATGGCTCGTATTCTAAAACCACATTCGGCAAGTTTCATGGCTTTACGCTGATTCGCGGAACATTTGTCAAATCGTTTAGCGCGAAAGCCGTCGAAAAACACGATTCGACCCCCCTTACGTAGTAATTTGTGGGCACTTTCCATGAAATTCGCTGCACCTTCATTAGTATCTATATGACAGAAAGCCTCAATTCCAAAAATTAAATCAATGGAAGCTGGTTTTAGTAGTGTGAGTTTAGTGGCATCAGCCAGAAAAAAGTCCACGTTGTTTAAATCTGCCCTCTTTGCAGATTCATTGGCCACAGAAACGTGACGGGGCGTCAAATCAACGCCTTTGAATTGTACCTCGGGAGCACAATTGGCTAAAAATAACGAACAATGACCACGTCCACAACCAATTTCGAGGACGTTTTTTGCATTTGCAGCGAGGATTTCAACCAAAATAAAAGCATGCGTATTGTCTTTAGTACACTCTTTTAGAAACGGTAGATCCAAGCGTGAATGTAGTCCAGGTCCCACAAATAACTCCAGCAATTTGTAGTCTCGATCAGTGGTATGTGTATAGTACTTTATGACATTATCCGCACTATATTGTGTATTAATTTCGTCTTCAATAAATTTAGTTCCGAAGGCTTTTTCAATAGAAGTCAAATCTTCCTGAAACTTCAACTGTGAATCGTCAGAATACACACGGGCAAATTTAAAACAATTATACTTATATAGAGTTGAAATATTGATTTCCGCACTGTCTACTTTTGTAGCAGATAGTTTGTGAAAAAGATTAGTGCTGCTATACATCAACAAAACGTTATATCTGTGTATATATTGGACTCAATAGAACGTATCCAACATGCAAATATTCGTCAAAACACTCACAGGAAAAACTATTACTTTAGATGTCGAGGCGTCCGACACAATTGAAAACGTCAAGGCTAAGATTCAAGACAAAGAAGGTGAACGGTACGCCTAGAAAAGCGCTTTGCCGTGGTCATAGAGGCTCTGACCATGGGAAAACAATTGCGGTCCTCTGGATGAACATATGTTACGCATATTCTACATACAAAAAAAGACTTATAAAAAATAAAAAAATGGACAATACAGCATTTACAATTTGGATGGCTGGCTTTTACGAGGGCGAGGGATATGTTAGTAATGACAAATCTAAGCTCAGAAAATTTGGGGAGGTTCTGTTCGACACCGAATTAGAAAATCTCCAGCTTCTGATAAAATTTGCCACGGTAATGAGTGGAGATTGTGTCACAACAATGCTCTAAAGTTTATAAAAGATATCGAACCATATCTACAAATTCCGTACAAGATAAATCAGATAAAAACAGCCATCGAAAAGTCTAAAATCGTCCTGAAAAGGAGATTTTCATGTAAATTTTGTTCAAATGATTATGCAAATCCTTCAGGACGAAGAAGACACGAAAAAAAAGTTCATCCAACCCAAGCGCTAGTTTCGCAAGAAGCGAGACGCCTTGAGGCGGGAATCCCCTTAGAGTCATAGCTACCCATTGTCACTTGGAAACATTTGACAAGAACACGGTTAATGCCCGTCCCCAATGGTAACAACGCTATGAATTGGGCAATCCGCCATCTTATCATCTACGTCCGCCATGGTAATGGATATGATGAGGACCCAACGACTGAACGGGCGTCGGTTTTAAATGACAGTTTAACCAACTCGATAAAGCTTATGATACAGTCTAATCCCTGCACGAAAGGCAGGGTCTTGGTCAACATTGATACCCCCAGACCAACAGCGGCTCGATTAAATGGGCCCTGTCTGCGTTAAAAGCGCAGGCAAGTCTTGTCTTAGACAAGGCGACGCCGCTCGAAGCGGGAACTTCCTTAGAGCCCAACCTACCACCTTTACATGGAAACGTGTATGAGGGAACAGTGCTAATGCCACTTCTCGGGTAACAACGGTTGGGATTGGATAATCCGCAGTGTGACCGCCTACGTACGTTATGATAAGTATATGGTGGCCCTTCAACGACTGAACGGTGGCGCGGTGGAGAAGCCTAATCAGCTTTGATGAAATCGCAAGGTACAGTCTATTCCCTCGCTGAAAGGCAGGGTACTTGGCATATTCGCAGGTGAATTGTTTGCCTAGAAAAGCATCCAGCTTGTGTGTGAACACAAGATAAAACAGTTGTGGTTTTTCAAAACCCAGATGCTAGTTTTGTTTCTAATAACAAAGCGAGACAGCTTATAATGTTCGGGGACACCCTTTATAGCTTCATTTACGACCGTGATTTGGAAACGAATCAACGGGACCAGTGTTAATTGCACTTCTCGCGTAATAATAATGAAGATTGGGTAATCCGCGGGTAAAAAATCTAAGTCCGTTATGATAGGATACGATTTTCCCTCAGAGACCGCACGGTTGTCGTTTTCTCGTGATAGTTTAACCAACTTTGAAGAAAATTAAGATTCAGTCCAGCTTGGTGAGAAATCTCCAAGAGAGTAATGAAACAACTCGAAGACGGAAGGACGTTAATTTAGCGTCGGTGTGAGAAGCAAAGCTCATGCCACACATGTACTGGTAGTTCGGGAAACTCCTAAAGCTTTTACGACCATCTTTTCGACGAAAGTCGGGAAAGAGAACACAGGTAATACCTGTTCCCAATGGTAATCACTGTAAAAGATGAAGTGCGCGACGCACGAAATGGACAATCCGCTTGTGAGAATCTAAGTGCGCTATTGATTAGCATATGATTCCGCGTCACAGAACGCAAAGTCATGGTCGAGTAGGGATTTAATCCATCCTGTTTGATTCGATTAAGGTACGTTCGGGCGTGTACAGAAATGTACATGAAGTCACCGTAAGTGACTACAACATTGACTGTTGTGTATAATGCGATACACAACCACGGGTGTTTGTGAGTGTGAACCACTTGCAAGTCTTGCAGGAGCGCAAGGCGACATACATCAATTGCGGGAACAGCTCTATAAATAGCTTTCGTCTACTACCTGTCTATCGGAAACGGTGAACAGTACCCGAGGTAATGACTCCGGGCATAGTAACAACGACGAAAGTATAGCTCAATCCGCATCGGCTGTCTAAGGGATAATGGAATTTCCTATGGCAAGTCGTTCAGAGAATTAAAGTGTATGGTGGTGAGTTCTGTCCAAAGAACGATGATCCATTAAGGTATATTCCGGGCCCACAGGATAGTAAACTGTGGGAATCACCGCCAGAAAGAAGCGACCTTAACAGATGTAGGGTCGGTGTGAGAAGCAAAGCTCATGCTATACATGAACCGGTAGAACGGGAAACTCCTAAAGATTTTACGACCATCTTTTCGACGAAAGTCGTGAAAGAGAACACAGGTAACACCTGTTCCCAATGGTAATCACTGTAAAATATGAAGTGCGCGACGCACGAAATGGACAATCCGCTTATGAGAGATTAAGTGCGCTATTGATTAGCATATATTTCCATGTCAGAGAACGCGAGGTTATGGTCGGTTAGGGATTTAATCCATCCTGCGAACCCGATTAAGGTACGTTCCAACTTTTATTGAAAGGTAAAAGGTTATGGTACATCTGGTTCTTCGTCTCCGTTAGACGAAGAATCAGTGTTACAAAAATTAAATACATACTAAATTATAAACTAAATCTTAACTTAAATGAGCCTCGTTGTATCTACGAATTAGGTCCTGTTTATCTTCCTCTTTATATTTAGCACCCTTTGCGAGATTTTCTGGACCTGGTAATGGTTGATAGTTTTTGTACCAACATACCACAAACTGATTTGTGTCAATTGTTAAGTCAAATGCTGCAAAAGGTATAAAATGGTCGATGTGCCAATAGACGCCCATATTTTCCCACGACATTTCATTTGTAAATTGAGCTTCCAAGTATTTCCCTATGACTGAAATTGAACCCCCTGTTAATTTCATGGTAGAGGCTGCTTTTGATTTTCCGTTTAATGCGGCATGTAGTCTTGCACGTAGTTTGCATTTAATATTGTATTGGGTGTCGGTTGCGTATCTTTCACGTGCTCGTTTCTTTCCTTGTTCGTTAATGTGGACACGGTTTACTTCACGATATTCTGCTTTATACTTCGGGTTATTTGTTCTCCATTTTTTACTATATTTGATTCTTTTATTCCGATTGTCACCGTACCATTTATCCCAATTTTCTTTTATTTTTTCAGGATTTGACGTTGCATATATTTTAGCTTTAGCCTTCTCGGACTCTTGATTTTTCTTGTACCACTGTGCTCTGTATATTTTTTGACAGTTACGACATATATTTTTATTTTTGTTGAATTCCTCCGCCAGTTTCTCATCATTACACTCACTACATGTTTTTTTAGTTGAAATCAAGACAACTTCAATTGACTCTGCTCGAACTTTTTTTTTGGCTCGATATTCCTTTTGTTGTGCCAAAATATCCGTTTTATTGCGTTCATAGCGTTCATGGTTGACCTTCGAACGCTCTTCTTTAGTCTCATCCATAAAAGAAGTGTAGTGTTCTACATGCTGCTGTTGATACACTTCCGGTGTAACTTCTTGCTTTGCAACTTCGCGTTTTCTTTTAGAGCCGTGCTTGTAATAATCGGAGTGATATTCCCCACCTTTCTCTGACCTTTGCCATTCTAAGCTTTTTGCCATGCGTTTCTTTTTATGTTTTTGGAAACTATCCGCATTTGTTTTTTTAATACAACTGACGCAATAATTTTGATAACCATCCTTCTTTCGTTTGTTTTTGTAAAAATTTGATATATCCTTTTCGATTTTACATCCACCACATCTTTTTTTCAACATTTTTTATTAATTATAGTCTATTACATTTAAATCCTAAAATATGCGTAACTTATGTGGGATTTATATTTTACGTTTTTTTGCAGGTGGTTTATCTTGTTCCAAAACGACTACCAGTGGATGACCCTCGTACATTGCCTTCAACTCCTCCACCGAAATATCGTCAAAATCATCGACAGTTGGCCACCGCTTGGGATCGAGCTCGACAAGACGACGTTTCCACAGGTGTTTCCCGAGCCACACTGCTTCGTGCTCGTCATTTGTACACTGAAGTGCTTGTTCGTATGCATTTTTTGGTACTAACCCTTCTCGTTCTTGTTTGAACTTGTCGCTCCAATTATTTTCGATATAATTTTTTTTATAGGGCGTCGTTTTCAATCGGCGAATATTGGGGTCGGCGCCCATTTCCAATAATGTATCTATCCATTGTTTGTAATCAGTTGGACGATGTACAACGTCTTCCGAGTAGAAAATAGTGTTCCATATTGTGTAACCACTTCGGCCAAACGTATTGACCAGTTCTTTCGTGCACTTTTGTAGAATGTGATGCGCCACCGACTTTGAAAAATCAAACGATACAAACTTGTCAAAATCAGACGAGAAAAAAGCTCTTTGTTCGCATCTGGCAACTGGATGCATGTCGTCCTCTTTCTTATAGTAACGATTATATTCTATAGACAACGTAATTTCATCCATTGAAAGTGGTCGGAACTTCAGAAGGTGTTGAACGACAGCTATGTTTGCATGTCTCGCAGCCCAATATAATAACGGACATTTTTCTGGGAAATTACGTTTATATTTCACGTCGGGATTTTCAGGAGGTTGATTACATAACGCAGTTGTATATTCGTAAAAAACACCTTCGAACAAAAGAGGTAGTGCAGGTAAGTTCGAAATAACTGTATCTCCCAGACTGTCCGTGTCCATGTGTACGTAAAGTACGTTCATCATTGGAAGAATGTATTCGTTGTACGTTGTGCACCCTTCAGCATAGAGAATTCCTTCGCTTTCTGAGTTATGTACTATGTGACTATAACTGTTGGTAGAATCGATATCAAATATTTGACGCCCATTGGGCAAATAACCAATTTCACCACAGGCAGGTGGACGGTGACATACATTCCACAGACGCATCAACATTTTAAATGGGTTTAATCCGTCGTAATGTATGAGAAGGTGTGGGTAACGGTCAGTCCCACACCCACTGTACGTGGGCCATAAACCTTGCCATTCCTCGTCATATCTCCCCCTCATATCACTATTACCTATATCAAGTGGTACGTCACCATTCAAATGTCCCACCCCTGTATCTTTGTCATATATTACCGAGACGGGGACAACAGGGGCGCTATAGCGGACATCGTTCAAGTTGTCATAAGGAATGGGTTCTTTCAACAGGTCCTTCAGACTTTCGGCATCCAGTTCCAATATGTGGCGGAAAATACGCTCCTTAAATTGTTGCTTCTGTTCATAAGACATTTTTATTACACTTATAGACTTGACCATTTAAGATTGAAAATATGTCTAACTTATGTTGGGATTTAATCCTTCCTGCGAACCCGATTAAGGTACGTTCCAACTTTTATTGAAAGGTAAAAGGTTATGGTACATATGGTTCTTCGTCTCCGTTAGATGAAGAATCAGTGTTACAACATTAAATACATACTAAATTATAAACTAAATCTTAACTTAAATGAGCCTCGTTGTATCTACGAATTAGGTCCTGTTTATCTTCTTCCATCCAACTTCCACCTTTAGCTAAATTGTCCAACGCTGATACCGGTTTAAAATTCTTATACCAACAAACAATCCGCTGATTTATTTCATTCAAATCGCCTTTAAATGCATTGAATGGAACTACGTGGTCGATATGCCATTCTTTCGTATTAGACCACGACATCCAATCTTCAAATTGTTCTTCAATATATTTTTTGGCGGTTTTAATATCACATCCAACCAAATTCATCGAAGTGTCTGATTTGATGCAACGGTTTGATTTAAGAGCACTGTTTATTCGACTGCGCAATCTCTTTGTCAAAGCAAACTCAGGGTGTGTGGATTTGTAATTTAAAAAAAATATATTATAATTAATCATTATTATTCTCTGTTAAACGGTGTATACTTTGTACTGTTTATCTTCATAGATAAAATGATCAAATAAAATTAACTGGAAGTCCTAACTGGAAGTCCTGCGAATTATCAATTGGAGGTATTGCACCCCTTGATCTTGATGTCTTGTATTCGTCCTATTTTCATGCCTATAATTGCTATCATCGACGAGATAGCGTGTGTTCCCTTTTTGAATATTTGTTCTTGTCCAGATACAGAATCTTTTTCGGTCAGAGCATAAATACAAACATCGAGGCCTGCTGACAGGAATGCGTTGCTCCCTACCCTTACAGTTTCGCCGTCGATGGTGATGTAAATACAACTTGTGATCCCTGTTGTGGCTGGTATTCTTACGTGGACGTCTTTTGTTTTAACTAGTATGTTTTTTAATGTGCTTGCACACAGTTGATGTACAGACATTTATATGAATGATTGTCTATTTATACGCTTAAAAATTGATGCCATGAGGTATGACTATAAAGACAAAAGTCGTATCAACAAATGGAGAAATTACCGAATGAAATGATGATGAATATTGTATCTTTTTTATGTCCAACTGAATTATCATTACTTATATCTAAAACTCTTTTACCGGTGTATCGTTCTAATGTTGTTTGGCGACCGCTCGTTGTACACAAATTTGGGACCATCAAGTCTACCAATTATTTTAAGGAATATGCATGGCAATTAAAACTAAAAAAACACCAATTGTATTATCAACGACACTTTACGATGGGTTGTGTCGGCAGGAGTATTCCACCCACCAAAGAAGATTGGCTACCTGCAATTTTTTGATACGTTCATTGACTGTCTCAGTTGACCAGTCAAAATATTCTAAAAAATTTGAGGTATAAAGGTACGCTAGACTATCGAAAAATGGAACGTTCATCTGCTTCGGGCATTGCCGGCCTATTCGAAAATTATCCGAAATTTCCAAGGAAAAAAACAAAGCCCGGCGCTTTCCTTCTAAATACCGTGTTCCCCAGAGGTCACGTGCGCGAACATGACGCGATCCATTATTTGAATCGATGTAGTGGCATTACACGGATGCGGGGTCAGAATGGATTTGCGCGAGATTACGAATATTTAAAGGCTAATCTGGAAAAGATTTATGCACAAGGCCAGTGGCTTCTCAAAGAAAATCGCAAGAAATTCGATCGACTTTTTCTGCAAGAACTTTCAAAAAAGATTGGTAATGATGCCGCATGCAATCCTTACACGTAGTTCTTTTTTTATCCCATGCTTTGGAATTAAGATTAAAATTGTCTAATGGTGACCAACTTTGACAGGCACTACATGACTTACCACTAATACCTTCTCTTATTTCGTGTGGCTTCCTATGGTTGGATGGTCTCCCTATACTCTCGTTATTATACCCCAATTGCGTTGACCTATCAGTCCATGTTTCTGTAGTTTTTCCATCACTTTTTTCGCGATACCATGCATTGTAATCGCGGGTTCTAACTCGATTAGACGCGCGCCATTTTTTTATTCCTAATTTCCTTTTGTCTTTATGAAGTGCGTTATATTTGGCGAATCGATTCCACGTGGTTTGTAGGCATACAAGCGACGATGGTCAATAAATGGAAAACACTGTCGAATATAATTTCTGGGCGTATTCAGTCTGTTCATATTGGTATAATTCCAAACATTGGTAGTCTTGACAATGAAATCGCTCATCTTGTTCTAGTCATTGTCGACATAATATATATGAAATATGCGTAACTTATGTTGGGATTTATCACTAGACCCAGGCAGATGAAACAACTATAAAAGTATTTCATTTTTTATAAATGACAAAAGCACCCAAGAAAGATTACGCGTATCGTTCCACCTGGAAGCACCAGTTTTCGCGCGCACGCAACCTCGCACAACGCGGTGGGCTGACAAAGAAAGAGATGCTCCAAAAATACGGGCGTTTTCCCAAAAAGAATGAGTGGTGGACTCCTGACAGTAGTTATAAAACATGGAAAGAGAAATGGATCGCTGCCAATCCTAAATAATAGGCCTGCCGCCGGCGCATGTTTGCGAAAGATAAAAGAACCTAATGAGACCCACCGTTTAATTATTGGACACTATTTAGACTACATATATTTTACTAAATGTCCATCATTTATTCAAGAAGGAAAACCAGTGATGACAATTAAGGCACCACGCGAAACGCTGCGAAAAAAGTGGCCATAGTGGTCAAACAGTAGTACTTAAATAAATGTTATTATAGAACATGGACATTTCTACTTACAATTGTCTGTCAAGTCATTATATTCCAAAAAATAAGGGGAATATATCAGAAGACGGAACCAAATGCATTGCATACGGTTGTTCATACGACCATAACACATGTGAGTTGCAGAAAAAAAACCAAACACAATACGAACGTATAGAACCAGTGTTACAAAAGATAATCAAGTCAGACGTTTTCTTTTTACAAGAGCTCGAACAACAGACATTTCTTGAAATTCGAAAGGCGCATCAAGAGGTGTGGGACGCGGTGTACGAACCAAGATACAACACATTATCGTTAGATTCTCCTTCGCACAACTCGAAAGATGGATGCGCAGTGTTCATCAAAACAACCGAACTCTCCAACGCGCGTGGCAAAGAAAGAGTGATTCAAACGCAAATAAGACAGAAAATGTACACAAATAATAGAGGCAAACCCATTTTAGTACGCGTTCATAATAATGGATGCTATCTGTCTTTTCATGCGAGTAAAACATATGCAAGTTTTTTGTCAGATTTGTTGAATATCCTGAGGCCAATGAATTTTGACTTTATTATATTGGGCGGAGATTTGAACCGCGAGCTGGAAACGCTTCCGGAGATGGAGGGATACGTCGGTGAGAGAGCGTCCACAAATAACGTCCCAACAATGACTGGTGAAGGAGAATCACATTGGAAACAATTGGACCAAATAATAGTCTATTCTAAGCAAAAGCCGACCATTTCGAAAGTACAAGTGGATGATGTTGTTTTCAACGAGAACGGACGAAAGTTGGCAAAAATCGAGGAACCCGCACAAAATTACTGTGTGACGGCATTTTTTAAGCAGTGGATTGACGGCAAAAACCCCGCCAGCGACCACCGACTCTTAAGTTGCACAGTGAATCTATAAATAGAGCACGACAAAAATAAATGACCTGATACAAATTAGAGATGGAAAATGAAGGAAATTGCAGGCAATTTACGAGGGACAAAAAAGTGAGTCGGTGGTCGCTGGCGGGGTACACTAACAACCGTTCAATAAAAGCGGTCAAGGACGCCGGCGGTCAAGGACGCCGGCGGTAATTGTTTTTAATTTAAATATAGTATATAAAGAACGTTTTGTAAATTTATAATGTCTTCTTTACGACAACCAGCACAGGATGCGATGACGAGAGATTACAAAGCACTCGTGGAAATATGCAAAGCTGATATACAATCAAAATACCGTCAACTCCGTTCTCCATTGCACCAAATGACTGGGTGGAAAGAGACCGAACGTGTAAAAGAAATGATTGGTACAGAGGAGGAATTTCGTGCCAAATTTTCAGATGACAAGAAGTATAAAGCAATGGTTAATCTCGTTCTGGACCATAGTCGAGTTCGCCGCCAACTGACTTATTGAAGGGGGATTAGTTCTCCCACCCTTAAACTTTTACGCAAAGGAATTGACCACTTCTCAATGTATGGTAAAAACAATTCATCGCCACAGATATAGAATCATTGTCCGAAAAATAACGAACGCATATGTCACGAAAGCCTGCCCAAAACGTGCTATGTTTGTCATAATGTAAGTGTATGTTACTTTCTAGACCGTTAAAGGCGTATATAGCCTCTCGGTTTGTTGTAAATCTTCTGCCGATTGTGATTGCGTTTTTGTAAGACGTTACTTGTTTTGCATACCACTCACCAATAGACGATGGTCGGTTGTTCCAATGTTGGTTATAGGGTGAATTGCGCATGTACAGTCTGTGCATTTCAAGAGGCATGTTAGCGTTCAACGTTCCATTGTATACTGTGGCGTAATGTTTGGGACAAGGGTGATTTGTTTGACAATCTGTACAGTTGTGTGCAAAATTATAGTTCCAATGACATTTAGTACATATATTATTTTTATCTAGATGTCCTCCTTTAAAGTTAATTAATACTGCTATTGAAGACGTCCCAATGCCACCGTCTTCTTCTTTAACGCGTGGGTTGTGCCAACAAGCAGGGCACGCGTATTGGATGGGTTGGATGGGTTGGATGGGTTGGATGGGTTGGATGGGTGGTTGGTACATGTTTAGTTGTTTTAATTTAAAAGCTTGTTTTGGCCACTTCGCTAATTAATTTAAATTCAAAAGCTTGTTTTGGCCACTTCGCTAATTAATTTAAATTCAAAAGCTTGCGGGTTTAATTTAAATTCAAAAGCTTAATATAAATTTCAAACACGAACATTCAAACATGGTCAAGTCCAACACTACCTCTCGCGACATGCGTTCTCTCCAGCGCGACCTTCGCAAAACGAACAGTGAACTCGTAAACACGAAGCAAAAAGCCAACACGTGCAAGAAACTGGTATACACGCGTCGTGTTAAAGCCATTGTCACATTTTTGTGCATGTATAAGAAGAAAAAAAACTTGGAACAAGAAAACAACATTTTACGCAAAAGTTTGAAGAATTTCAACGCGTCGTGCAACAAACAAAAAATGTTCATGTGTAAACAAGCACGCGTCATTAAAATGCTGCAAAAAGAGTCCAAAGAACTACGTCTCCTCAAACAGGGCCTCCGAAGCATTCAACACAAAAGAAACCCACATTTGAACTGAACAGCATGTATTTAAAAAACAACATTAATAATTAGCGAAGTGGCATTTTTCTAATACTTCACACTGTGTTATTTTTCTAAACTTGATGTGTGCAACGATTCCAACCTACTCGTGATGTTTGGCGCGACGGGTCATACGACTCGGCGTGTGACACGAAGACCCACGTACCCTGTAACTTAAAAGTTCAACTGTTCAGCGTGAACGAGCTCATCCTTTTCTTCTTCTTGTCCAGCATTTTGTACAGGTTTATTTGCATAAAATTTTTCGAAGGCTCCGGTTGCATAATAATTCAAGACGATAAAGAACAAGATGGCGCCCAAGAAAACGAACAAAACAGCCCACCCGTTATTACTGTTTTCTTCTGGCAATTCACCTTCTGCCAAACACGTATGTAATAAATATAAATAGAATACCAATTTCATTTGTCTACTCATGGTGTATTATATACTAAATAATTCTTAACGTCGAGAAAAAAGACAAAGCCAGAATTAACCAGGTTTCGTGCTTTCTTTTTTTTTGGGATAGCCACACGAGTCTCTTCAAAGGACTTTAAATGGTACTTCGTACCGACCATCGGCGTCATCACTACTGTTTTGGGCTTGTTGCATTTTGTGGACATCGCTCGCGTACTTGGACGCGAGATATGCATCAGCAGCGGCTTCGGCCTTTGCTTTGACTTCATCGACTTCATCACTACTGTTCAAAAAGTTGCCAAGTGACGCTTTCTCTTTGACCTCCGCCCATGTCCATCTATTTCGTGAATGGCCATTTTCAAAGACTTTGACCAGAATATCTGGTCTGTCGGTGGTTTTGGCCGTTTCGCCGTCGTCGTCAGGGTCGGCGGTCAGCGTGACAATCGTCCCATTCTTTTCCACTACCTTGAGTCGTCCACGTTTGGATTTCTTCCCAGGTGCGTGAATTGGGCGTTTTTGAACGTCAATCTCCTTGCCACCGACCACGGCATATGAACACTTGAAGGCACACTTTTGGGTGTCGCGGTTCAGCTTTTGTAGCAAGCCACCGCCCGACCCAAAGGCAATGTTGTTAATGCTCCACCCTGTTCTTTTTAGCAGTTCGACAATGACTTGCAGGCGGTGGTAATCAATGCCGTCGCCCTGCATCACGCGCACGTGGGAGTCCAACTCCTTGTAACCCTGTTCATTGTTATCGGCACTAAAATACTGGTATAGTTTGCGCAGTAGTTCGATGTCCATCAGTGGAGGAGGGCCTGAATCGGGACGAATCACCAACGTACCCGCACGTTTCTTGATTTTTTTTTTGAGTTTCCCATACATGTCTACTGCTTTCCAAATGTTGTAAGAGTCAGAGACAATGGCCACAAGTCCCTCGGGGTATTTGTCCAGCATGTTTTCGTAGGCCGCACATTCGCCTAGGCCATCTTTGACGTCTTCGCCCCAGCTCGTCATCGTGGAGTGTTCTGAGGCCGGGATGGAAAAGCCCGCACATGGTTCTCCATAATAATCACGGGCCATGGTAATTCCCGCGATGGTGTCAGACCCCGAGAACTGCGTGAGGTGCGCGGCACCGCCCAGCGCTGCCGATTCCACGGACGACACGCCGCGGAAACCGAAATCGTGCAATTTGAATTTCAAGTTTTCGGAAGAGGGGTCTCCAGTTTCTTGGAGGTAGGCAGCCAGTATTTTTTTCTGTTCGCGCGAGTTAGTTGCGACAGTCATCGGATACCACACTTGTACCAGGAGTGTCTCCAGAAAGTTAACCAGCCAGAAGCACTCGGGGTCGGTATTCTCGACCGTCATGCAGGCATTGGCTTCCGGTAATATTTGCCCTTCTGGTACGGCTTTGATGATGACTGGCAATTGCCCGCCGTATTTTTCTAAAATATACAACCATCCTTCTTCGTTAAACACGTTTGTCCCGGGCCCAAAGTGTCTCTCATACAGAGCCTTGGCTTCGTTAATCTTCTCGCGAGTAACGACCTGGCCGACCAAGTACCGTTTGATGAAATACTGCAACCCAAAGAAGCAAATCTCCTTGTGAAGGCCGCCTTTTCGCGGTTCAAAGTAAGAGTAAATTGTGGTCGTTCCCTCGGGATATTGGACGTGGTGAGACACCTTGTAGCTGTCCGTAAGGAGCAGCAGGTTGTCTGGAGTAATAATGCGTTCCTCTGCTTTGGCTGCGGGAGAAGCCACGTCTGTGGAGGATTGCAGATAAAAAGTTTTCATGGTGGTCGGTACGGACATGATATAAATGATACTATGTAACTTATATAGTTCTTTTTTTTCAAAAAATTCTATTTTTTTTAGTAAGCACTTGTGTTTAAATCTCTCCTGCCCGTGCTTGTAAATTATTGTGGCGCTCCGCGACGATTTTCTGCGACTGTCGCGCCAAATTTGAGGAAAATTCCAAAAAACCAGGAAAATTCCAAAAAACCAGGAAAATTCCATAAAAGTTGTGAATATTTTGGAATTTAAACGACAACACAAGGAATAAAAAGAAAAAAAAGAATGCCCCACATCCGTCCGTACGAATCAATCTCCGTCCAAGGCCAAGTTGTTCCTGCCCATGGAACCATCCTACTCAAGCCCTGTAAAAAGTCTAAAAACATCCGCGATGGGTTTCTGCGCGTGCACAACACGTCCGACCATCCACAAACCATTATGCCATCGAAAACCGCTCAAAAACAATGGGCAGAATTTGTGCCTGAAATAGTAGGTGATGATTCACACGCTTCGATGCCGATGGCGTGGAACAACTCGTCCCTGTGCTTTGAAATCATCTCCATGAACAACTCTCTCTTGCCCAATGGCACGAGAACGCTCGTCAATGCTGAAAAGTTTACCGAACCGGGTTCTACATGGACGATGCAAGAAATTATTTGTGCTGTCAAGGAATTGCCTGGTAGTCGACCACCAGGTCCTAATAACCCCAATAATTACATGGGGTATGACCGCACCAATTGGCAAATATTTGACCAGGAAGTGCAAGAGGGTACTATTCACGACGTGGATGGTATCGTTATGGACGAGGCGTTTGTTTCTGAAGGCACCACCTCTGTGAACGAGATGGCTTATATCGTCGAAACGCTTGAAAAAAAGTTGGCCTTTGTGGTTGAAAAATCCGACGGTGCTTCATATGAACATAAGTCAGATACACTTGGTCTATTTTTGGACAAAATAGGTACCTCTGGATGTATTTCTCTCATTCAAAAAGCTATACGCCGTCGTCCGGCCACAATGCGACATCCTGAAACGGACGAAACGTTTGAGACAGTGGAAATTGTGGAACGAATTGTTCGTCGAATGTGTTGTGGTCGACAAGCCGGTTTCTTTTTACCGTTGATAGGCAAGTTTGTAACGCCCTTACAACACTTTTTGAAGCGTCTATTCATCATCGCCGCCGAAGATTCAGAATATTGTCCACAGAAGATGTTCTTTGTCTCGATGAAAGCGCTTCTGGCGTGTTCGTTGCCCCATTGGCGGCCATCGTCAGGATTAATTGATCAACTTGTCGCAACAGCTCTGTGGCTCTTGGATAGTAGTCAGACTTCGCATTATGATACTTCTGTCAAGTTGGCATTACCGTCGGATTTGGTCGTTTCCGCGCCCGCTAGAGTACAGGCAGAGCTTGGAGGGATGGGCGGCGACCAAAAGATGTTGCGCTGGCTTGCCAAAAAACCACAAGACCACAACCGTATTGGTGTTGCTGGTCAACCTTTACAAGGATGTGACCCATTGGATATTTATTGTGACCAGCACCAAGAAGGTCGTCTCGTCTGCTTTCTACAAACCCCAATCACTACAAAACAACCCAATGTGTTTCAAAAGGCAGAGGAGGCGGCATTTCACGCTGTTTCGGGTCATAACACCCGACGTTCGCCTCGTGTCGAAGAGAGAAGTGTTCCACAGCAAATGGTTTTCGATGGGTTGCGCGCCAGTTCAAAGTTGTTACGTGGTCAATTGCCGTCCAAAACTTGCATCGGCAATGCTACAAAAGACTGGTCTGTGGCTGAAGGAGCACTTGCCGGTATGGTTGGGTCTCTAGAAGTATACCACTGTGGTGGGCGCTATTTTGTGACCGTATCTACACACGACATTGGCGATTTTGTGGTCATTCCAAAGCCGTCTAGAGACAATAAGAAACACATGTCTGACATTACACCTGAAGACCGTGATATAATTGTCGATCTGGCAAAGATAATGCTCCGAAAAGGCGTTCGCGCATCGAACGTCCCAGACGAATCGTTTAAAGGAGCTACTATTCGCCTGCTGGGTGGTCAATGGCTTGTCCGTGGTTCGCCATGGCCTGAGGCGCGCAATTTAACGTCCGCTTTGACAAAACCCGTGGATTGGACCAACTTAACAGGACCCCACGAAGGAAATTGGCCTTGGACTGAAACCTTCGGCAACGACCAAACATTTCGTCCGGAAGTTATCCAATGGTCCGTCGGACGCATGGCAGGGTTTAGCACCGTTGTGGGTATTCCCAAAATAAATAGAATGGGCGCGGGTACTGACGAAGCACTGACAGGTCTAGAAGCAGAAGGATATCAATTCATGATGCACCTATCCGAACATTATCCGGACGCTCTGTGGCCTGTTGGAAATTTTAAGTTTGAGACGAAATGCATGGCGTTGCGCAAGGAAATATGCTCTAGATTAGCCGCCATGAGCAATACCACTTGTCAATTGCCACAATGGACGTCTCACTTGTCGTTGCGACCTACACAACAACTTGCATTTAATGAGATGCGCTTGGCGCACGAAGACGGTCTTGCGAATTTCCTATGGATGTTGGTGGGACAGGGCAAAACACTGACTGTGCTCAGCTTTCTAGAGGCGACACGCACGTGCAAACACATAATATGGTCCCTTCCTAAGACGGCCGTCGGTTCAGTGGCAGAAATTATCCACGAAGTGGGATGGAAACCACTGCTGTTATTTCCGTCCACTGGTCTTCAAAAAAAATATGAAAAAGAAGCTCTCCAAAAACAGCTTGAGAATCCAGCGCACAAGATTTGGCCGTCGACGACCAACATTTGTCTGACGAACAAGGTCACACTCGTGGAACACGACCATTTACGCAAGCTTGCAGACCCACTGGCGTCACAGATGGGCGAGACTGCCTTCATTTTTGACGAAGTTCACAAAGCAATGCAGACGGGCACGCAGAGAACGGCGGCCGCTCTTCGTTTGGCTCGATTGGCCAAACAATTGGTAGCTTTGACGGGAACTCCTATCGTTGATAAGTCAGGATATGGATTAATGGAATGGTTGCGTCTGTGTGTCCCGTTTCCTGTTACGGCGTCCAACTTTTGGGTTGCTGCGAATTCGATGGTATCACAGCTCAATTCTGGCGATGTGCGTGTCACGGAAGAGGTCGTCGATGTACCACAGACGCCCAAAGACACTCTCTTCTTCAAGAAAAACTTCCCAGCACGTGCTCCTTGGCATGGTAAAACCGAGGTACCAACTCGTGAACAGTGGACAACGATGCGCACAAAAACCAACGAAATATGCGACGCTCAAATCGTCCAAATGGTCTCACAAATGGTGGCACAACACCCAACAAACTGGCGCGAAGACCATGCACATGCGTTGCAAGCTAATTCGGACAGTCAACGTCCATTAGTAGTAGCACAAGACCAGAAACACGCGTGTCGCTTGATTGACAATTTGCTTTGCACAGTGAACGCATCTGACATTTTGTTGGTGGGTGGTTCGCGCCCGACTAAACTCAATCCGCAAGTACAGCACTACAAAACAATTCATTTGACGGAGCAAAATGTCATGGACGGTGTGGTGCACCCGTTCAAGGTGGTTGTTGCGGCGTTACGTAATTGTGAAGGATATTCGCTCACGTGGATGACGTGCCAAATCAGTGGTTCTTATCCATCGAATCAAGCCTCGCGCACACAAATGCGTGGTCGTATTAATCGTTTGGATGCACAACGGTTGGATAAAAAATATTGGACGGTTCTCGCGGGTGTAACAACGATTACGCATCGCTATCAAGAGGCGGCCAAGCTCGTCGAGGACGCTCTCAGAGCAGGTCCCGCCAAAAAAAAACAGAAACGTTAAGGAGTCAATTGCAGAAGTGGTACTTACTAAAAATAAAAGAAGCTAAGTTATATCTAAATACTATCTAAATACTCCGGTATCGACAATGTTACTGACAATTCCGTTCCAGGTTTCATATCACGGGCCGCTATCACCATCGAATTATGAATCGTGCAATTCGGAGTTGTCGAATGTTTCATATGTTTTCCTAAATAGTCATCTTTAAGAACATTCAACATCTTAAATATCGGTGAGTGTTTTGGAATATTTCGAAGTACAACCAAACGATTGACATTGGTTTTTGTACACAATCGGACCACTGGCATCAAACTCATTTCAAGACAATAACAGTCCTTTTATATGGTAATGGCACAAACCCTCCTCCTCAGATTTTTTAAACTAGCCGACAATTAATTTAAATTAAAACTAGACGCTGTTTGATCAAAATAGGAAAAGACAGTATATTAAGAAGGTTATTCTATCTAAAATGTCTACCTTTTCTACTTTTGTATTGCCAACATTTGCCAGAGCCGAACCGCCCAAAACGCGCTCACAAGCTTACAGCATTATCGCGTGCGCCATTGGTGGCCCTCTTGAAGAGCGAAAGCGGCGGGCGGCATTGGCCCAAGAATTGTTCCCAAAGTTTCGCCATATTGCACAGCGGGTTGGGTCGGACATTGTGGATAACACGGGGTTTATGAGTGTAGTGCCGGGAAAGGTCGCCTTCTATCCCATACCTCTGTCTTCAGCCCCCTGCTTTACGGACGCCGATACTTCGTCCGTGGACGTCATCGACTACGCACCCACTGAAAAAGACGACACACTATTGATGATTGGCCATACAAGCTTCGACCCTGTTATCTCCGTAGAAATGTTGAGAGGGGCTGACCGCAATTCAAAAATCTATGTCCAGGGGCCCGGATTTAATATTGGACTGGCCACTGGACACGGCGTTTCAGCTAAATTTAAGTTTAAACCCCAACCGCCGGGATGGCCAAAGGGTGGCTGGAAACCTTCCGGTTTTGGTGAGTCTCTGGCTATGTTGAAAGCCATAAAAAAGGACGTCAATTCATTTGACGCAGCGATGTGTCCCAAATACACTCAGACTCAATGGGACCAAGTATTAGCGTTGTACAATGGAAAAATTCTCGAGCTACACCAGTATGGATTGGGCGCTTTTTTCACCTCACGTTTTGATGGTTCGTTCTATCGTCAATTCGGACTTGCAACGTTGTCTGGGGACGTACGCAAACAATTCGAACTAGAAGTAGTCACGAAACTTCAAGCCGTTTATCCCAAAGAACCCAAAGTGACGGTTTTGGCTGAAAGCCTCGAGGCCCTCGAGTCTGATATGTTTTCTGGCGATGCGGGAAAGAATAAGGATGGAGACAAGGACAAAGATTTACTGGACATGTACAAACTATGGCCTAAGAATGGTTTGGACGGTGCGCAGGCGGGACACCTCATGCCGGATATCAGTAAGGCCGTTATGTCAGCGCTTAAAGAACTTCCAACATACGCGGGCGAAGCGTTTGATGGTGGCACCAACGAATTTGACGGATACGTGTGTCATTGCATGCTCTCTGACGCTGCTGGAATTTCCCGTCCGACACCAGGCCAACATTTGGAGGTGATGTTGGCCTGTGTCGACGCCGCCAGTAAAATATCAGAACATGTGCGTTTGCAACAGCTCCAAGTCGGTCTGAACAATTTACTGGCGGACGGCAAGAAAATAACGGTCATGCATGATTTGGGACTCGACCCGATGGTGGACGACTTTATTGCATTGTCTATCTTACACAAATTACTCTGATAAATACACACGATAACAAGGATTTAAAATTATTTAAAGTACAATTGCACGGGTCTTTACGTCTATGTTGTTCTATAAAATCTTGTTCTGCAACTGGTGCGGGTTCGAAATCTAACGAGGTTTCGACTTTTTCCTGTTCCACCGTATTTTGTTGTATTTTCGCGCATTGGTACTTTGACAAATTCTACTGCCAATGCGCCTCCTTTCTCTTCATCTTCTGGACGGTCGATAAGTATCTTCAATATCCACTCTGACTTTTTCTAACACTATTAGCAATTTTTTTCCGTAGTTTTCCCGTCGTGGAGCGCTGGATATTTTCCTCAAAACTATTAAACACTTCTTTGCATTCCAAGTAAGCAGTCTGTACTTTAGTTCTTGGCGTGGAATATTTGCGGTCGCCCTTTAGGGCTTGTTTACGAATATCCTCGCAATGGTATTTAAATGTTTGAAGTAAGTCTTTAATATTTTGGGCCGTTAACGGTTTATTTTCCCTAGTACCAAACTCATAATCGAAAAATCTCAAAGCTTGATTATTAAGGGACGCCATTTATGTATAAAATATATAGCTTTATAGTGTCAAAAATAGTTTATTCTCGGTCATTTGCATCAAAAAATTATTGTAGAAGCATTATATACTATAAAGCATTTTCTTTAAATTAATCGACGCGAATTCTCTTTTTGGGGGACGCTTTCGACGTATTTTGACGCTTACGCTTAGGCCCGGGCAAGTCAGCACGTACTGTTGCCCAATCATTGTCCTCTGCGAGTCCCGTGACCGCTGCCTTTGGAATAGAGCAGCTATATTGCGCACACCCCGCAGCAAACTTGTGCAAGTGTCCATTTTCTTGCACAATCTTTCCGTTTTCGTCGACGACATCGGCGCGATTGAGAACATCTGTGCCCGCCAGACGACTTAGAAGACGATTGCAATGACGACGGAATGGACGCCAACCCTTCGGAACGCCAATGATGGCTGAATGTTTACTGGTCACAAGAGCTCCAGGCATAGCTTCGTCACACATGGCTTCCATGGCCAGCAACAGAGCGGCGCGTATGTCGTGCAAGTTTTCGTCCGGAATTGGCTCGTCGTACGCGTCCTCGACCGCTTCCATGTGTCTGCGGAGGTCACTGGGCGTCACAATGCTTGTAGAAGCGATAATAGTGTCGCCCACGGCGTCGTCAAACTCGTCCATCTCGGCTGCCGTCATTTTTTGAATAGCGGTCTGAACGTCATCGGTCAGAGAGACCAGCAACGCATGTTGCGTACCATTGCGCGTTACGGAGGAGCTTCCACCTCTTGAAACATGCTTCAACGTGCGCACGACGCTCACAATGGCTTTCGTGTCCGCTCCGTGCGCTACGTATCCACAGAATACATTGCGCCGTCCGAGCATTTCGTCAACCATGGGTTTGGCAGCATCGCCAATACCGAGTATACATACTTTGACACCAGACGCCTGTAAATAGTCCGCGAGTACCTGGGAATTGCCGCCGCCACCGCGGAAGGACGCGTCAACGATTTTGTCAGAACCATCGTCTTCCGTACCGACCTTGATTGGACCACACCAGCAGTTTTCTTCACCATCTGTGAACAAATAAATAGTTCCACATTTGGATAATCGTAAACAATATTCTACCGCAGAAATGATGGCTGTCATACCGTCCGGCGTCGGAATGATGAATTTACCGTGCGCTTTTGTTCCTTTTGTCATTGTGGCAACAGCGGTGCGTAGCAACAGTGCATTTGGCCCTGAGACGCTGGTGGAGCGGTCGATCAAAAGAACGATGCCACCGTCTACACTTTGATCAATATAGATTTCAGTGTGTTCGTGGTTAAAGGCGACTACGGCGTATATTTCGCTTGATACTCCTACAGAAGATTGCTTAGGCTTCTGTGGTGCGTTTACAGTGGGTAAAGTTGTCTTTTGTGTCGGTGTTGATGGTGCTTGCATGGTGTTTTGTTATTGGCGTAAACTTTTAATTTAAATTAAACATATGCATTTATTAAATGCCGCTTCGCTAATAAAAAATAGTGTAGACATTATAACTAGAAACATTACAAAATTGGCCGCGAAGCTAATTCCATTTTGACCGCGAAGCTAATAAAATTGGCTATTTTTGACTAGCGAAGCGGCCTTCTGCATTTTCGAGTGACCAATCATTTGCGAGCATCTTAGAACAACAAATTCAACCTTTTGAATAAACGTAAATCACGAAAACGTCTTTGTGTTGTATTCGACGTTTCTCTCAGTGCTGCCCCCTTACGCTCTTCCTCTTCCAATGTCTTCTGGGCAGCGTTGACAGCATTCTGGGCAGCTGAGACCTGGGAGACATATTGCTTATACTCGGCACGTTCCCTGGATTCCTCCTCTTCTTTTAACGCTAAACCTTCATACTTGTCCCAGTTTGCAGCTTGAGCGGCAGAGAGAATTTCCACCTGTTCAATCATTGTCCTGCATTGGGGGCACTCGTTTTTAAATCGAGGCGCTAGTCCCAACAGTCCGCCCGCATCTGGATCCATATTCTGTTCAATGTCTTTGTCATTCTGATTTAACCATCCATGCAGTCCTGGCGTGCCATACACGTGTATTGCATGTTGGTTTACATGGCATCCGAGAGATACAAACAAGGCATTTTTCAGCTTGTCGACAGAAGATAAAACAAACTACGATACATTAACTTTTATTTGATTTTTATATTACGGAATCCATTTAATGGGTTTATTGAGTAATTTCTCGTTTAATTCGTCCGCATCATCTTTATATGATGCGGACGATATATTGGTACGTTGTTGGAGATTCTGATTAGTACGGGACTTGCGACCAGAAAGCGCACCAACATGCAAAAAACAGCACACTCCCCCGATAGTCATAAGAATCGCAAATAATCCTAAGCCAGCGTCGTCGTCTAAGCCAGCGTCGTCGTCTAAGCCATCGTCGTCGTTGTCTCCGGATTTTACTGCAGCTTGGGCACTGTTAACAGTGACAGTGCCCCCTAGAGAACCGATGATATGGCGATATCCGGGCAAACGCGCACATGTATATTCTTCACTTTCTTTTAATGTGCCTTTAGAAACCCATTGGCTGTCTGACCAACATTTTACACTATACTCGTTTTTACCGTCCGCGTTGTTGGTCTCCAATGTTAACAATGAAAGTGGTATGCCATTGTAACAGTTAAATGCGTTGTCTCCGGGGTTTGTAAGCACAATTTCGTACGCCATTGTATTATCATCGCCGCGCACTAAATTGATATCCGCCTCTTTACAATCATTCGTGTCCCTGGTCTTATTGCGGGCTTTCATAAACATAATGTCTATGATGTTGTGTTTTTTCAAATACGTTTTGTAGTTCATCTTCACACCGGCTTTTTCAATATCCATCACAACCCCGTCTTCGATTTCCACGATGGCGCGAACAATGTTGCGGCGGCGAATAATATTTTCGGTATTTTTCATTGAAATGTTCTGTGCCCCCAAAGATACACGTGTTCTCCCCCTCTTGTCCATGATTTGAATTGTTACTTTGGAGGTATTTCTGTCATCCACAGCCGGCACACTCAATCTCGTAATGTTACGTGAGTCTTTCACAGTAATTTGAGGCTTTTTTTCAGTGGTGTCCGAACAGACATCTTTGCCACACGGGTACACAAGACACCCAAATTTGTTAATATCTCGCACCTTTGTACGCGTGCATTCCGAACGGTGCTCGGCGCATCGAACCACCGGACAACAACCTAAACGCTTGTTGATACAGCACCATGTACGTTTTTTGTTGGTCCATACTTCTTTGGACCAACAATTGTACTCTTCGCTCGTGTTTTGTCCACCGTTGTCAAGACACATTGGCGCGCGGTCTTTCTGACAGACTTTCAGATTACATTTTTTATTTCCATCGGCGTCACATTTGCATTGATTGCATCCGTCAAACAATTTTGTGCAGTTGGCGCACTGTAGGTTTTCTTCAACAGGACATGCAGGAAACTTACAGCCATCAGTTTTATTTCTTGTTAAAAATTTTCCATTACACTCCTTCATATCCATAAGACAAGATTCACTTTTACAACCTATACTAGTAATATCTAAATTATCCTTACAAAAATCTTTAACCGTTTTTTTAAGGTGACACGCCAAACACGGAGCTGTCAATGCTTCACAACAAAATTCGTCTTGGCGTTCGATTTCGTATTTGCGCTTAAATGCCACCACTAATGTTTCGTTTGACGACATCAATTGTTTAGCATGTGATATTTCGTTCACTAATTTTTCTATATATGAACGAATATATGTATTGTTGCCATCATTTTCCTTTTTACCACCCATGCTCTTTATAATATCTTCCAAGTTTTCAATTCTTTCGTCAACCATTTGTTTTCCGTAAGTGGTTTTTGGTTTTTTTTGTTTTACGTAATTGTCACCAGCCACCACTATTCTTAAAAGAATAAAGTACGATAGAAGCCAACGCATTAAACTAATTCAGAATAATGTGAGTTAAATAGTATAAAAAAATTGTTTTTAAAAATGTGAGTAAATAGTGTAAAAAATTACTCGAGTTTACGAATTTTCGATTGTAATGTAGTGGCGTATTCTTTTAAAAATTCCGACCTTATTAGCAAGTCGGACTCTAGTAAATCTTCTCTGGTCATGGGGTCTGTTCCCTTTTCCCTAACCCATTTTAATAACGATTGTCTGTCGTAGTAGTGGTTGTTGACGGGCGTCTTTACGATATCCGTCGTGTAGTCGCTCAAAATGGGACATTGCATCATGTGTGTAATATCGTCCCATTCGGTTTTTGATTCATATTTGGGTTCTAATTTTTTCATCATGGAGCGAAGGGCGTCTGTGACATTGGCCACCACAGCTTCCAAAATCATGTTGGGTACAATGTCCTCACAGAGTTCGATGGCCCTTTCTGCGAATTTTTATAACTAGCGGCCAATTACAAATTGACGCTTCGCTCTTTTTAAACTTAAAAAATAAACCCGTTGACGAGGTTGGTCTCAGCGTCTCTCTTAACGCCTTGTACTTCAACAAGTCCAGAATCGAAACCGAAATGGTCTTGCATGGCTTCGACAACCTTTTGCGTACCGTAGAAGGGATGCGTGGCAACGTTATCGTTTTCAATCCCGTGGGCCAGTGTGATGCATGGAACATTTTCGATGTACATATCTTGAAACCCGGGTTCCAACAGAAAACTGAACACGGCGGTGCATGGATACTCTGTTGCTTCACCAAGGTCTTTCGGGAACGTCCAGCGTCCGTTGTGAACCACCGGATGCCACGGCGTAGCCATGAGCGTTCCATATTTGACAAGTGTAGCGGTTTGACACGGTGTTTTGACGACACAGACGACTTTGGCCGGCCCTCTGCGCGTTTCCACAATGTCGTCCTTTTGAATGTCTTGACAAGCTTTGTGAGAACTATCCGACATCTTGACGCGACACGCGCCTGCGAAACATGGCCCGGAAGCCATGTTGTAGCTTCTCATCGACTCGAGTTCGTCTGGTGCGACTCTGCCAGCAGCACGCGCTCTCGAAACCACAGCCGCACGATGTGTGGGCTTGGGAGCCGGCAATGCGTTAAACGCTGTGTCGAGGGTATCGCGCATCTTTTGGAAGGTTTCCCCGCCGTATTCTTGGATACCTTTGTCCAGAAAGTTGTTGCATGTCTGTGTCCAATGCGCGAGGGCCAGAGAGGGTAAATAATGCCGTCCCCAGCGACGATAATTCTCGGGCTCAATGGCTTCGCGCACTTGACCATTCAAATCTTCCTGCAACTTGGGGTCGGTCACGGCTCCCACGAGTCCATTCAAATAGCCGCGTGCACGGTCACACTCAATTTTGGCGAGTTTAGAGCATTCGGGAATGCCCATAGCGACCATTTGACGGTCTGCGGCAGCAGGTCTTTCCGCAAGAGCGGTAACTTCCACGTCCAGCATGGTGACTGTAATGGGCTTGTCGCATTCGATGAAAATGTCTCGAGACTGGCCTTTGGTGATGCGTCCGACCGGCAGAAAGTACCCCCACGACGTCTTTTCGGCTTCAGACAGGTCTACAGTGCCCTCCGTTTCAATCGCAAGTCTGAAATGTTTTGTCGTGGACGTGCACAGATTTGCCATAGCGTGCACAAAGATGGTGCCCACGAGTCCAATACCTGGAATAAACGAGTATGAGCCTTGTGTGACACGTGCCAAATTGAGCAGCAGCGCCGTGTTAAGGTTGTACCCAAAGCCGAACGTGTTGACAACAATGTCGTCGCGACCGTCCAGAGCTTTCTTGAGCTCGTGAACTTCACCGCGAGGAGGGCTGCGATTGGGCTGGCCGTCGGTCAACAGAAAGACGGTACCGCCTCTAGGCAATTGTTCGAGCCCGAGACGAAGACCGTCCCAAATGTTGGTACTGTTTTCGGCGTCCATGCCGGCCAGTTTAATCTTGATACATGCCTTGCCGCCGGCATCCATACAGCGCGAAGGCATGAGAACACGTGCTTCCGTCGAATAAACGACCAGAGAAACCTTGTCTTGTGGACGAAAGCCTTCAAGACAAGTGAGAATGGCATGTTTAACAACGTCCAAAATACTGAAGCCGTCGGATTCACCCGAAGAAACTTCGGTGGCCATTGACCCGGAGATATCAATGACAAACGCGACGTCGAGGGGGGCTGCTTCACCGTCCGGCGTCCACAAAGTGACCTGCGTCATTCCAGCGTGCGAACGCGTCGTCACCGTGACCGGTTCGTCTTTAGTGGTCACCTCTTCAGTCTTTGAAGAAGAAAGTTCGTCGATAAGATTTTTGATAGTGTAGTCGGTGACCAATTGGTCAATGGAAATGGGTTGTCGAGTGATTGGAGACCTACCATTCACACGAATGGCTTGTTCGATGGCTGCGCGTTCATACGTGTGACCGTCGGGCGCTTTCACGGGGTCAACCATGATATCATGGGTGATAGGACATTGAAGGGATGTAAGTGTGAGACTAGTCATGTTTATTTGTTTAATTTAAATTTGATTTAAATTAAATTTATGAACAACTTATTTGATTTGAATATTTGATTTAAATCTTATAGCTCACTGTTATTGTTCGAACCACCATTGATTGTATACATATAACTCGTTCTTTTCCCCAATAACCTTTGATATACCGTCTTCAAAGGATTTTGTTTCTCCCGTGTATTTGTTCAAGTAATACCCCCTTGGATATTCTGTCTTCTTACGAGAGTCTTCGTATACGAAACGCCACTGTTCCCGGGGTGGTGGTAATTGGGGGTCTTGCGAATTCATTTTGTGACCAAATTTAAACAATATAATTTCTTTACATCATATGTTCAACATTATCAGTGATATTAAAGCAACCTTGATTGTCCTACAAAAAGATGAAAGTAGATGTAATTTTTTAACGCATTCCCTGACTGACACGCGTTAGGATTTTTGGGAAATTTTTCCAGCAGATTTTTAAAGTGGGCGAAACGCATGTTGAATTTTGACACTATTTAAATACATATATTTTACTAAATGTCCTTCAAACAGTTTGTTCCAAAGAAACCGGTGGTTATGGCACCACGATTCTCCTCCGATCAAAATGAAGTTACTAATGGAAATTGGAAAGAAAAGGCAAAAGATATGCGAGGAAATTGGAGTCCGGAGGACTTTGACATTAGTGACGACACTTTAAAAGGCATTGTCACAGACGAAATCGGTCTTCTGACAAAGACTATAGAGGGTACTTTATGGCTCAAAGATTGGTGGGACTTGGAGAAAGCAAGGGAAATTTCGGGCCACAGCGTCCATGACCGCCTGTTCCACTGTCCATTCACATATATAGATGAGAAAAATGAATTAAGAAAGAATCTATGGGCTGAGGTTGTTGTGAATTTTGGAACAATAGTTAAAAATTATGACGTGACTTTTATTAATCTAGAGGGGGGAATCTTCTGGCCGATGTCAAAAGAGAAAGTTAAAAAGCTGAAAAATGTCAAAGTTAAATTTTCATGGTGGTCATGGGAATGACATAAACTAAAATCTTCTTTTTATTTGTAAATTAGTATAACATTTTTTAATTAAAATGAAATCAGCCATAACAGCGCCTTTAAAATGGCTTAGGCTAGCAGAAGCTCCAGCGACGTTCAAAGTTTACGTTTCAAAAAATTAAATGGCTCTGTTTGCGGTATTTCCTAACGCATTCCCTGACTGACACGCGTTAGGATTTTTGGAATTTTTTTCGCAACTTTTTTCTAACGCGTTAGAAGTCTAACTGTTTAGAAGTCTAACGCGTTAGGTTTTTTTGGAAATTTTTAGAAAAAATGCTATGTTGCGGGGGCATTCGCCCATTTTAAATTACGAGAAATTAAAGATGTCAAACTTATAAATAAATTGGAAAAGAAACCTCATCCAATTATATCAGCTTTACTTGTGCCTTTTAAGCTTTTTTGGGCTAGTAGAAGCTCCAGCGACGTTCAAAGTTTACGTTTCAAATAACCATGTTATTGACCCACTTATGAAACATTGTTGACCCATTTATGAAACATTGGGATTTCCGTTGTCGTGCGTTTATATTCTAGAGTATAGTCAAAAGCAAAGTCATTAGCGTCTTTTTCGACAATTTTTTTTTGTCTTTCACTGACCAATTCGAACCCGTTGATGCGGAACGCGCGGTCATAGCAATTAAAAGCGCTACAGCCGTCTGTAAATGTACTAATATGTACTTTCCCGGTGTCTGTTTTCATGCTTAGCTTTCCAGCATGGTTAATCACACCGTACATTACGGACGCAACGGACAGTGTGCAGATACCTCTTATTTTTTCTCCAAAATATACTAGCTCAATTTCGACAATGTTGTCAATTTCGACAATGTTGCTTTTGTTCACAGAGACAACTACCTCTTGTCCATCAGTTGGATTATCAGAAAATTCGCCATATTTTTTAAGTCTACCCTTAATATTGCCGTTTTCATCTAGATTGGTAATAACCTCAATCAGCTTGTCATTCCATATATATTTGAAAGTTTCTTTAATTGGAATCAAATTGGCGCTGCGCGACATCAAATCTCAGAACATTTTAATTGGAATCAAATCTCAGAACATTTTAATTGGAAGTCGCAGAGCGCCTTAGAAAATCTTAACTTTTTAATTGGAATCAAATCTCAGAACATTTTAATTGGAATCAAATTTTAATTCGAATCAAATTTTAGAAAATCTTAACTTTTTAATTGGAATCAAATCTACAAGAATTTTAATTGGAATCAAATCTTAATTGGAATCAAATCTACAAGAATTTTAATTGGAATCAAATTGGCGCTGCGCGACATCAAATCTCAGAACATTTTAATTGGAATCAAATTGGCGCTGCGCGACATCAAATTTTAGAAAATCGTCGCGGAGCGCCATTTTAATTGGAAGTCGCAGAGCGCGGATTTTTTTGATTAGCGAAGCGGCCTTTTAATTTTTGTCCGGACAACTAAACTATTTATTGTTGATTCCAATTAAAAATCTTGTAAATAAGTAACGTCCTTAACAATTCTATTTCTTGTTTTAATATTCACGTCGAATAGGTGTTCCACAGCTGCTCGAAAAACATGCGTTGTCGGCGCTGTGGGTGACTGTGTTGGTATCAGAACGTGTCAAAAATATATTAGAACCCAGTGGGAAATGCGCCCTCCAACGTCTGCCAAAACCGTGAAGATTGTAAATAAAATCTACGCATACGATTCGGATCTACATTGTTGTCCAAAAATATAATAAAAAAGATGGATTATTCCGTCTATACATTATTAGGACTCGATGGGAAAGCATCTCCCCATGATATTTTACACAAGTGTCAAGACTATTTGTCCTTATGGAATTTACGTGCAGTCGAACAAAAGTTACGGGCATCAATGTCACCAGAACAAGCCACTGTTTGTGCTCAACAGATATTTCGGGATGGCGAAATATATTTAAAATCAATCGCGTCAATGTTGTTAGACCCATCTGCGCGTCAATGTTACGATGCGTGGCTCGATGTCCAGATTTCACCGACACCTGAAAAAATATCATTAACAAGAGCACGCTTGTCTTGGTTTAATGGTCATTCTTCATCGTTTAATTTTGCCGATACCATGATTTCGAATCTAAATTCAGACGAGAGGGTACATTTGAAGCGTTCAATCAAACGTAAATTCTCTTGTAAACCATTGTGTCGAAAATGCGAAGAAGAATTTAATTTCCAAGACCCTTATTTGGTGTTGCATTGTCACTGTACAACAAGAGTGGGTCATGTAAAATGCATGCAAGAATTTTCTGATACGATTGGGAATAAATGCCCAGTATGTCGACAACGTTTGTTACATAGACATCAGGTTTCCAAATATTTATTCTGGAATGTTAAAAAAAAGTTTAAATTTATCTCTTAATCGTTTGTATACATTTTTTATAAACTACGTGTACTTTTCCGTCATTATCACGAACAGAATAAGCATTGTGTTGTTGTCCTATGCATGTTCCTTCGATTTTACATTCAAATGTGTAAAATCCCCCGATGGCCGCTTTATTTTCCAGGGGTAAATGTGTATTCAGTGTAATGACGGAACCATCGACGAGTCCGAAATCTTGCAACGAGCCTTCTGCTTCTAGGTCTATGTCGGCACCATATTCGTCTACTATCATCTTTGAATGCATTTCAATGTGAAAATCAACACCTTGTGCAACCCATTGCAGCTGTAAAAGTTCTTTCATAAGTCCTTCGATTGACGAACAACGTATGGCTGCTTGGTCTTCATTTCGTTTGACAATGATAGTACATTCATTTGAAATTCGTTCTCGAATAATGGTACATAAATGTTGTAACGTCTTTTCTGAGGGTGGTATTCTGGTTGTTTTCCACCTCGAAAACCAGTCCTTCACCTCTTTGTTGACACCACGAATGTTTCGCATTAAATTAGGCCGAATGGCAGATGTAATTTCTGCAATATATTTATCAGCCGATGGTGGTTCCCGTGTCCAAGAATTGTGTAAGAGTGAGTATTCCACGAATGGTGACCCTCCAACCGCTAGTAGTGCGATGACCGGTCGTTGGTCGTCGGTATCTTGTGAACAGTACATCTGTCCATCGCGTTTTTGTAGAAGCATTCTTCTATCGATTAGCCTTGTTGCAACTCCCTGTAACGAATCTAAACATTTATAAATGTTATTATGGTGCTTTATGACTACGTAATGACCTGGGAGCGCTACGATATAGCCGACAAAGGTTGGATTGCACTCAACCACTGCTACGAAATAATCGGCGGGTATTTTATCAATGTCCACGCGTTGTGTCCATTTTCCTTTATTTTCCAGGACTGATTGTAACACTTCAACAGAATAATCTCCTAGTTGTGGGTCATATTTTGGCTCTACGTTGTCGATAAGTTTGGCCTCTTCTGCTTGTAAAAATTTCGCTTGATTGTCCATTTCTTCACGGGTCACAATGTGAATACCATACATGTTTTGTAGACATCGCATGCCACATGTCAAATCATTGGATTGTTTAACGACAGTATCGTCTGTGTCTGACTGTCGTGCGGTAGTTGGAAATGTTTGATAAGGTTCCGGTTCCGGGTCCGATTCGTACTCTGAATCGGATTCGTCTAGGATTTCTTCGCGCGTGGCATCTGCCAGTTCTTGACGAAGCATTTCCAAATATGTCGCACGATTCGAGACAATAAAGGACATTTTTGGTAATTTTTAGTAATTTTTGGTCGTCCTTTATACGTCCCATTTATAAGCTGTCATATTTTCACCTAATTGTCGATTTTGATCAACGTCTGGTGGGTCAAATAAAAGACGACAAAGGCGACCAAAATCCATACTACCGTACAAAATCCCCCGATAATCACGACGTACCATCAGCAACCACAATTGAAATGCTTCAGCAAAACTACCTGTGGGAACGAGATGTAACACTCCGCGATGCATCACATCGAACCGTCGTTTGCGCTCAATAATAATAGGCACTACCATATGAGGCAATTTCGAACGGTGTGTCCACACCTGTTCTGAAGTACAGTAAAAATAATCTTTGAATGATACAGAATAAGTCGACATAAAATGAGCATGCACCATTTGTAAAAAAAGACCATCACAGACTCGTTCATTCCCCATCACAATGGGTGGTTTAGCATACGCGGTAACGTGATTTAATTTGTCAAGTACTGCCATCGGCATGTTTTCCGCTAAACATTGATATGCAGATACTCTTGAACCACGTGCGTTGTAGGAAGCGCGTGCGTAATCTGATAAACGTAGCATATGTTCCCAAGTAATAGTTGCTATTCCGTCTCTAAATTTACGAATTGTCAAATGGCGCGTCTCTTTTTCGACAAAATCATTCCAACGAGTTTCGGGCATATTCGACACCGCGGGGACTGTGTCAAACATGGTATATTGTGTAAACGAGCGTCGAATGGAGACGAAACGCACGTACATTTGGTATATAATCGCTGGGTGAAGTTGATATTCGTTTTCATCTACTTTTAGACGGTGCTTTCTAATGTCAAAATATTCCTTGCTAGCGGTGTGTGCAATAAACCACGCGGCTCTAAATTCCATAGCATCCAAGTAAACAAAAATGTGATGGTCCAGCGATTCCAATTCGTACCAACGCAATTCCAATATGTCTAACGCGTTAAAAATATCAGAAACTGTCCATGTTGCAGTATCAAACGATACGTGAGACCGCATTCGTTGTTCTTTCATCCAAATACGCGTGTCCATCGGTATCACCGTGCAACCGGGCTTTGAAGCTAACCATCTACACATGGAAATACACACGTAGACAAACATTCCTTCACACCATCCTTTTAATTGACCCGGTATTCGGTCGAAAAGCGTATGCCATGCTTCAAACACATAAATTTCCAATTTATTGGCAAGTCTCAAGTATGGGAGGTCGTCGTTTTCGTCCATCATCATAGAACCATCGGCGTGAGACAGTAAAATGTCATAGGTATCTAATAGATAAAGAAAGAGGTCAGCTTTAGTGGTTGTGGGTTCGAGAGCATAATTTACACATTCTGTCAAAGTATGGCAACGAAATAAACTTTTATAATTAGAACGATACATTTATTAGGAAATATAGGCCCATAAGAGCCACTTATATAGGCCCGCGAGAGCCAAACCCAGCCATCCTTCTTTTGCGCGCATCAGTGGTCTCTCCGACAGGGCCAAATCCAGGAGCAGCTGTGGTCGTACGTTGGACATTGAGATTTGTGTAGCGTTGGACAATCATTTGAGCAATACGGTCTCCCGCTTTAACCACATATGGTATCGCACCCATATTAAACAGTTTGACGTGAATATCGCCACAGTAGTCTTCATCAATGACACCACCGAATGCGATAATATCGTGGCGATTTGCGAGTTCGGACAGTCCCTCGATTTTACCGTAGTGATCAGTGGGGAAATCTACTTTGCAACAAGTGTTAATTAGTACAGACCCATGGGGTGGAATAATAATAATTTCGGCCGAAGAACGTAAATCGTACCCCGCTGATTTGGCAGAACCGCGCGTAGGTGTCATTTTCAGCGGGCATGACACTTGTAGTGTCCACGGACTATAGTCTGTGAATTGTCCTAGGCCTAGATTTGTCGTTGGTCGTCGGTTCGGTTGGTCTAGACAATCTGGCACAAGATGGGGCGGTAAAGTTGGCATCGACATTGACATCGACATTTTAGTTGTCCATTGTATTATGGTAGATAACTAAAAAAACACATATGATTAAATTATGTTAATCTTAATCTCCGTCGTTGCAGAGGGGCCGCCAACCGCAGACATTGTATGCGAACAACTTTATGTGGGAAATCAAATCCGATATTTTGACAAAACGAGCGACATTCGTGCTGGATAGATTCCAGCGACGTGAGACTGATTCTATCCAAAATATTTAATTCTAATTGATAATAATCTGGTAAAGAAGTATCCACCCGCACTTCAAATTGACATTCTATTTCAGGCATGGCATTAAGACGCAACAACAACTGACGCAAACATTTACGGTCACGTTGGTCCACAGAACTTAAATCACAATCAGTCACTACTGAATCCTTGGGACGTTTCCGCTTTTTCTTCGTGTTAGGACGTTTACCAGCTCGCCAAACATCTATACGTATAGTTTCTTCAGAGGTAGAAATAAAGATATCACGTATATGGTCATTTGTATCCCGTATATTTTGAAATTCGTCGATAGACATGTATGGCATGCCACGAATCGCTAAAATGTAGCGTGTGGGAAATTTGGTATTTGTAGACAATACCAATCCAGACTTTACACAACCACTAATGGAAGATATATAGTGTAATGTCTTTTCGACAAAAGCATTTTCAGAGACTTGGAGCGCCATGGGCTTTTTTACTCGAACGACGGCAGTGGATATCGCTCTTCGTTGAGTAAGTGTAACTGATGGTAGGACAAGCTCATGAGGGTAATCAGTGCCGAGCGAATCCACCATATTTTGGAAATAGGGGCGCGCCTTTTATACTCAATATTCATATCAATAGTGCCTGTCGATGTATCTACCTTTGTTTTGAGCCCGTTAGCGCCAAATCGACGAGCAATAGAGCGCCATTCTTCCACGTCTTCGTCTCTAAACGAATCAACAAATGTCAGACGTATTTTGACACCAGTTGTGTAGTTCAAAATCCCCACAAAATCGATGGATAAATCGACATTATTTTCAGCGAAATTAGAACTATGAAGTGCATCGACTATATGTTTAGCACTCTGTTTGATATGTGCCGGTAATGTGGGATTTGAAATATTCATTATTGTCAAAAAGAAAATAAAACTATATACTCTGTACTGCCTTTTTACATTATGTTAAGAACAAGCGTTTCCCAAAACGTGCGAACACCAAACAACAAAATGAATTATGGCCAATACAAAGTTGACCAAATCGTCGCGGACTTTGAAGAATCCATTCACGTAGATGGCTTTACAAACATTGTCTACACCTTTTTAAAATTGTCCTGGCTTCTCGTGAATCCAAAATTAGTCAATTATCAAACACTGTTCAGTACGTTTCTTGTTCAACACTATCATGAATTCTTGTTTCATTACAAGCAACGAAACAAGAAATGCGAAGTGTTTATTAAGACAATGAAAGATTTCGACGAACACAAAAAACCAAAGAAAAAGGACTATCAAGTTCTGTTTGAGACACTGACAGGGTTTCAAGAGGTACTTGGACCATTACCCGGTGGACACGTCAATGGTATTCCGTTTGTTTTTTCAAACAGAACGATTGATAAATGGTTTTACGACGAAGTCGTCGAACTTCGAAAAATATTAGGATTTGACAAAAGAAAAGAAATTTGCATGGTTTGTGGGCGTGGTCGTGCAACAGAGTCCTTGTTTTATCACACCGTGGAAGAACAGACATGGTCGGGACATACACACTGTGCAGCGAATTGTATTAAAAAATGCGCAGAATGTCCACTCGGAAAAAACAACAAAATGTTAATGAAATTTGGAGTATATTTAATTCAAGTGGGTTATGAAACACGTAGTAGTTTGAAAGAGAAATGGTCTCTTGACATCCCGGAGAAGGACTGGGAGAAGTACAAGAACATCCGTTGGCCGTGCGACATTAACTGGACAATCTTCCAAGAAGATGCAGAGGAAATTCATCCAATTCTGGCGGAAATAGAGGCTGTTCGAAGTTCGGTCTCTGAAACGGTCGTTCGTCAGTTCCATCTCGGTCAGAACCAACAAGAAATGAACGAAACATGTCGCGAACAAATAGTCTGTGCTTACGATTCTTCTGTTCAAAAGATTCAAAAAAAGCTGACAATTAACAAACGCAAATATGACCAACTACAAGACACGGTGTCCGAACAAGAAATGACGCTGGTTTTACAACGTCGTAAAACAAATGACGCGTACGACGAAAATGAATATCTCAAAACGCGCTTGGATACGTTGAAATATCGTTCGGAACAAGAATACGACCGTCTTAAAGCTCACTATAATAAATTACAGTATGACTTGCAACAATCCATACAACGTGAGTGGCAATATTACAATCAATCGAAGCAAAATCAAAAAAAACTATATAACTAGATAGGTCCAATTGTAAATGAAACTGGTTGCCTGCTTTATATTTGAAAAAAACGATTGTTCATACGTAGAAGATTTAAATTTCGTGTCTTATTTTAATAGGAATTCCGTCCGAGAATTGATGCACGAATTGGTGCGCGTCGCTGTAGACACGATGACGGATACGCGCAAAATATTTGAGCATTCACCTTGGCAATTCGTTTTAATGTCGCCGAACAAGCAACAAACATTGGTGATGGTGACAGACAACGAATACCCAGTGAGTGTAACATTGCAACTCTTGTCGACCCTTCGGGACGACCCAAGTGTCCTGAAAAATATCATTAGAGAATGTCAAGACCCTAGAACAATAAGTGCAAGATATCGAATTCGCCAACAATTAGACGAAACGTTGGTCATCATGCATGAAAACGTTGACAAGATTCTCCAACAGAGTGAAGACATTAATGAATTGATTCAAAAGTCAGAACGATTGTCGGACCAATCTAAAATATTTTATAAAGCCGCGCGAAAACATAATCGATGCTGTTCTATTTCTTAAACAATTGTTTAATCGAATCTAAAGTTTTTTCAATAACGTTTTTATCGCCAGGTGTACGTACGGACGTTTCAATTTTCATTTTGCGCATTTCTTGTTTTCTCTTCTTGGACCATGGAGGGTATTTAGAGTAACCTTTTCCGACAAACATATCTTCATTTAAAGAAATGTTTAAATAGTGTCATATCTTAAAACTGTAAACGAGTACTTTCTATTAATGGACTTTCCAGCGTCTTTGTCACCTCTGTCGCCTTATCCGTCGTTGTCGTATGTTTTACTATGTAAAATGACAGTATTATGATAGATAACAGTACAATAACCGAACCAATAAGCATGATATAGTCTTCGTCTTCGTCTTCGTCTTCGTCTATCCGACGTACTTCGACAACACCAAATGCGACGTCGATGAGGCCTTTAAATAACGCCTTGACCTCCTCGATGTTATTATCAAACGAGATGACCTTGTTCTTGACCACTTCCACTTGCTTTTCGTCCAGTACAATAATATAGTATTCAACGATAACTGTTCCACCAGAAGCAGTCGACAACGTAGCACCAGTGCTAACCCCTGAAGACGATAATCTAGTCAATGCAGTCCCAATGTATTCGATGACCACGGACGACAATGGAACCTTTACGGTTGTAGCAATCCACACCCGTAAAGGTTCTCGTTTTTCTTCCATTTGTGTCACATTAATCCCCTCGAATGTCATTGTTTGTCTAATCTCAGTCCGTTTTGACGGTGGTGCGACTTCGTCAATGCAAGTCTGAACACCGGGTCCTGACGTCTTCCCTGAGACACATGTTTTGCACAATATTTCTTCTTGATATTTGCCCGCCTCACAGATACGACATTTTGTTGCATCTAAAATATGTCCGCGACCACACTCTGGATACGACTCTTCTGACATCTCACAAGAGCTCTCTGTACATCCTGAAGGACGGATAATCATATCAATGTACTGTTTTTGTTGGTCTGGAGGTACCGTATATTGAATATCGTACAAAGATGTAGTGCTGATACGTTGCCAGCGAACACGGGGCGCGTTTGTCAAGTTGGACGTATTAAAAAAGACAGGACCGGAACTACAATCGGGGTCACAGTTGACAAAACGAACACCAGTACCGTCAATACCTCCAGGTAATTGTGCGATAATATGAAAGTTAGATTTGTTGTGAAACTGACCTGTGTGTAATCGCAGACCATGAACAAGATTAAGAAAACATAAGTAGACTAAAATCATTTTAGATAAAGTATTAAACTTATATACTTTATTAATGATTATCCTGACTAATGTTAAAGTTAAATTGACTATAAAAAAGATTACGTTATACATTGTACAACGTACAATAATGGGGTGTTCTAATTCTTCTCCATCTGTATTAGAACGTTACGCTGGTGAAGCACTAGCATACCGCGCAGACATTTCGAATGAGGTAACATCGATATACATTTCGCCCCAAAAAACGTTGTGGAAAGTTTGCCAAGGCGAAGCACCTGTCATTCGAGTAACGTTTATGAATAACTACCGAGTACAACATTTACCACCATCACCGTGGATAGTTCGTCCACAAAAGTTGTTTCAAATGTCTCAAACGAGATTGGCGGTCTCAATGATTTGTCATTCGACTGATTTATTTAATTACACGAGTTCAAGTTTCGATTTTAAGCGTGTTTTAGAGGGCATGGGTGATGTTGCCAATGGTATAACATTCCTACATTCTAAGGGTCTTGCGCATCGTGACATTAAGCCTGAGAACATAGTGGTCGGTCCCAAACATTTTCGTCTAATTGACTTTGATTTTACTTCACCATTGACGGACCGTGTTCACTGTGGTACACCCGGTTATATAGTCCCATTGTCTATTTCTGAGAAATGGGACTGTTCTAATCGTACGCGTTCTATCAGATATGACGTGTATGCATATGGAAAAACAATTATACATCTTTTTTATCGTGCAGCGTTGATGGGAATGCTAGACGATTTGCGCTTCGCGACGTGTATCTATAAAAAAACGGGAATCTTAGAAGGTATTAAGAATCCATATGATGGTAACATCAGTGGATGGTTTGATGTTGCGCTTCGTTGTTGCCAGAGAGAACCAGTGTTAGAAACATTCCCCACAACAAATAATACCGTTGATACTCTGGAGGTGGTTTACACAGACAATGTTCCCACATGAAACACACCATTCTACAGTCCTGTGGAGTGTATTGTGTGGTCCGAGTGTCTGTACGAGAGCGCAACAGATGGAACAGTCGGCAATACCCTGTACATTATTATGAACATACTCCCGCCACCCCCCAGTCCATTCATCAGTGGCTGTTTTTAGAAAGCGTGTCGATAACCGTGTCCGGGTCATGTCCTGTAGTTGTAAATAGCCCACTATTTCGGACATAACCGAATGGTCCGGACTTAGATAACTATTCATTTGTACAATAACCGATTAGCGGCCAACATTTTATTTATATATATAGACAAACACATATGTCAGTCATACTCTATAAATCCGGTTGTCAGGACTACGATCGGGTATTTAGTTTATTTTTAAAGTTATTAAATGAATAGAACTAGTCTTGAGACAAGTCTTTCTAAAGATTGGAAGGTAACTAACACAAACTGGTCTCACATTCCTGGGCACCAATGTTCGATGGAAACGTGTAACATACAACAAGTGATAGGTGGCGTCTGGACTCACGGCGACAAAACACATACGTGCATACGCAGTATGTGTAAAGACCATCCGAAATGGTGCAATAAAGGAACGTTAAGACATCAAATACGAAATTTATACATGTGTTGTAGTACAGGTCAATCCCATTGGTGCGACGAACAATGCACATGTACGTCGGTCGACCACCTGGACGGTGGTTTCATTTGTCGGATATCGGGTACGAGATATGATTCTATCAAGTCAGATACGTGGTTTACAGGTCACCGCGTTACAGCAACGCACCAAGAAAACAAAGACCCACTTAAATTAGTCCGAGACACGGATTTTAAAGTCAATCAAGAGTCTTCTGACACAATACGCCAACAACAACACATGTATATTTCCAAAAAACAAGTGATGTCGATTTTATTTTCACCAGAGAGGCTTTACATGGAACAACGAAAATATGTCGAAATGAAAAACGAGGCTGAAAAGGTCGTTTTCAAATATATGAAAACGTGCGAAAAAAAGATGCAACCCGTTATTTTCACACATATTATACAATTGTATATCAACCAAATGAACCGACGCCATATATTTCGCAATCTATTGCCGAAGAAAAGAACCATCGATGACGTTGTTACACACTACTCACTGCTCACGTGTCTTTATTGGCGACTTTTAACACAAAAAATACCACTGGGAATACAAACACCTGCACTTTTTCCAATTAAAATCTTCATAGTATCTATTTTATATATTATGAAAGGTGGTCTCTGTCTCGGTGGGGTTCAAGTCATTCCCAAAGACAAATATTTGGCTTCCGTGTTACCAGAGGCCAATACACTCGATTCATACGATATAAACAAACCCGCCTTTACTGCTTGTAAAAATAATATTTTGAAGGCGTACAGGGAATCTTCAGAAACATACAAAATTAATCCAAAACAATTATTAATTTAAGAGAGGCCTGCCGCCGGCCAATTAATTTAAGATGTTAAACTCTTGTAGCGCCGAACGCAAACTTTTTTTTGCCTGCATATTACGTGGAAGCTGACCATTCTTCAACATACCTCTTCTCATTAAGACAACAAACCATTTGCGCATCGTCTGGTTGTCATCCAGCTGAAAATGCGAGTACATCGAATCTTTTTGAATTTCTTGCAACACCTCTTCTGCTGACACAAAGTCGTGTTCTCTTTTGCGCTTTCCACGGGTCTTTTTGGGGCGCTCGGGCACAGTCATGACGACAGTCAACTGTTTTTCGACCACTTCTTGACGACAAAACGGGCAACACATTTCACTATTGGATAACGAATCTGTCCAACATTTGAGACAAGCTTTTGCACTACCACAGTGATTTAATACCGTTGTTTTCACAGAACAAATATCACACGTATGACCACCCTTGCCCACAACCCAGCTTTGTGTACTGGAAATATGGTCAATCATATCCTCAAATGTGACATTGTGGCATTCATCAGGCACGCGTAGACCGGTCACCAGAGTCTGTTTAATTCGGCGTTCAAGTGGTTTAGGGGTTAAACGTTCAATGGACGACAGCCGAATATCACATTCCTTGTATTTTTCCAACAGCGGTGGTAATTGATTTTGGAGTGCCGTACCCATCGAACTACTACGGATCAAATTAAGAATACGCTCCCGGTGTTCTTCCGGAATTAAATCGATTCGATTCGTATCTGACATCAAGGCCATCATAAATAGGCGAGGATTGCATCCAATTTCAGTAAGACTCTCATACAGCTTTTTCAAATGAGCGCGACCGAAATTCTCTTCAATGGATGTCAAAATACGTTCATAACGCAGTGGTCGTATCACTACAGGTGGTTGACCAGAAGCGCCGGAACCACTATCAAAGACAATGACATACTGATGGCCACGAACCGTAATGTTGGCCATACAGCGTCCCTCTGAACGAGCACTTTCAATTCGAGCGTTTGTTAGTGCGTCAAACGCCTTCCAATCTTGGGGCTCGTCCGCATGGTAGTTTTCCATGACTTGAATAGCTAATCCGTGTAATTCGCGAGACACTAAGAAATCGTTAAATTGATAAGGACCGTGTTCCGTGACATCCAAATTTGGGTCAAATTGTTCGAACGCATCGGTCAGCGCTTGAGAAGCGCTAGCATCTTCTAATTCGCTCGCAGTTTTGACAACCGCTGTGCGCATTCGTTCCAGACGAAAGGCACCCTTAAACTCCCATAGATAACGGGTCTTCGTCATGGTGTTAACTTGGGACTTGCTCAAATCTGTCTGTTGCCACTGGAGTCGTTGGAGCTGACCATCTGTCATTTTATAGAGATGTCCACCTTCTGCCACATAATGTTCCGTGCCAACGTGACATTCTTTACGGACCTTATAGGGCTTTCCGTTTCTGAAAAGACACCCTCCTGCTTCATAGGGTAGAACGTGGCGTAAAGATTGCTCCACGACGACATACACTGGTTTTTCTTTGGGCTTTGGTCCTCGTCGAACAAATGTTCGTATCGCTTCCTCTTCACCAACAAGACGGAAATGCATATGGTCGTTTTCGGGACAACCAAAGATTTCGCCGACATCGTTGAGCAAACTAATGGGTTCGAGAGAGGGTTGTTGCTCTCTCTCTGATAGTTTTAGCTGGTTTCCAGACCCGAATTGCACCCAATTGTCATTATCGTACCATTGCCACATTTTTGTAATATTTCAGATAGACACTTTTAAATACGTATTTTCACTACTTTTGTGTTTAATTTAAACACAAAATTTAAATTAATTGGAAAATCTTAGAAAATCGTCGCGGAGCGCCTTAGACGTGCCGCTTCGCTAATCAACAACCATCAAAATATAAGTTCGCGCAAGGATTCCACCGTCGCCAACAACTTTTCAAATTCAGCCTTTAAATCTTCTTTTGAACGATTGCAGTTATCAAGCATGCGTTTTAGAATGCGCACATGTAATTTTTCGGACGCCAGATTCTTCTTTGCTCTTTCCAAAGGCGTATCAACCGACATTACTTCAATCTCTTTGATTCGTTTTTCATAATAAGCGATTTGTTTTAGCGTTTCTTCCAAATGTGTTTTCAGATTATACACCGACATTGCTTATCTTGTCCGACCTTTTATACGGTTTCAATCTGTCGCGTGCCGGCGGCCTATATTGTGCTTGTATTTTTGTGATGTTGCCTTTGTGCTTATTCCGTCAGACGTACTTTATCAGCGGCAAGATACTCTTTTACAGCTTCCCCGTGTGACGTCGCAGAGCGCCTGCCATTGGCAGAAACAAGCCATTCGATGCCATTCTTGAAGTCCTCGCTCGAGTAAGTGGTAGACAATTCGACGGCCTGCGACGACGTTTCTCCCCAATGCAATTTCAAGTAGTCCGGGTGCCGGCGTTCTGAGATGGTATAATTCGGGTGCAGTGGCCAAAAACAGCCAAACGCCGTCCCACCAAAGATTCTGCGGAATAGGAACCACGGTTTTTGATTGTCCAGCGTCCATACAATAACTCTACAAGTTGATGTTCCATTTATAAAGAAAAGAATCTAATTTATATTAGCGAAGCGGCCAATGTTAATTAAATCTGCGGTGGTTAGCGAAGCGGCACACTCGACTTCATGCAAACGTGGACCTTTATAATTTCCCAAACGACTAGACGCCATAGAAAAGAATACACAAGTACAAAGAACCAAAATAGAAGTGGGTCAGCGGCCGCGTTGTTTAACATCCTTGTTGCTTGATAAGTTGTCCACTGCTTTTTAATAAGTCACAAAGTTCAGAGTCAGTTCCGGTAGCATTGAGGATATCAAACCCTTGATTGACACCATCATTTCTATGGACCCAATTAAACCCTTCACTCAACTCCCCGTGCCAACGAATACACTCGTCATTGCACGTACATAATGATGTACATGAAGTGGATGTCGACGAGTCCACCAACTTAGCGTAACCGTACATTTGAGAACGGAACGTACAATCGGTGGCAGCATCCGAACCGACGGGTGCAAACTTTCCGTTGGTGCAGTTGTCACAAGTGGTTTCAGTGCCAACAGGGTCAGACGCAACATTGTATGTATTCGCCTGACATTGGATGCAGGCGGTGGTGGAAGCTCTATATCCGCCAACGCATTTGCAATCGCTGATTGCTGTTCCTCCTGTGCCAGTAAAAACGGAATTACCAGGACATTGCGTGCAGGCTGTATTCGCACCACCAGTGCTGTAAGTACCGATAGGGCATTGTGTGCACGTTGTCGCACCACCATTGCTGGAAGTACCGGTAGGGCAAGTACCTGAACAGGCGTCAGTAGTAAGACCCGTAGTATTCAGTTTATATAAATAATCCCAATATGGGACAGATATGTTGGCGATTACCAAACTTACATTTCGCGATGCAACTTGTTCTAGACGAAACAGTGCCAATGCAGTCTTTACATGATGTTTGCCCATGTGCGTCTTGATACTGGTCCACCGACTCTTTTTTTATTATTTTGGTTGGGCAGACTTTACATTCTGTTTGTCTCGCCCTGTCTTGATATTTACCAGCAGCACAATCGACGCATATCGTATTGGCACCATTGACGTGTTTACCCACGATACAGACTTGACATTCTATAGCCTTTGAGTCGGAATACGTCCCAGATGAACAGCCTGTACATGACGCTTGACCTTGTTGCGATTGGTACTTACCGGCGGTACAATCCTTACATACAGTGCTGCCTGTTCCGTCTTGAAATGTACCCACGGTACAATCCTTACATACAGTGCTGCCTGTTCCGTCTTGAAATGTACCGGCAGCACAGGGGTCACAAGTCGTTGGAACCGGGTTTTCAAGACATGTACATTGAAGATGTTCCATGCATTACGCTGGCTCATGGAATTGAAAATGACCCAGTGGCCACACATCCTTTTTACGGAACCGAAAAAGTCATAGAAGCCATCCGAAAACACAATGGTTTTGCAACTGGTCTTGTGGAAGTACTGGGTGTAAAAAGAGATGCCACAACAAACTTGGTCTGTGGTTTTCTAACGTATGAAAATTGCACGGAATAAGCGCTAGTGAACTATTTTAATGTCTATTCATTAGCATCTACTTTGAAAAATATATAATTAAATGTTTATTAAAGATTGTTTGAGTATACACTAAATTTAAGGAACTCCAGCACCATCCGCACCAGCTGGTCCAGCTGGTCCAGTTGGCCCCACAACACCATCCGCACCATCCACACCATCCGCACCATCCGCACCAGCAGGTCCAACAGCACCAGCAGGTCCAACAGCACCAGCAGGTCCAACAGCACCATCCGCACCAGCAGGTCCAACAGCACCATCCGCACCAGCAGGTCCAACAGCACCATCCGCACCATCCGCACCAGCAGCACCAGTAGGTCCAACAGGTCCAACAAGTCCAACAGGTCCAACAAGTCCAGCAGCACCATCCGCACCAACAGGTCCAACAGCACCGTCCGCGCCAACAGCACCGTCCGCGCCAACAGCACCGTCCGCGCCAACAGCACCGTCCGCGCCAACAGGTCCAACAGCACCTGTGGGACCAATAGGTCCCCGCAACCCTGTTTTACCATCATTGATAATTGATAAGGCGAACGATGCAGCTGACAAACCTAATGCAAGAGTGATAAGTAGTTTCCAAAAAGTGGACATGCCGCTGTTGTTTGGTTTGGTTCTGATGTATTTTTTTTTACCGAACATTAAAGGATTGGTCTCGTTCATTTGTATATGATGCCTCTGTTATATACTGCTAAAATATAATTTTTTTAGGAATTGTTTTTTGGTCCAATAACCCAATAATATAATGCGTGTAATTTTGTTTTTCTTTTGGTGAGATTAATAACCTGCACCGACAGGGGAAGGCAACAATGAAATCACACTTTTGAACGATTAAAAAAATTTTTTTTTCAGTCAAAATTTGGGAAAATGCTTTTCAGAGTATCGTCCAAAAACGTACGTTGGCGATTATTGTAGCTCTTCTAGAAAAAAAAGTTAATTTTTTTAATCTCGGATTTCTCAGGTTACTAAGGCTAAAACATGCCCGCGACGCATGTTAAACCACATTTATTGTTTTACCCTCCCCCTGTATACTGTAGTGAGACCAACGGCACTTTCAGTGCGGGTACTAAGACAAAACTATCTATCGCTACACCTGGAACAAGTTCTGAATAAGTGATGTTTTTTCTAAAAGTCAAGAATACATTAATAAAATTATGAAATCATTTCTTAATTTAAGAACCCAACCGAATGTGTGGAGGAATAATGAAATATCACCTGGTGTATTTGGAAAATTTGCTCATAATTCACATCGAGTAATTATTGGCGTGGATTCTGATAATATAGAGGAGTGGTATTATAATAATAAAGGGTGGTATATGAGTTGTTACTGTATAAAAAACCCATTACATATGACTTTAGATGATTTTAAAAAGTTGTTAGAAAAAATTGTGATAAGATTGGGTTTTGATGACGAAGGTAAAAAATATTTCGAAGGAAATTGTGGGGAAGTAATAAAAAAGATGAAAGAATTTATGGATAGTCTTATTACTGTTTTAAATGAGGAGACCCTGAGTGTTCATTGGGGGTATGAAGAAGACCAATATGAAAAAAAATACACAATCAAAAAAAGGTTTGGAGCATTAGATAATTTTATGAAAGAAAATAATATATCTTAAAAAGCTGTTAATACAATAATGAATTCCAAACGACTAAATTTTTAGTCATATTTAAATCATATATTTTTTTTAACAAGGTGGTTGTGGAGCGACGCGATGTCACTGAAGTCTGTTTGATATAAAATAAAGTTTTAATTTGATATAAAATAAAGTTTTAATTTGATATAAAATAAAAGTTGGTCTTCTTGGAATTTTAATTTGATATAAAATAAAGTTTTAATTTGATATAAAATAAAACTATCTCGACCAAAAGTTGACACTCCGCGACATGATAGATTTTTAATTTGATATAAAATACTCTGTTAACTCATAAACACGTCTAAACGTGTCTTTGCTTGTTCCATCGTTTTAATCTGTTCGTCCAATCTTAAACGTTGGATTTGTATTTGTTTGTTCTGTATAAATAGACCGGTAAGCCCTTCTTCGCCGAGACCAATGATTTTTTCAGCTAGTTCCGTTTGCAATCTTTTCAACAGGTCGGGAGATGTGAACAAATCAGTAATCGTCTGTCCCACGTTATCCACGTAGCGCTTCCTTGCAAGCTTCCAGTATGCTGACAACATATCAATCATGTCCTGTAGTTCTTGAGACTCGTTCGACGCGTTGCCATCCATTGTTGACTG
>Ga0209196_1000187_pt1 | contig 50901 bp, 55 predicted proteins | sample COGITO_mtgs_1105_5_FD_184801 | JGI IMG/M metagenome (GOLD analysis project Ga0209196, IMG submission 184801) | Pelagic marine microbial communities from North Sea - COGITO_mtgs_110509 (SPAdes) (version 2) | ecosystem: Environmental > Aquatic > Marine > Epipelagic ... | reverse complement strand
TCCCAAACCTAATAAGAAAAGTATTTGATAATTAATAATATCTACAGCTAATAAATACCCAGCAATAGAAGAAAAAACAACACTCAGAGACAATCCTACTTTTGCAAGCTGTTTGTAGTCTGATAGGACCTTTTTAAAGGAAATTTTAGTGTCAATAACTGTTGTTAAACTCATTAGAAATAATATCGATGGCAAAGATATTTCATAATAATTGAAATCCAATAGGTTTTGTAAAATATTCAATTAAAATAAAAGTAAAATACTTTTCAAAAGTCTTTGTAGTTTCCTTTTTTGTTTTAAATTTGCAACCGCATTCAAATGAATGTTAGTTCATTAAAATACGACTACGCGAAAGTAGCTCAGGGGTAGAGCATCACCTTGCCAAGGTGGGGGTCGCGGGTTCAAATCCCGTCTTTCGCTCTATTCTACAAAACATACCAATGCAGAAGTGGTGGAATTGGTAGACACGTTGGACTTAAAATCCAATGGGCAGTAATGCCCGTGCGGGTTCAAGTCCCGCCTTCTGTACTAAAAACCTTTACAAGAAATCTTGTAAGGGTTTTTTTATTTTAGAAAATCACCATAGTATCAATCTAAACTCAGAAAATCAGTAGTTATTAATTACTAAAAAAACAAAAAACCATCGATATCGATGGTTTTTTTATGAATAAAAGATGGTTTTAATCTTTTTCAGTTGTAGAAGAAATTACCTTCATTAAAGGTCTCATTTCCCATATTGCTTTTTCAATTTTATCAAAAGGTAATCCTTTCATTACGCTTTCTCCTGCAAGATGTCTCATGGCATTTGCCAAAGTATCATACGAATCATAAAACATAACCGATGAATAATCTTGGCCTTGAGGGGTTATTTTAGTTGCCATTCCCCATCCTACCATTCCATGATCATCCATATTTTTCTTAAAATGTGGAACTACATATTTTTCAGCGCTCGCTATAACTGCATCTACATCCTCTGGAGAAGTAAAATTAAGAATAACATACGCTGCTGGAGCTGAATTAGGAATAGTCATTTCCATTTTATAAGTATAGCTTCTGTCGTATTTATACTTAGAACTATCGCTAAATAATACCTCAGGCTTTATACCTACTACTTTTTCTGAATTATTCCACCATGCATTTTCATTTGCTGCTGTATTGATGTCTGGATAAATATTTACCCAAATAAAATTATAATCATCAGGTCCTGGATTTGTGTTTTGTAATAATGCCCACCCTACAAGTTTGTCCTTGTTTACGGCATCTTGAGCAATCTTTTTACTGTAATTCGTTTCCACATTGAGAAATTGTTCTATATCCTTTTTTTCAACTTTTACTGGAGTAAATACTGCTATTTGAGCAAGTAAAATATTAACACTAAATAATGCAATTAGAGTACTAAACAGATTTTTTTTCATTTTAAATTTGATTTAATGATTAGAAACAAAAATATGAAATTTAATTTCAAATAAAAACTAATTTGTGTTTTTGCTTTTTTTTTATATGGTAATTTGCCTATTAATTTGTTGATCTAAAGAGATAAACGTTTCTGTTCTTGATACCCCTTTTATTCGTTGTATATCATTGTTAAGTAAATACATAAGATCTTCATTATTTTTACATAGAATCTTAATTAAAATTGACCAATTTCCGGTAGTGTAATGACATTCTACAACTTCAGGAATGTCTTTTAGTTTTTTTATTGCTGAGGAATACAAACTTGCAGACTCTAAAAATATTCCAATGAAAGCAGTTGTTGTAAAGCCCAAAGCTTTCGGATTCAGAATTAATCTCGATCCAACCATTAAATCAGAATCTTCTAATTTCCTCAGACGTTGATGTATTGCAGCACCAGATATACCTACCTCTCTTGCAATTGCTAAAATTGGTGTTCTTGCGTCGTCAACAAGTCTTTTGATGATAATTTTGTCTATACCATCTATTTTAATACCACTAGACATCGTCTTATAATTTTAGTTATTGATTATAAGTATAAATATAAAAAAAAGAAAAGATATAATTTATATCCTTTCTTTTAATTATTAACTATAAGTAAAGTAGTTTGTTAAGATTCCATTTCGAAACTTTCCATAAATTTAGTAGTATAGTTTCCAATAACATAATCTGGATGGTCCATTAATTGCCTGTGAAAAGGAATGGTTGTTTTTACGCCCTCAATAATAAACTCGTCTAAGGCTCTTTTCATTTTACTAATTGCTTCTTCTCTAGTTTGAGCTGTAACAATAAGTTTAGCAATCATTGAATCGTAATTGGGAGGAATCATATATCCAGAGTATACATGAGTGTCTAATCGGATTCCATGACCTCCTGGAGCATGAAAAGTTGTTATTTTACCGGGTGATGGTCTAAAGTTATGATAAGGATCTTCTGCATTTATTCTACACTCTATAGAATGTAATTTTGGTAAGTAATTTTTTCCTGAAATTGGGATACCTGCCGCAACTAGAATTTGTTCTCTAATTAAATCATAATTGATAACTTCTTCAGTAATTGGGTGTTCTACTTGAATACGAGTATTCATTTCCATAAAGAAGAAATTCCTGTGTTTATCTACTAAAAATTCAACGGTTCCAGCACCTTCGTATTTAATATATTCTGCAGCTTTTACGGCTGCTTCACCCATTTTATCTCTTAATTCATCAGTCATAAAAGGGGAAGGAGTTTCTTCCGTTAACTTTTGATGACGTCTTTGAACAGAGCAATCTCTCTCAGATAAATGACATGCTTTGCCAAAAGAATCTCCTATTATTTGAATTTCAATATGTCTAGGTTCTTCAATGAGTTTTTCTAAATACATGGCATCATTTCCAAAAGATGCTTTTGCTTCTTGACGGGCTGAATCCCACGCGTCTTGTAGTTCTGCAGCAGTCCAAACTGCTCTCATTCCTTTTCCACCACCACCAGCAGTAGCTTTAAGCATTACAGGATATCCTGCGTCAGTTGCTAGTTTTTTGCATTCTTTAAAATCTTTTATGATTCCTTCAGAGCCAGGTATACAAGGGACACCAGCAGAAATCATAGTTGATTTTGCTGAAGCTTTATCTCCCATTTTATCGATCATTTCTCCAGTGGCTCCTATAAATTTTATCTCATGCTCTTCACATAATTTAGAGAACTTTGCATTTTCAGATAAAAACCCATACCCTGGGTGAATAGCATCTGCATTTGTAATCTCTGCTGCTGCAATAACATTAGACATTTTTAAGTAAGAATCTACACTAGGCGGAGGGCCAATACAAACTGCTTCATCTGCAAACTTTACATGCAAGCTTTCTGCATCTGCTGTAGAATAAACAGCCACAGTTTTTATTCCCATTTCTTTACAGGTTCTTATAACTCTAAGAGCAATTTCACCTCTGTTGGCAATCAATATTTTTTTAAACATAATTGTATCGTTTTATTCTTAATGTTAAAAGAGTATAATAAAATCTTTTAACTCTTAAATTATGAAGGATCTACTAAGAATAAAGGTTGATCAAATTCTACTGGAGATGAATCGTCTATAAGAACTTTTACAATAGTCCCTGAGACTTCAGATTCAATTTCATTGAAAAGCTTCATTGCTTCAATAATACAAACTGTATCACCAATATTAATTGTACTTCCAACTTCTACAAATAACGGTTTTTCAGGAGACGATTTCCTGTATAGAGTACCTATAATTGGTGATTTAATAGTAACATATTTAGAGTCATCAGCTAACTCATTTTTAATTGTATTTTTTGGAGTTTCAATAGGCGTCTCAATTGGAGTAGCTTGTGAAACTTGAGGAACTGCCATCATAGGAGCAGGCTGTGTATAAGTAACTTCAGTTCTTTCAGAACCGGTTTTAATGGTGATTTTTATATCTTCCATTTCTAACTTAACTTCACTAGCGCCAGATTTAGCAACAAATTTGATAAGATTTTGAATTTCTTTAATATCCATTTCACTTAGTTTTAGTTGTTTATTTTTTATGAATTATAAGCCCATTTTAAATAGATAGCCCCCCATGTGAAGCCTCCACCAAATGCGGCAAATATTAAATTATCTCCTTTTTTTAATTGATGTTCATAATCTGCAAGTAGCAAGGGTAGCGTTGCAGAAGTGGTGTTGCCATATTTGTGAATATTCATCATTACTTTTGATGGGTTTACATTCACTCTTTTAGCTGTGGCTTCTATGATTCTTTTATTCGCTTGATGTGGAACTAACCAACTAATATCGTCGTTGGAAAGATTGTTTCTAGTAAGCATTTTCTCAGCAACATCAGCCATGTTAGAGACAGCAAACTTAAAAACTGTTTTACCTTCTTGATGCACAAAGTGTTGTCCGTTTTTTAATGTTTCTAATGAAGCAGGAAGCATTGATCCACCAGCTTCTATTTTTAAGAATTCTCTCCCAGAACCGTCACTTCTTAAGTATTCATCTTGTAATCCCATACCGTCAGAATTTGGTTCAAAAAGAACAGCACCTGCACCATCTCCAAAAATAATGCAAGTTGCTCTGTCTGTATAATCAATAACAGAGGACATTTTATCAGCTCCTATAAGTAATACCTTTTTATATCGTCCAGATTCTATGTAGGAAGCAGCTGTAGACATGCCATATAAAAAACTTGAGCATGCTGCTTGTAAATCATAAGCAAATGCATTTGTTGCTCCTATTTCAGTTGCAGTAAAAACAGCGGTGGATGCTACAAGCATATCGGGCGTTGCAGTAGCAACAATTACCATGTCTATTTCTTTTGGATCTATATTCGCTTTATGGAGCAAATCTTTGGCCGCTCTTACAGCCATAAAAGAGGTTCCTTGGTTTGGCTCTTTTAAAATTCTTCTTTCTTTGATGCCAGTTCTTGAAGTAATCCAATCATCGTTAGTTTCAACAAGAGTTGCCAACTCTTTATTCGTTAAAATATAATCAGGAAGATACTTCCCAACTGCTGAAATGGCTGCAGTTATTTTTGACATATAAAAGCTTATAAGAAGGAGATTTTTATCGTTTATTTTCTACCTTCAATCGGGTGACTAAAGTAGTAAAAATTATTTTAGTTTTTTTCAATAAAACAGGTGAAATAAACGATTTTTTGACCAAAAGCATAAAAAAACCCTCAAAAAGAGGGTTTTTTTATGCTTTTGCCTTAAAATACTACACTTCAGTAGCTGCAGATTCTAGAACTATCTGACCTCTGTAATATAATTTTCCTTCGTGCCAATGAGCCCTATGGTAAAGATGAGCTTCTCCTGTTGTTGGATCTACTGCTATCTGTTGATCAGAAGCCTTATAATGTGTTCTCCTTTTATCTCTTCTAGTTTTAGATATTTTTCTTTTAGGATGTGCCATTTTATGTATTTTTTTCTGTGATTAAACTTTTTAACTTATCCCATCTTGGGTCTATGTCATCTTCTTTTGTAGAAGATTTATTTTCTTTTATTTCTAACTCTTTTAATTTAGTTAAAGCTTCCGAGTTCATTGTACCGTCAAGTACTTTTGGATGAACTTTTTTTGTTGGTACAGAAAGTATTACTAATTCATAAATGAATTGACTTATATTTATTTCATGATATTCATGAGGAATAATAATCATTTCATCATTGTCATCATTATATTCTGTTCCAAAATTTACAACTAAAGGCATATTTCCTTTAATTTCTTGTTCATATGGTTCTAATGATGTATCACAATCAACATTTACAAATCCGTTGACACTTAAGTTTAATTCAAAAAAAGTTGATTTTTTATCAAAAACTAATGTGATCTCTAATTTACTGCTATTAAAGTCATTAAAACCGAAAGCTTCAAAGAACGTATTGTCAATTTCATAATCAAATAAATGTTTTCCTTGCTTTAATCCTATAAAAGGAATATTAAATTGTTTCAAGTTTGACATTGCAACTGAATGAATTTGAGCGGGCAAAGATAACAAAATGTTTTAATAAATTATTATTTATTATATCAAAATGTAGACTGTTTTTTTGGTCTTAAGACATTTTGCGTGAGTTCTTTATACTCATTTCTATTTTTGAATATTTTAATCCCTGCAAAAACGGCTTCTTTAAAAGAATCTGAGTTTGCTTTTCCTTTGCCTGCGATGTCAAAAGCGGTTCCATGATCTGGAGAAGTTCTAACATGGCTTAATCCTGCAGTAAAATTAACTCCGTTACCAAAAGTTAATGCTTTAAATGGTGCTAATCCCTGGTCATGATACATCGCCAAAACACCGTCAAATTGCTCATAGGTTTTAGAACCAAAAAATCCGTCTGCAGCATAGGGTCCATGAACAAAAACACCACTTTCTTTAATTGATTTGATTGTAGGATTAATAAAATCGTTTTCTTCCTGTCCTATAACACCATTATCTCCAGAATGTGGGTTTAATCCCAAGACAGCTATTTTAGGTTTATTGATGTTAAAATCTTGCTTTAATGATTGGTTCAGGATATTAACCTTACGTTCAATGAGTTCAGGAGTGATAGTCTCTGTTATTTTAGAGATAGGAATGTGTCCGGTAATAAGTCCGATTCTTAAAAAATCATTCATTAGTATCATTAAACTTTCTCCTTCTAAATTATTTTCTAAAAACTCTGTATGACCAGAAAAATTAAATTCGTCAGACTGAATCGTTTCTTTATTTATGGGAGCAGTAACTAGCACATCAATTTTTTCTTCTTTTAATGCCTTAGTTGCTTCATCAAGTGATTTAAAAGCATATTTCCCTCCAGTTTTTGTTGCATTTCCAATCTCAATTTTTACGTCTTCTTTCCAACTATTTAAAAGATTTATTTTTCCATGAATAATCTGATCAATTGAATGAATGCTGTGAATGGAAGTTTCTATATTTAAAATTTTCTTGTGAGTAGAAATAATTTTAGAAGATCCAAATAAAACAGGTGTACAAAATTCTAACATCCTTTGATCTTCAAATGTTTTCAAGACAACTTCTATTCCAACACCATTTACATCTCCTAAAGAGATTCCAACTACTATTTTATCTTTTTTATCCATAACTCAAGGTTAATATGTCTATTTTTGTATGCAACAAAAGTAACTAAATTTATATAGATGTTTACTGGAATTATTGAGACATTAGGAAGGGTAAAGAAGATTGAAAAAGAATTAGAAAATATTCATTTTACAATTGAAACAAATATCACACATGAGTTAAAGGTAGATCAAAGTGTTGCTCATAATGGTGTTTGCTTAACAGTTGTTGCAATTTCTGACACTAATTATGTTGTTACTGCTATTAAAGAGACCCTAAGCAAATCTAATTTGGCTTTTTTGGCCGAAAATGATATGGTAAATATAGAAAGAGCCATGAAGTTAGGTGACCGTTTAGATGGTCATATTGTTCAAGGGCATGTAGATCAAACAGCTATTTGTACTGAAGTTTTGGACAAAGATGGTAGTTGGTTTTTTACTTTTATGTACGATGGAGATGCTAAAAACATCACCATAGAAAAGGGGTCAATAACTGTAAACGGTGTAAGTCTTACTGTGGTAGATTCTAAAAAAAATCAGTTTAGTGTGGCTATTATACCCTACACTTATGAGCATACGGGATTTTCTAAATTTGAAAAAGGAACGGTTGTGAATTTAGAATTTGATGTCATTGGTAAATACGTTGCAAGACTTCAGGGATTAAATAATATTTAAACGTTTTTTTAAACACAAATCACTTTACATCTTACAATACTGAATCAATAAAATACATTTTCCATTCGTTTTTTATCTTCTTGTAATAATAGATTCCTTTGCCAGTATGAATTCTATTATAATTTGAATCAAACCTACCATATGTTACCTTAACAAAGCAAATTTTTTCTGACAACATAGTAAATTCATAGTTGTCTAGAAGAGAATATTTGTAGCCATTTTGAATGGTTGTTTCTCTAATGTTTTTGTATTTTTTTATCAGTTCACTTTTATTATTTAAGATAATTGAATTGGAAGAAGTTCCAAAAGTAGACGGGTAAGAAAAAAAGGAGGCTACTTTTTCATAATCTTTATATTCAAATGCCTTGCTGTAATTTTTCCATAGATTAATAATCTTGTTTTCTAGATTTAAGTCTATTTTCTTTTCTTCTTTTTTATTAAAGCTTATATCAATATTTTTAACTAGTTCCTCTGCTTTTTCTAATAAGTTTTCTAAACCATTTTTAGTATTTGAGTTCTCTTGGCCGAAAGAGAAAATTGGAATCATAAATAAGATTAGAATAATTTTTTTCATTTTTTCAAATATTTGGAATTAAATATATTAAAAAATTATATTTAAAGAATTATTTTTTTCGTTTAAAATAACTAAAACTATATAAAATAAAAAAAGGTTGCAAAGCTAAAAAGCTACAACCCTTTGTTTTATTAGTGGACCCACAAGGGCTCGAACCTTGGACCCCCTGATTATGAGTCAGGTGCTCTAACCAGCTGAGCTATGGGTCCTAACTAATTGCCGCAAATGTACTACTTTTTTAGAATTTTAAACATCAAAAAAAATAAAAAAAATCATTTGTCTCTTGACATTAAAAAAGAGCCAAAGTCAACAAGTTTTTGTCTATTTAATTCGCTGATATTCATGTTTTTTAGTAAATCAAAAGCAGCCTCTGTATACTCATGAATTAATTTTTGAATTAGTGCTGGGATATCACATCTTTCAAAAATTCGCCTTATTTCATGAATCTTAATAGAATTGTCTTCTAATTTTTGTTTGTAAAAGAATTCTAATTTTTGTTTGTCTTCTTCATCTGATAGCTCCATTGCTTTTAGATACAAATATGTTTTTTTGTTTTCAATAATATCACCACCAACTTGTTTTCCAAAAGTTTCTGGATCTCCAAAAGTATCTAAATAATCGTCTTGTAACTGGAAAGCTAGCCCTAGATTTACTCCATATTCATATAACAAATTTGCATTTTGTTCTGAAGATTCTGCTACAATAGCTCCCATTTTTAATGCAGCTGCTACCAACACAGATGTTTTTAAACGAATCATGTTTATATATTCCTCTATAGTAACATCATTTCTAGTTTCAAAATCAATATCTAACTGTTGTCCATCACAAACTTCTAATGCTGTTTTACTAAATAGAATGGCTAATTTTTGAAATATTTCTGGAGTATAACTTTCAAAATACTGATAGGCTAAAATTAACATAGCATCGCCCGAAAGTATTCCCCTATTTAAATCCCATTTTTCATGAACCGTTTTTTTTCCCCTTCTTAAAGGAGCATCGTCCATAATATCATCATGTACAAGAGTAAAGTTATGAAAAACCTCTATTGCTAGTGCAGCAGGAAATGCTTTTTTATAAGTACCTGATAAAATATCACTCGCCATTAAAGTTAAAATAGGTCGGATACGTTTTCCTGAGAGCTGTATGATGTAGTCTATTGGCTCATATAGATTTTTTGGTTCTCTGATCCAATTTTTTTGATCGAGGTATTGTTTAAATTCCTTTTGATATGATGTTAAATCCAAAGTGTATAAAAGTTTTAACAAAAATAAGATTTAAGATTTATTTTAGTGTTAAGAATGTTAAAAAATCATTAAACTGCGGAAACTATTTTTGTTTCTAAAGTTTCCTTTGTAATTTTGCTGTCTATTTTTATGAAAAATAAAATACTACACAACGCAACAGACATGTTCTTAAATATCGGGTTTAAGAGTATTACTATGGATGATATTGCTACGAATTCAGGTATATCAAAAAAAACAATATACGCTCATTTTAGCAATAAAATAGAATTAGTGCAGGCTGTTACTCTTAATATGTTTGATGTTATCAAAAAAGGTGTAGATATTATACATGAACAACAACAAAATCCAATTATCGAATTATTTGAAATTAAAAGGTTTGTAATGGAGCACCTAAAAGATGAAAAATCATCTCCTCAATATCAGCTTCAAAAATATTATCCGAAAATTTACAATACGCTAAAACAAAAACAATTTACATTAATTCAAGAATTGATAAAAGAAAATCTTGCCAAAGGAATCCAACAAAAACTATATAGAAAAGAAATCGATACTGATTTTATAGCAAGAATTTATTTTAATGGGATGGTAGGAATCAAAAACAAAGACTTATTTCCTCTGCAAAATAATTCTATGAATACCTTAACCACAAATCATTTAGAATATCATTTACGAGGAATATCAACAGAAAAAGGAATCAAACAAGTAGAAAAACAATTATACAGTTAATGAAAAAGTATTTAATAGTCATAACAACCCTAGTTTTTAGTCTTACAAGTTATGCACAAGTAACAGAGTTGACTCTTTCTTTAGAGCAGGCTATTAATATAGCATTAGAAAAAAGTTATAATATAAAAGCAGCTAAAAATACCGTTTCCTCCGCCAAAGAGACCGTCTGGGAAACAACAGCTACTGGCTTGCCTCAAATAGATGCAACTATTAATTATCAAAATTTTATAAAACAACCTGTTTCTTTGCTTCCGGCTGCTGCATTTGACAATACATCTTCTGTTGTAGAAACGGTTGAAGATTATTTTGGTATTCAAGCCAACAGAGATCCTGCTGCTCCAGAAGGATTTATTCCTGTTGTCTTTGGAACACAACAAAATATAAATGCCTCAGTAACTCTAACCCAGTTACTTTTTGATGGTTCTTATTTAGTAGGATTACAAGCTTCAAGAGCGTATTTAAAAATTTCTGAACAGGCTAATGAAAAAACAGAATTACTAACAAGAGAAGCGGTTATTAATGCCTACGGTACTGTTTTAGTTACAGAAAAAAGTGTTGATATTTTAAAAGGAAACCTTAAAATTTTAGAAAAGAATTTAAATGATGCCAAAAAGATTTATGAAAATGGTTTTAATGAACAAGAAGACGTAGAGCAATTAGAGATTACCTACGGAACATTAAAAAATCAATTAAGCAACATGGAAAGGATGAAAGAGATTGCCTACCAAATGCTAAACCTGTCTTTAGGAACCTCTATAGATACATCACTTACCTTAACAGATAGCTTAGATTCTTTGGCTGAGACACATATTAATTTAGAACTTATTTCACAACCTTTTAACTTGTCAAATCATATTGATTTAAAAATTGCAGAAAATGATAGGGAATCAAAAAGATTATTAATGCAACTTGAAAAAAGTAAAGCCTTGCCAAGTTTGTCTGCTTTTGTAAACTATGGTAAACAAGCCTTTTCAGATACTTTTACCTTCTTTAGAGGAAACCAACAATGGTTTGATTCGTCATTAATGGGTGTTAGTTTAAATGTTCCCATTTTTAGTAGTTTAGGAAGAAAAGCCAAAACGGCCCAAGCTAGAATTGCTTTAGAAACCGCAGATGTTAGATTAGAGGAAACCAAACAACGCTTGAGTTTACTTGCCAAAAAAGCTAAAAATGAATACCAATTAAGCATTGAAAATTATACGACAGCAAAAAGAAATGTTGAGCTGTCTGAACGCATAGAAAAAAAGCAACGGATTAAATTTTTTGAAGGAATTTCTTCAAGCTTCGATTTATTACAAGCTCAAAATCAATTATATACTCAACAGCAAAATTATGTGCAATCTATGTTAGAAGTAATTGCAAAAAAAGCCGCCTTAGAAACCGCATTAAACATATCAATTAAATAAAAAAATCAAATGAAAAATATATACTTATTATTCTTAACAGCTATTATTTTAAGTGCCTGTAGCAATAAAAAAGAACTTTCAGTAGATGAAATTCTGGCAACAAGTGATATTGCAATAATAAACTCTAAAAAAGTAGAAATTGATACAGAATTAGAGAAATTAACTACCAGTTTAAATAAATTAAACAGCAAGCTAAATAGTTTAAATAAAGACAAAAACACACCATTAATCACAACTTTTAAAGCGCAAGAACAAGTTTTTGATCATTTTATTGAATTACAAGGAAATGTTCAGACAAAACAAAATGTTTTGGTGTATCCTGAAATGCCGGGTATCTTAAAAAAAGTTTTTGTAAAAGAAGGACAAAAAGTTGCCAAAGGACAGCCTCTTGCAGTAATTGATGATGGAGGCCTATCTAAACAAATACTGATATTAGAATCAAATGAACAGTTGGCTAAAACAACCTATGAACGTCAAAAAAGATTATGGGATCAGAAAATTGGATCAGAAATGCAATTTTTACAAGCTAAAACATCGTATAATACTCAAAAAAATTCAACCAATCAATTAAAACAACAATTAGGCAAATTTACTATTAAAGCTCCTTTTACTGGAATTATAGATGATGTTTTTAAAGAAAAAGGAACTGTTGTTGCTCCAGGACAAGGGGCGGAAATTTTTAGGATTATAAATCTTTCTGATATGTACATAGAAACAGATGTGCCAGAAAATTATATTACCAGCATTACTAAAAATAAGGCGGTAGAAGTTAATTTTCCGATACTCAATGAGACCTTTCATTCTAAAATTAGACAGGTTGGAAACTTTATAAACCCAAGCAATAGATCTTTTAAAATAGAAGTAAGTGTTCCTAATCTAGCGGGTAAAATTAAACCAAACTTAACGGCCAAATTAAAATTGAACGATTATACAAATACCAAAGCAATTTTAATTCCACAATCTATTATTTCAGAAAATGCAAAAGGTCAGCAGTTCATTTACATCGTAAAAAATAAAAAAGAAAACAATCTAGCTGTTGCAGAAAGATTGGTAATTGAAACTGGAAAAACACAAGGAGATTTTATTGAAGTAATAAAAAACCTCACATCAGACGCAGAAATTATTATGGAGGGTGCACGAAGTGTAAACAATGGTCAGGTTGTAAAAGTGATCAATAAAAAGTAACTGAAAAATGGCTAAAAAGAATCAACAAGTAGACAAAGAATTTAAGCTTTCTTCTTGGGCAATAAATAATAAAACCACTATTTACGTTTTAATGTTTCTATTTCTATATCTAGGGATCTCGTCATATTTTATAATGCCAAGAGAGAATTTTCCGGAAATAAGCGAAACAAAAATTTATATTAGCTCTGTATATCCAGGAAATACGGCAGAAGATATTGAGAAACTTATAACAACTCCGCTAGAAGATAAATTAAAATCAGTAAGCAATGTAGTTGAAATTACCTCTACATCTCAGGAAGACTATTCTATTATTACTGTAGAGTTTGATGAGAGTATTGCTGTTGATAAAGCAAAACAAAAGGTTAAAGACGAAATAGATCAAGAAACGGCAGGTGAAGATTGGCCTACATTTAATGGGGCAAAAGTTACACCGAATGTTTTTGAATTAAGCATATCTGAAGAGGTGCCTATTTTAAATATTAATATTACTGGAAATTACCCAGTTTCTAAGTTAAAAGAATTTGGAGAGTTTTTACAGGATGAAATAGAGGACTTATCTGAAATTAAGAAAGTAGATATTCGCGGAGCGCAAGACAAAGAAATAGAGGTTGCTGTGGATATTTATAAAATGATGGCAGCAAAAGTTAGTTTTGATGATATCACAAACGCAATCAATCGTGGTAATATAACCATGTCTGCAGGAAATTTTATTACAAGCCAACAAAGAAGAACCATTAGAATTATTGGTGAAATTAACTCCCCTGAAGACTTGCTTGATTTTGTAATTAAATCAGAAAAAGGAATTTCAATTTATTTAAAAGATGTTGCAAAAATTTCTTTTAAAGACAAAGACAAAACAACTTATGCCAGAGAAAAAGGAGCTGCAGTTGTGATGTTAGATGTTAAAAAAAGAGGTGGCGAGAATATGGTTACTGCAGCTGATAAAGTTGGAGAAATTGTAGCACAAGCAAAGAAAAATAATTTCCCCCAAGATTTAGAAGTAAGTATTACAAATGATCAATCACCTAAAACAATTGGTCAAGTTGATGACTTGGTTAATAATATCATTTTTGGTGTTATTTTAGTAGTAATTGTTCTCATGTTTTTTCTTGGATTTAAAAATGCAATTTTTGTTGGTTTCGCCATTCCAATGTCTATGTTTATGTCTTTGATGATTTTAGGAGCTTTAGGCTACACTTTAAATACTATGGTGCTCTTTGGTTTAATTATGGGTCTTGGGATGCTGGTAGATAATGGGATTGTAGTGGTAGAGAATGTCTATCGATTGATGGATGAGGAAGGTATGACTAGAATTGAAGCTGCCAAGAAAGGTATTGGAGAAATTGCATTCCCTATTATTATTTCTACCGCTACCACCGTAGCAGCATTTATTCCCCTAGGTCTATGGCCAGGAATTATGGGACAATTTATGGTAATTTTACCAATTACATTGTCTATTGTTTTAGGCTCTTCTCTTTTTGTGGCAATTTTCTTTAATTCGGTTTTAGTGTCTCAGTTTATGAGTGTAGAAGATAAGGACATGCCATTAAAAAATATTGTAAAATTAACAAGTATTATGGCAGTTGTTGGGTTGCTTATATTTTTCTTTGGAGGAGAATATAATGGACTAGGAACTTTAATCATATTTACAGCAATCATGTTCTGGGTGTATAGATTTATACTAAGAAAAGCGGCAAATTATTTTCAAAAAAACACACTTGTTTCCCTAGAAAATTGGTACGAAAGACAATTAAAGAGAGCTTTAACTGGTTGGAGACCTTATCTACTAGTAGTAGCGACTTTTGTTCTTTTATTTGTTGCTTTTACAGGTTTTGGTTGGTCTTTAAAAGAGGAAAGAACTAAAGTTGAGTTTTTTCCAGACAATAAGCCCAATCAGATTATTGTGTACATAGAATATCCTCAAGGTACTGACATTGAGAAAACAAATGAAATTACCAGAGAAATTGAGCAAAAGGTTTTCGAGGTTTTGAACGAAAAAATATATACAGATGATGGCTATAATTTTTTAGTAGAAAGTATAGTTTCTCAAGTTGGAGAAGGTGCTGGAAATCCTGAAAAAGATGGAGGCTCTTCTGCTGAAATGCCACACAAAGGGAAAATCACGGCTTCTATGCGTGAATTTAAATATAGAAGAGGTGAAGATAGCGAGATGTTACGACAAAAAGTTCAAGCTGCACTAGTTGGTATTTATCCTGGAGTTTTAATTTCTGTTGAAAAAGATGCAAATGGCCCTCCTGCAGGATCTCCAATTAATATTGAACTTAATGGACAAGATTATGAAGAATTGATTTTAACTGCAGAAAGAATGCGAGATTATTTAAATACACAAAGTATTTCTGGAGTAGATGAATTAAAAATTGATGTGAATAAATCTAAACCTGGATTGCAGGTACTAGTAGATAGAAAAAAAGCCGGAGAATTAGGGGTTTCTACAGGGCAAGTTGGCCAACAACTAAGAGCTGCTATCTTTGGAAATAAAGCAGGGATTTACAAAGAAAAAGGAGAAGATTATGATATCTATGTTCGTTTTAACAAAGACGATAGATATAATAAAAGTGCAGTTTTTAATCAGAAAATTACATTTAGAGATCAAGCAACCGGTAAAATTAAAGAGATTCCTGTTTCTGCAGTTGCCTCTCAAATGAACAGTTCTGGTTTTAGTGCTATCAAACATAAAAATGTAAAAAGGGTTGTAACAGTTTATTCTGCTCTTTCGCCAGGTGAAACAGATGCTGGAGCCGTGGTAGCAAGAATTGAGAACTCTATGAAAAATTTCAATGATTTTCCCAAAGGAGTTAAAATAGATTATACAGGTCAAATTGAAGAGGAAAAAAAACAAATGAATTTTTTGGTAGGTGCATTTATTACAGGCTTATTGTTAATTTTCTTTATTTTAATTATTCAATTTAACTCAGTTTCAAAACCTGGAATAATTATGTTGGCTATCTTTTTAAGTTTGATTGGTGTTTTTGGTGGTTTGGTGATCTCTGGAGCTCCTTTTGTAATCATGATGACCATGGTTGGTATTATTGCTTTAGCCGGAATTGTAGTAAACAATGGTGTGGTATTATTAGATTATACAGAGTTATTAATTAGTAGAAGAAAATTACAAGATGGTGTATCTGAATCAAATTATTTACCTCTAGAAAGTTTGTATGAAACAGTAGTAAAAGCAGGTAAAGCCAGATTGCGTCCTGTTTTATTAACGGCTATTACTACCATTTTAGGACTCATACCCTTAGCTATTGGTTTAAACATAAACTTCTTTACATTATTTAGTGATTTTGACGCAAACATTTATATGGGTGGAGATAATGTTGTTTTCTGGGGGCCTCTTGCTAAAACAGTTATTTATGGCTTATTAATAGCAACATTTTTAACATTAGTAGTAGTACCAATTTTATTCTACCTTGTTACTAAGTTTAAAATGAGGTTAAAAGGATTGCTTAAAACAAAGCAAGAAATTCCTGTGTAGCTTTTATAAAATAGTACTTATAAAGAGGATGTAATTACCTAGGTTTCATCCTCTTTTTGTATTTTCGAAATAATGATTCAAAATAAGAAATCTTTTACTGTTGATGAGTTCCAAAAGAAAATGGAGCATTACTGCGTATATCAAGACAGATGCCATCAAGAGGTAGAAAGAAAAATGGGCGAATATCAACTCATTCCTGAAGCTCAAGAAAAGATTCTATTACACTTAATGCAGCACAATTTTTTAAATGAAGAACGATTTTCTAAAAGTTTTGCTCGAGGGAAATTTAGAATTAAAAACTGGGGAAAACAACGTATAGTCAGAGAGTTGAATTTTAGAAATATTTCTAGCTACAATATAAAGACAGCTTTAAAAGAAATTAATGAAGAAGATTATTTACAGACTATCTATAGAATAACTGAAAATAAAAACAACAATATTTCTGAAAAAAATATTCATAAAAGAAAGAAAAAGCTAACAGATTTTCTTTTAAGAAAAGGATTTGAGTATGACTTGATTTTTAAGACGGTAAAGGATATTATTAACTAATATAAGTTTAAAAATTAAACAACTTTTTAAAGATTTGTTTCATCTTCAATAATATTAGTTGATACTGCTGCAGAACTAAGATAATACTTAATTATCCTTCTTTTCAGTCGCTTTTTTTCTTTTTCGGAGACTGTTTTTTTTCTTTTTTAAAAGATCATCTTCAAAAAACATCATTTTTTTAGTTTTTTTTGCGACTTTCTTTTTTGGTAATTTTTCGTTTAACAAAGGTTTAAGCGTGTTAATTTCTGGGTCTTTTATTAATTTCTTAGGAACTTCTCTACTAAAATTAACGTCTTTTACATCTCCTTCTAATTCACGTTGTTTTAAGATGGTGTTAATTTTGAAGTTAATAGATGAAAACGCATTCAAAACCTTATCTATTTGATTGTTTACTTCAGTGGCTTTGATAGCAGGAATTGAAGACATATCATACAATCTCAAAGTTTCATTATACAATAAATTTACACGTGCTTTAAAAGCAGGAGTTTCTAAAAACTTGGGCTTAATACTATCGTTAAGACTTTTAGTAATATCATTTAATTCTCTGGAATTATTTAAAGCGTCATTAGGTGAAATAGAAATATATTGATTTAAAAAAACAATTAAGTTTTCATATTCAGTCCAAGCATCAATATCTGCCTCAAATTTTGATTGAATTGTTGCTATCTGGGCATGTTTCTTTATGCGACTAGATTCAGGCTTATCAATTACCTGTGTTGCATTTATCTTTTTATCATTACAAGAGCTAATAATTAAAAAACATACACAATAAAAAACAATCTTCATGAATACTATTTTAGTGTTTAAAAATACATAAAATTCATCACAAATTTTAGCATATCATAAAAGAGTGTTTTTTTAATTTTTTTAAGGATAGTTTAACAAATTGTTTTTAAATAATTGTTTTTTATCAATTGTTAAATTATTTACCTTTGAATTTATCAAAAACATAAAATTAGCATGAGTCAAAAAATTCTTGTATTAGGTGCTAGCGGTCAAATTGGCGGCGAATTAACAGAAAAACTTCGTGCTATTTATGGTAGTTCAAATGTAATTGCATCAGATATAAGAAATGGCAACGCTTATCTAATGACTTCTGGGCCTTTTGAAATTATTGATGCAACAGATAAAGAAGCAATTTTAGCTGTTGTGAAAAAGCATGGAGTCACCCAAATATACCTTCTTGCGGCCATGCTTTCTGCAACTGGTGAAAAGTTTCCTAAAAAAGCATGGGATTTAAATATGACATCTTTATTAGCAGTGTTGGATATTGCTAAAGAAAAATATATCAGTCAGGTGTATTGGCCAAGTTCTATTGCTGCATTTGGCCCAACAAGTCCTAAAATTAATACACCTCAACAAACCATTATGGAGCCCTCTACTGTCTATGGTATTAGTAAGATTTCAGGAGAATTTTGGTGTAACTATTATTATGAAAAATATAATGTGGATGTTAGAAGTTTGCGGTATCCTGGAATTATTAGCTGGAAATCAAAGCCCGGGGGTGGAGCCACCGATTATGCGGTTGACATATTTTTCAAAGCCATTGAAAAGGGGAGTTTTGAATGTTTTTTACGTGAAGATACTCGCTTACCTATGATGTATATGGATGATGCAGTAAATGCAACCGTTCAGATCATGCAAGCAAAACCTGAAGATATTACAGTTAGAACTTCATATAATTTGTCTGCGATGGATATTACACCAAAAGAATTAGCCTCGGAAATTCAACATACGATTCCAAATTTCACCATTAATTATCGTCCAGACTTTAGACAAAAAATTGCAGATAGCTGGCCTCAAATCATAGACGACACAAAAGCCAGAGAAGATTGGAACTGGTCTCACAAATATACCATTTCTTCAATGACAAAAGACATGCTTAAAAATTTACAAGCACAGAAAATTAAGAATTAAAAACAATGTAAGGTTGTTTTTTATTGCGCGTCTAAAAAATTTCACAACAAAAAAATTTTAATGAAAAATAGTATAGAAGAGGGTCTACAAAAGGGGATTTCTTATCAAGCCTATAGAACTTTGATAGGTGACCTTATAGTATCTGGCAAATCTAGTGGAGCTGCTCAGTCGGAAGCATTACTAAATTATAGTACGTTGAATGATAAAAGAATGAAACGTTTAGATAAAACGTGTAAGCTTACCCAACAAACGATTGTTGCACTAAAAAACATAGATGAACCCGTTACTTGGTTAGTTTTAACAGAAGGGTGGTGTGGTGATGCCGCACAATCATTGCCAATTATCAATAAAATTGCAAGTGAAAGTACTCAGATTACCCTAAAAATTATACTAAGAGATGATCATGAAGAATTAATGAATCATTTTTTAACAAATGGAGGAAAATCAATCCCTAAATTAATTGCCTTAAATTTTGACAATGAAGTACTAAATACTTGGGGGCCTAGACCCTCTATTGCAACAAAAATGGTGAAAGATTATAAAGAGAAATATGGTCAATTAGATGCCAGCTTTAAACAAGCTTTACAAATTTGGTACAACAAAGACAAGGGTGTTAATATACAGGAAAACATACTAGACATGCTCTAGACACCATTACAAATTAAATAATTTAGAAGCCTTAGTATGTGTACCAAGGCTTTTTTCTTTCACTATATTTGCACCATGATTACAGACTTTACTTTACTATCTGAAGAAGCAAAAATTTGGATATATCCATCTAGTAGAAAATTTCACACCCATGAAATTGAGGAAATTGAATTAAAAGTTGAAAACTTTATAAGTAGTTGGAAAGAAGAAGATGCCAATTTTAAATGCTCTTATCAATTTTTGTTCAATAGGTTTATAATTATTGCTGCTGAAGATGATAATTTTTCAGTGCAAAATTCGGACATGGATTTGTTGGTTGGGTTTATTCTAGCGCTTCAAAACACCTATGAAGTGTTGTTAATAGACAGAATGAACGTGTGTTTTAAACAAGGAGAATATGTTCAGTATAAAGAGCTAAAAGATTTTAAGAAGCTGGTAAAGAATAAAGCTGTTACTGCTAAAACTATCATTTTTGATAATTTAATTACTAGTAAATACGATTTTGAAAATTATTGGGAAGTACCCATTGAAGATAGTTGGTACAATCGATACTTATAATTAAAAAACAGTAAAACCAATTCCTAGTGATATATTATCATAACCTCCATTTTCAAAATTTTTAATTTTCTTTTGGTGATAAATGATTTTAAACGTTGGATTTAATGTGCTGCCAGATTCAAATCTCCAACCAATTCCAAACCCTCTGTAGTCTCCGTCAGAAAATTGTTCAGCGAGTCTCCATAATCTTCCAGTATTATAAAGCATATAAAATGCATCGTTATCTTTAGTCCAAAGATTGTATTGGAAGGTAAAATATGTTGGAATTGTTCCTATGAAATAATCAAAATGGTAATCAAAACCTGTATTAAAACTTATGGCAATTTTTTTTTTGTATTCATAACCAATTCCAAAACGAAGTAGAATTTCAGAGGGAATAAAGAAGGGTTCATCATTGTTATTACCAAATTCAAAATTTTCATTTATTTTAAAAGTCATATTTGCATTGGTTTCAAAAAAAGTTAGTCCATTTTTTTGCTGAGAGAATGAAGTTAAAACAGTAAAAAGAGTACAGTAGAAAACGATAATTTTTTTCATAAAATTGACTTAACCAACTATTAAAAAAATTATTCCAATTCTAACTTTTCTATAAATTGATTAATTGAAAGAGCATTGTTAACAGAGAATTCACCAATTTTAGTTCTTCTTAAACTAGAAAGATGTGCTCCAGATTTTACGGATACCCCAAAATCATAAGCTAAAGATCTAATATAGGTTCCTTTACTGCAAACTACTTTGAAGCCTATTTTAGGCAGGGTAATTTCTGTGAGTTGAAATTCTGAAATAGATACTTTTCTTGTTGCTATTTCTGTTGTTTCACCCATTCTTGCTAGTTCATACAAACGCTTTCCGTCTTTTTTTATAGCTGAAAATATGGGTGGTTTTTGATCTATTTCACCTAAGAAATTTTTGGCAGCTTTTGTTAAGACTTCATTTGTAATATGATCTGTAGCAAATGTTTCATTAATTGTAGTCTCTAAATCATAGCTAGGTGTTGTAGCACCCAATGTAAATGTTCCAGTATATTCTTTAATTTGCCCTTGATATGTGGCAATATTTTTAGTTTCTTTTCCAGTACAAATGATTAGCAAACCCGTTGCTAGAGGATCTAAAGTTCCGGCGTGTCCTACTTTTATTTTCTTTAGACCATATTTTTGCTTGATATGCCAACGTATTTTGTTAACGGCCTGAAAAGAAGTCCATTCTAAAGGTTTATCTATTAACAACACCTGTCCGTTTAAATAATCATCAACAGTCATTATGAAATTGTATAAATAATTGTACTAATCCCTACAACAGCGCAATAGATAGCAAAATAAGTTAGTTTACTTTTTTTAACCAAAGAAATCATCCATTTACATGCTACTAAGCCAGCAATAAATGCCGCAAAAAAACCAATAATCATTGGTGCAGCATCTGTTGAAGCTACACTAATATCTCCACTAGAAAGATCTTTAATTACCTTACCAACAATTAAAGGAACTACCATTAAAAATGAAAATTTAGCAGCCTTAGTTCTATCTATTCCTAATAAAACGGCAGTAGAAATTGTGGCTCCAGATCTAGAAATTCCTGGTAAAATGGCAATGGCTTGAGATATTCCAACTACAATAGCATTTATAAAAGTTACGTTTTTAGTGGTATCTTTTGCTTTGTCTGCTAGTAAGAGCAGGGAGGCTGTAATAAGTAACATACATCCAACTAAAAGAATTTGTCCTCCAAATAAAGAAGCAATTTCTTCCTCAAAATAAAGGCCAATAAAAACAGTTGGAATCATAGAAACAATAATTTTAAAAGAGAATTGTGTTTCTTCGTTCCATTGAAGTTGTACCAATCCTTTAAAAATTTCTAGAATCTCTTTCCTGAAAATTACAAGCGTACTCAATGCAGTGGCAAAGTGCAACACAATGGTAAATGCTAGACTTTCTTCAGGTACAGAATTGTCTCCTAAAATAGCTTTTGCCAGTTCTAAATGGCCGCTAGATGAAACAGGTAAAAATTCGGTAAGTCCTTGAATGATTCCAAGGATAATGGCTTCAATAATACTCATCGTTATTTTTTAGGGTTGAGGAGTATGGCATAAATTTCTATTCCCAATCCAATAATAACTAAGGTTGGTGCTAAACGAATTCGTTGAAAATCATACATTGCTTCGTTAAAAATAGCTGGATCATCACTACCGCCGCCAGCCATAAAAATAAAACCTAGAGCTATAAAGGCTATACCTATAAACATAAATAGGTAGTTTTTCTTTCCGAAAAGGAATACTGGTTTAGAGGTGTTTTTTTCTGTACTCATATTCTTAAAAATAAAGTTCGTCTGTTTGTAAATTTAAAAAACGCTGAGTCGCAAAAAAGGTACTCAGCCATGAAATTATAAAAGCAATAAGTAGTATTCCGCAACCAAGATATACTAAAGTATGATAGTCTGTTATTAATTGAAGTGTTGGAATTTTTTGATCAATATAATAAATTACAGCTGCCAATCCAGCCAATGATATGAAAGCTCCAATGAACCCCAATTTAATACCGCTCCAAATAAAAGGTTTTCTAATAAAGCCTTTTGTAGCGCCAACCATTTGCATGGTTTTGATGTTAAATCTTTTGGAATATACTGAAAGTCTAATCGAACTATTGATTAAAATAAGGGCAATTAACCCAAAAAATGAACTAATTGCAAACAACCAAAAACTTACTTTCTGAATATTTTGTGTTAAAAAAGTAACCAAAGGTTTATCGTAAGAAACCTCAAAAACAAAACTATTGTTGTCAAATCTATCTGAAATTTCTTGCATTTTTTCTGGAGTTACAAAACCAGGATTTAAATAGATATCTACGCTATTTTTTAAGGGGTTTGTCCCTAAATAATTAATGAAATCTTCTCCCAAGTCTTCAGTATAAAATTTTGCAGCTTCACCTTTAGATATATACACAATTTTTCTGGAAAACTTTTCCTTCAATAAAGATTTTCTTAAGTTTTCTATTTGTTCTTTAGAAGTGTTGTTTTTAAGAAATAAAGTAATCATAACTTCTTCTTTGAAGTGATTGGCTACTTGGGTAGACTTTAAAAGTATCAGACCCAAAAACCCAACCATAAACAATACCAAAGCGATGCTTATTACTACAGAAAAGTAAGAAGATCGTAATCGGCGTTTTTGATAAGAATCAAATTTAGATGGCATAAATTAATTAATGTACGCCTGCAAGATACAAATTAGCATTCAGAAATTTCAAGATTCAAAAATTGAAAAACTTAATTTTATCCTAAAATGTAGTATGAGATTTTTTCTTTTTTAAAGAGATTTACTGAATTAGCAAGTAATGAGTTTGTTATTCATCAATTTCTTGACAGAGTTCTATTAAAACCCCATTGCTAGATTTTGGATGCAAGAAAGCCACAAGTTTATTGTCTGCACCTTTTTTTGGAGTTTCATTTAAAACAATAAACCCCTCACTTTTAAGACGGGCTATTTCTGAAACAATATCAGTAACTGCAAATGCAATATGATGAATTCCTTCTCCTTTCTTTTCTATAAACTTAGCAATTGGACTTTCAGGATTTGTAGCTTCTAATAACTCTATCTTATTAGGGCCAGCCTTAAAAAAGGATGTTTTTACTCCTTCACGTACCACTTCTTCAACCTTATAATGACCAACACCAAATAGACTTGCAAATAAGGCATTAGAAGCTTCTAGATCTTTTACAGCGATTCCAATATGTTCTATTTTATTCATTGGTTTTATAAAGAATATAAGATAGTTCTGCACAGCAGCTTATCTGAAAAGATACCTCCTCTTTCTGCGTCATTCAAAAGTAAGGAATGTTTTGTTAATTATCGTAGATTTGCAGCATGGAAGAAACCAATAGACAACGAAAAATAGCAGGTGTTTTACAAAAAGACTTGGTAGACGTTTTACAAAAAGCAGCTCAAGACGGAATGCAAGGTGTTATTATCTCGGTTTCTAAAGTCTCTGTAACACCAGATTTAGGGATTGCAAAAGTGTATTTAAGTGTTTTTCCTTCAAACAAAAGAAATGCTATTATAGAAGGGGTAAAATCTAATTCGCCATTAATTCGTCATGAATTAGCAAAAAGAACTCGCAATCAATTGCGAAGAATGCCAGAACTCCTCTTTTTTGGAGATGATTCTTTAGATTATATTGAAGAAATAGATAAGTCATTGCGAGGTGAAGATGTAAACCCTATTCAAGACCCAAGTGTACTTCCAAGACGTAAAAAACAATAATCATTATTTTCTTTGAATTTTCCATTATACATAGCCAAAAGATACCTGTTTGCTAAGAGTGGAAATAATGCAATTAATATTATTACCATAATTGCATCTATTGGTGTTATTGTAGGCACAGCAGCATTATTTATTATTCTGTCAGGCTTTTCTGGCCTAAGAACCTTCAATTATTCATTGTTAGATATTTCAGATCCAGATATTAAAATCACAGCCGCTAAAGGGAAAAGTTTTTTTTACGATGCATCTTTACAAAATCTTGTTTCTAAGGATGCAGATATTGTTGTTTTTTCTAAAGTGATTGAAGAACGAGTTTTTATAAAAAACGGAGAAAAACAACAAATAGCATTTGTAAAAGGAGTTGATTATAATTATACTAAGGTAGTGGCTTTAGATGATGCAATACATGTAGGTACATGGTTGCAAAAAGCATATACGAATACGAGCGTTATTGGCAATAGTTTAGCATATAAATTATCTACAGGAGTTGAAAGTTTTGGCGAATACCTAGAGATTCTAGTACCAAAAACTGGAACAGGGTTTATAAATCCTGTTCGAAGCTTTAGAAGTATTAAAACCCAAATAGTTGGTACATATTATGGCACTGAAGACTTTGAAAACAAATATGTCTTTGTTTCGAACGCACAGGCACAGCAATTATTAAACTATAAAGAAGACCAGTTTACAGGAATAGAAATAAAATTAAGACCTGAAATTAATGCAGATGATTTTTCAGAGCAATTGCAAGAAAAGTTAGGGGCTCAATATAAAGTGCAAACAAAAGCACAGCTAAATGAACTCTTTTACAAAGTAATTAATACAGAGAATTTTGTCTCGTATCTAATTTTTACGTTGATTGTAATTATTGCGATGTTTAATATTGTAGGATCTATCATTATGATGATTATTGATAAAAAAAAGAATCTAAAAACACTGCTAAGTTTAGGAGCTACGATGTACGAAATAAAAAAGATTTTTGTGTTACAAGGGTTTTTATTAACAACAGTATCAATGGTTATAGGCTTAGTGGTTTCTGCTGCTGTAGTAGCCATTCAACAACAGTTTCAGTTATTTATGATTACCTCTTCAATACCCTATCCTGTAGAGTTGAGGTTGTCAAATTTACTAATTGTAATTGCCACAATTACAGTACTAGGTTTTTTAGCAGCTAAGGTAGCTAGTAGTAGAATCTCTATTGGTTTTATTGATAAATAAGCTATTATCCAATTTCAGGAATCATAGCATTTCCAAAGGTTTCTTGAACAATGTCAAAAGCAGCAAATACATCTTTTGGATCATCTGAGGTAACCATTTTTAAACGATGCTCTTTAAAATGAGGAATTCCTTTAAAATAATTGGTGTAGTGTCTTCTAGTTTCTACAACTCCTAAGTGTTCTCCTTTCCAATCTATGGCCATTTGTAAGTGACGACGTGCCATTTCTGTTCTTTCTGAAATTGTTGGCCCGGCTAGATGTACTCCTGTTTTAAAATAATGTTTTACTTCGTTAAAAAACCAAGGATATCCAATAGAGGCTCTTCCAATCATAGCTCCGTCTAAACCATACACATCACGCATTTCTTTTGCTTTTTCGGGTGTAGTTACATCACCATTTCCAAAAACAGGAATATACATTCTAGGATTGTTTTTTACCTCAGCAATGGGTCTCCAATCTGCTTCGCCTTTATACATTTGAGCACGTGTTCTTCCATGAATTGAAATGGCTTTACAACCTACATCTTGTAATCTTTCTGCGACTTCAACAATTTTTATAGAATCATGATCCCAACCCAAACGAGTTTTTACCGTAATTGGTAAATTGGTGTGTTTTACCATGGCTTCCGTGAGAGATACCATTAAATCTATGTCTTTTAAAATTCCAGCACCTGCACCTTTTGACACTACTTTTTTAACTGGGCAGCCAAAATTGATGTCTATAATATCTGGATTTGTTTTTTCTACAATTTCAACAGAACGCAACATGGAGTCTATATTGGCTCCAAAAATTTGAATTCCTACTGGACGTTCTTTTTCGTAAATATCTAATTTCATCACGCTTTTTGCTGCGTCACGAATAAGCCCTTCTGAAGAAATAAACTCAGTATACACAACATCAGCTCCATTTTCTTTGCATAAAGCACGAAAAGGAGGGTCACTTACATCTTCCATAGGTGCTAATAATAGCGGAAAATCAGGAAGTTCTATACTGTCTATTTTTACCAAACTGAATTATTTTTTTGTAAAATTAGTGTTTTTATTTGTCAGAATCCAAATACCATACCCTCCCAAAAATAGTTCAGCCACTGTACCAAATTGATATCCGAATGTAGGAACTCCATCTAGGAAAAAACTAATGACTCTTCCAGTACCTAATCCGAGCATAAATATTGTGTTTGAAATAAGGGCTATTCTCAAATAACTCAGTTTAAAAATACCAAGAATCCATAGGGCACAAAAACCAAGATATAATCCCATAATGGCTTTAAAAAAATTGTGTTCATCTGTAGTTTCAAGAAAAATATCAAATTGTGATTGTGGTTCAAACCCATAAATAACTGCCGTAGGTATTACAACTAATACAGAAATAATTAAATGTATTTTTTGTGTAACGGCTTGCTTTGAAATTGTAGTCATAGGTTTAAAAAACTCTTACAACATTAAAGCCAAATACAATATCTCCCTCGGCACTGTTTATAAAACCAGGTTCATTGGTAGATTGCGAGTTGGTAAATAACAACTGAAAAACATGTCCGCCAGTTTCAATATCTAAGCCAAATGCATACGAATTATCAAAAGGAGAATCCTCAGCTCTACTCATGTTATACACATATTCTGCATTGAAGCTCATACGCTTACTTAACTTGAAGCGGCCACCAAATCCTAAAGCAAATTGGTTGTATTTTTCTTCTGGGACTACATTTAAATTTTGTAGATTTTCTCTCAGATATGTTGGAGCTAGTTGAAAAGAAAATGAGTCTGAAAATCGTCTAGAAATTAAGAGTTGCGTGGCATAACTTTGTTGGTCACTAGATTTTAATTCTGGAAAAGTAGTTTCATCAATTAATGTATTTCTATTAATAGTTGTGTAAGCTACAAGATTTACAGGAAAGCTTTTAGATTGCCTTGCCAAACGTATTTTAGCAGCAGCAGCAAATGTTCTATTGTATGACTCTCTACTAATGCTAAACTGAACGCCTTCCCAAAAGGAGTATAATAATTGAATTTTAGTACTGGCTTCATCTAGCCCCAAAAACGTATCAAAGCCATCCTTTAAAGGACCAAACCTATGAGAGACAATTAAATAAAAATCTCCCTGATCTGCCATTTTTGTTGATTGTAGATTTCCTATTTTCATGGCCTTAAACGCAGGCATTTCGAAGGAGCTGTCTGTTGCGCTCTCGTTTAATTCATCTAGTAAATCGTCTTGAGCAGACAGGCTAGTGATTACAAACAAGGAGGTGCAAAAAATCAGTAAGTGTTTTTTTAACATAATTAAGTTGCTTATTGAATAATACATTGATCTAATTTTAACTCTTCTAACAAATCATCATATCCAATAATTCTTCCTTTTAAAGAAATATCGTTTGTTGGATTTATTTTTTTAAGAAGAGTAGTGTCTTTTAATTGACAGTAAATACTGGCAGACAGCAGTATTCCGTTATCATCTATACTCGTCACTTTTCCAGAAATAACAACTATTTTATCTTGCCATGCTGCAGGGTCCTCTAAAATTTTTATGAGGAGCTGGTCTGAAGTTCCTGAAAAGTCTACTTTTTTACTTTCAATTTTAGCAGGTGCTTTCATTACATATGCATAGATGGCACCAACACCAAAAGCAATTACTAGTACAATAATGATGACTAACTTATTTTTTTTCGATAAATTCATATGCTAAAGAAATAGTAATAGTTCGTGCTATTTTATTACGAACAATTTTTGGTATTTTAATATTAAAACTTGCTGGTTGAACTTCAAATGAAGCTTGCATCAACAATTTATTTTCTTTTTTTGAAAATAGTGCAAATGTTTCAATTTCTTTCTCAACACCTCTTATAGTTAGTATTCCTTTAAGGATGTATTTTTTAGTATCTGATATTTCTGAAAAATTAAACCCAATAATAGTTCCTTTAAAAGTTGCTTTTGGATACTTACTAGCATCCATATAATTTTCATTAAAATGCTCATGCATCAGGGCAACTCTAAAGTTAAAAGCTTTTACAAAAAGCAACGAAGCAATATCACCAGATGCAGTATTTATTATAGCAGTCGTACTGTTATTTGTTGCTTCTACGGGTTCAAAAGCGTCTACTGAAGCTTTAAATTGAGTCTTTCCTGTTTTTGTATAATACTTTTGAGCAACAATTGAGACACTCAAAAACAAGAATGCAAGTACTACTATTTTTTTCATGATTTTTTTTTAATTCTCTATATATCCATCAATAGCCCATTGTTCTATTGTGGCAATTAATGTAGGAGCCATTTGCCCATTTTGGGGCATTGGGTTAGAAACACTATTTATTCTGGCTAGTAAATTCCTGTTCTCAGCGGCTGTTCTTACATTGGCATAGCCTTCTAAATTTAAACTACCTGCTGCAAATGCACCTGCATGACAAGGCAGACAATTATTAGAAATAATAACACTTACATCCATATCATAAGTAACAGGTTCTGTAATTATTGCCTTTTCAATGGCGGCTGTTGAACAGCTAGAAAAAGAAAAAATGAGGCACATAACTCCTAAGAGAAGGGTTGTTTTATTCATAAATTCAACTATTTTGAGTCTGAATTATTTATTGGTTAACAGTGTTTTTGTACTATTGCAATTTAGCATAAAATTTCAATATTAAAATTCTATAAAGGAACTAACTTGTTGTTTTCCTCTTTTTACAATCACTGTTGTTTTATCTCCTTCATCAAAAATAGACAGTGCTCTCATATAACTCATCATATTGGTTACCAAACTGTCTCCCAATTGAATGACAATATCTCCTTTAAGAAGCCCTCCTCTTTCGGCAGGTCTTCCTTCAGAAACACCATCAATTCGCATTCCCTTTCCGTCAAACAAATAATCTGGTATAACCCCTAAGCCAACTTTAAATCTAGGAGTGCTTTCACGCTCATTTTTTGTTTTCCTAAAAGCAAGTTTTCCATTGTCATCTAAATCAGAAATTATATTAAATATATAGTCAGAAATTGTTGCCATTCCTTGGTAGTTTAATTTTTCTGAATCGTCTCCTGGTTTATGATAATCTTCATGTTGCCCTGTAAAGAAATGTAAGACAGGAATGTCTGATAAATAAAAACTAGTATGATCACTAGGGCCAACACCAGATTCATTTTCAATTAGTTTAAATGTACTGTTATGAGCTTTTAAGACCTGTTTAAACATTGGAGATGTTCCTGTGCCATAAACCGCTAGAGCACTGTCTTGTTTTAACCTTCCTACCATATCCATATTAATCATATAGGACACAGCTTTTGTGTTTATAGTTGGATTTTTTACAAAATAATTAGAACCAAGTAAGCCCATTTCTTCGCCAGAAAAAGCGATGAATATATAATTATTTTGAATGTTTTTATCTTTTAATTTTCTGGCCAAATCAAGCATAACAGCTGTTCCACTTGCATTATCATCTGCTCCGTTATGAATAGCCTTAACAGAGTCTCTGTATAAAGAACCATCGCCGCCGTAGCCTAAATGATCAAAATGAGCTCCAATAACAATGGTATTTGTAGCATTATTATTTATAAATCCAACCACATTTCTTCCTGTAATTGTTCCATCTTTATTTTTTGTGAACTGAACCTCAGAATGTGGATCTGTTTTTGGTGCAAAAGAAAATTCTTGATAAAACCCATCTGTTCCTTTTGCCGTTAAGCCAAGTTTTTTAAATCTATCTGCAATATATGCTGCAGCTTTTATTTCACCTTGTGTTCCTGTTTGTCTTCCTTCTAATTCATCATCTGCTAAAAAAGTAACATCTGCTTTTATCATGTTTTTTTCGGTCACTTCATTTGAACAAGATATGTATGCTGCTAAAAAGAAGAGGATTAGAAAGTTTCTCATAATAATAGTGTTATTTTTGCCAAAAATAAGGATTAATAACAACGATATGAAATTTAGAGCTTTATCATTAGTACTTGTTCTTTTTTTGAGTATTGGGTGTACTCAAAACAACTCAAAAACAACAACAAGTACAGTTGAGCTAGTTGCTGGAAAAGATTCATTAATTTTTGCTGAAGAGGTTCATTTTAAGAGCATGCGTCAAATTACTTTTGGAGGAGATAATGCTGAGGCATATTGGAGCTTTGATGATAAACAGTTAGTTTTTCAATCCAATAATAAAGAGTGGGGAGTAGCTTGTGATCAGATGTTTTTAATGAATATAGATGAAAGTTTTTCCGAGAAAGCACCACCAATGATTAGTACTGGAAAAGGAAGAACCACTTGTGCGTATTTTTTACCAGACAATAAACATTATGTATACGGCTCTACGCATTTAGGCGCAGAAGAATGTCCGCCAGCACCACTTCGTAAAAATGGTAGATATGTTTGGCCTATTTATGATAGCTACGATATTTTTCTCTCTGATTTAGAAGGAAATATTGTGAATCAATTAACAAATGAAAAAGGCTATGATGCTGAAGCAACTGTTTCACCAAAAGGAGATAAAATTGTATTTACATCAACTAGAAGTGGAGATTTAGAATTATATACCATGAATATTGATGGAACAGATGTTACACAAATAACCAACGAATTAGGGTATGATGGAGGTGCATTTTTCTCGCCAGATGGCACGCAATTAATTTTTCGTTCGTCTAGACCAAAAACACCAGAAGAGGTAAAAGCATACAAAGATTTACTAGCGCAAGGATTGGTAGAGCCAACTGAAATGGAATTGTATATCTGTAATGCAGATGGGTCAAACCTCCGCCAGTTAACTAGTTTAGGAAATGCCAATTGGAGTCCGTTTTTTCATCCTTCAGGGAAGAAAATTTTATTCTCCTCAAATTTTGAAGCAGAAAGAGGTTTTCCGTTCAATTTATATATGATAGATTTAGATGGGAAAAACTTAAAGAGAATTACTCATGGAGAAACTTTTGATGCGTTTCCTGTATTTTCAAACGACGGAAAATGGCTGGCATTTTCATCTAACAGAAATAATGGAGGTGGTAGAGATACCAACTTGTTTATTGCAGAATGGCAAGAGTAGAGAAGACTATTCTAACTCAACAATTATTTCATTTTTTCTATTAAACACCTCTACAGGAGCGTTATAGCCTAAAAAGGAAAAACTATTTGTATACCCAATTCCTTTGCTGTCTAAAGCAGCTATTAATTTACGTTTATACAAATTAATTTTAGCATCATCTGCCCAGCCACCAAAAGAAATAGCAGCCACTTTTTTTGCAGGCATGTTTTTGAATTCTATACTAGCATCATTAGGTGTTGGTAAATTTTCTTTTGAATATTTTTTTGGAACCAAAAACATCATAGTTGTTGAGTCTTTAAGTGTCATAGCAACTGGAGACGTCATGGCTATTTTTTCATTTTTATCATTCCCTCCAAAAATATAACCAGCTAATATAGAAAACCCTTTACTGGAAGATTTTTTGTAATCATTTGAAGATAATTGAACAGAAGTAACCAAGGAGACTTCATATTGTCTTATCTCAATTTCGTCATAGGTCTCTAATACCTTAAAAGAATATTTTTCAATATTTTTTTGACTACTCATAAAATATAATTGAGAAATAATAAAAAAAATGGTGATAATTCCTAAAATTAATAGAATGATTTTTATTCTCATGAGTATGTTTATTTTAATAATGCTCGGATTATAGATATTTAAATTTGTGTATTCAGTCACTAAGGTCTTATATTTTTGGTAAATATTAACAAATAGCGACCCAAAATTTGAATGTTTCTCAAAAATGTTTTTATTGCTTCTACTTTTTAATTCGCTTATATTTGTAACCTTAAAAATAATGTAACGAATGAAGAATATTAGAAACTTTTGCATCATCGCCCATATCGATCATGGAAAAAGTACATTGGCAGATAGATTGTTAGATTATACAGGATCTGTAACTGATAGAGAAAAACAACATCAGCTATTAGATACCATGGATTTAGAACGCGAGCGTGGAATTACTATTAAATCTCACGCCATTCAAATGGACTATAACCACAATGGAGAGGACTATATTTTAAACTTAATTGACACACCAGGTCACGTAGATTTTTCATATGAAGTATCTCGTTCAATTGCAGCCTGTGAAGGAGCTCTGCTAATTGTAGATGCAGCACAGAGCATACAAGCACAAACAATATCTAATTTATACTTGGCCTTAGAGAATGATCTAGAGATTATTCCGGTATTAAACAAAGTAGATTTGCCTTCTGCAAATCCAGAAGAAGTTACTGATGATATTGTAGATTTATTAGGATGTCTTCCAGAAGAGGTGATTCATGCAAGTGGAAAAACTGGTTTTGGAGTAGGTGATATCATCGACGCAATTATTGCTAAAATACCGGCTCCAAAAGGAGATCCAGATGCACCATTACAGGCCTTAATTTTTGATTCAGTTTATAATTCTTACAGAGGTATAGAAACCTATTTTAGAATTATGAATGGTGAAATTAAAAAAGGGCAGCGCATTAAATTTATGGCGACCAACAATGAGTATTTTGCTGATGAAGTTGGAACTCTAAAATTAAGTCAGGTTGTAAAAAAATCTGTAAAAACTGGTGATGTAGGCTATTTAATTACAGGTATTAAAACAGCAAAAGAAGTAAAAGTAGGAGATACCATTACAGATGCTTTAAACCCAACTACAGAAATTATTGATGGTTTTGAAGATGTGAAGCCAATGGTTTTTGCAGGAATTTACCCAGTAGATACAGAAGACTACGAAGAGTTACGTAACTCTATGGAAAAACTACAATTAAATGATGCCTCGTTAGTATTTGCTCCAGAAAGCTCTGCAGCCTTAGGTTTTGGTTTTAGATGTGGATTTTTAGGGATGCTTCACATGGAAATTATTCAAGAACGTTTAGAACGAGAGTTTAATATGACGGTGATTACCACTGTTCCAAACGTTAGCTACCATGCCTATACCCGAAAGAACCCAACACAAATTCTATTATTAAACAACCCGGCAGATTTACCAGATCCATCAAGATTAGAAAGGGTAGAAGAGCCATATATTAAAGCATCTATTATTACAAAATCAGATTTTGTTGGTCAGGTAATGAGTTTATGTATCGAGAAACGTGGTGAGATTACCAATCAAACGTATTTAACAACTGAAAGAGTTGAGCTAACTTTTGATATGCCTTTGGCAGAAATTGTCTTTGATTTTTATGATCGCTTAAAAACAGTTTCTAAAGGATATGCCTCTTTCGATTACAATCCTATTGGAATGAAACCTTCTAAATTAGTTCGTGTAGATATTTTATTAAACGGTCAGCCAGTAGATGCACTTTCTGCTTTACTACATGCAGACAATGCCTTTACAATTGGTAAGAAAATTGTAGAAAAATTAAAACAATTAATACCAAGGCAACAGTTTGATATTCCTATTCAGGCTGCTATTGGTGCTAAAATTATAGCCAGAGAAACTACCAAGGCATTGCGTAAAGATGTGACTGCAAAATGTTACGGAGGTGATATTTCTAGAAAACGTAAACTGCTAGAAAAGCAAAAGAAAGGAAAGAAAAGAATGCGTCAGGTTGGAAATGTAGAAATTCCACAAGAAGCATTTATGGCTGTCTTAAAGTTGAATGATTAGCAAAAAAAGCTTCGATTTTTTCGAAGCTTTTTTTTGTATTTATTTTACCAGAGCGAGATACTTAAAACATCTGCGATGTTAATCTCTTCCACCCAAGACTTGAAGCCCCCAGTACAATAGCATGGCAAGAGAACCCAAAGCAGCTACAAGATACGTTCTAGCGGCCCATTTTAAGGCATCTCTAGAACCAGCAAATTCTTCTTGATTTACCATGTTTTTATTTTTTAACCAAGCCAATGCTCTGTTGCTTGCATCATACTCTACAGGTAATGTAATAAAGCTAAACGCAGTTGCCAAGGCCATAAAACTTAAACCAACAATAGCAATATAAAACCCAATTCCAGTATTGTTTGAAGCTGCGCCTAAAATTAAGCCACCAAAAACAAGCCATTGCGAGAATTTTGAAGAAACACTCACCATAGGAACTAGTTTAGAACGCATAGTTAACCATTCATAGGCTTGAGCGTGTTGCACAGCATGTCCAACTTCATGAGCTGCTACTGCAGCTGATGCAGCATTTCGCTGGCTGTAAACACTAGCGCTTAGATTTACAGTTTTGTTTCTGGGATCGTAATGATCGGTTAGCTTTCCAGCAGTAGAAACTACTTTTACATCTTTAATGCCATGATCTGCCAACATTTTTTCTGCAATCTCAGCACCAGACATCCCATTTTTTAAATGAATTTTAGAATATTTTTTAAATTTATTCTTTAGGGTATTACTAACAAGCCAGCTTGCAAGAGCAATAGCGCCAATGATCATATAGAATCCTATCATATTGTATACTATTTAAAATTATTATTCAATTTTCTTTGATACTTTTACATCACAAAGTATTCCAATTAAATTTTTCATAAAAATAGTGACAAAATGACAAGGGAACGAAAAATACTACTCATATATACCGGAGGAACCATTGGTATGGTGAAAGATTATACATCAAAAGCCTTAAAAGCATTTGATTTTAGTCAGATTTTGGAGAACATTCCCGAGTTGAAACAGCTAGATTGTGAGATCGCTTCTGTTTCATTTGAAGAACCAATAGATTCCTCTAATATGAATACGGAGTATTATGTTCAAATTGCTGAGATGATAGAGCATAATTATGAAAAACACGATGGTTTTGTAGTCTTAACAGGATCTGACACCATGTCTTATATATCTTCTGCAATTAGTTTTATGCTAGAATACTTGAAAAAACCAGTCATATTTACGGGGTCTCAGTTGCCTATTGGCTATTTAAGAACCGATGCAAAAGAAAATTTAATTACTTCTATAGAAATTGCAAGTGCCTATAAAGATGAGCTTCCCATAGTAAGTGAAGTCTGTTTGTATTTTGAATATAAACTATACAGAGCCAATAGAACAACAAAGTTAAGTGCAGAACAATTTGAAGCATTTGCTTCTATGAATTATCCTCCATTAGCTGAGAGCGGTGTTCATCTTAACTTTAATAAAGATCTTTTAGAGGTGCCTTTACACCATAATAAACTAATTGTAAGGAAAAACTTGTGTTCAGACATTGCCATCCTCAAACTATTTCCAGGTATTTCACCTGGGGTAGTTGAAAGTGTGCTAAATATTAAAAACATAAAAGGAATTGTTTTAGAAACTTATGGAGCAGGAAACGCGCCTAACGACAAAGAATTTATCGAGTTATTATCTAAAGCAATAGGTAAAGGAATTTATATTGTAAATGTAACCCAATGTGTTGGCGGATCTGTTTTACCAGGTCATTACGAGACAAGTTCTCAGTTAAAAGAAATAGGGGTTATAGACGCTAAAGACATGACTACAGAATCTGCCCTTGCCAAATTAATGTACCTTTTAGGAATCGGGATAGAAAAAGAGGCATTTGCGCTTTATTATGAGCAATCTTTACGTGGAGAAATCACAAATAAGTAAAGAATGTGTTAAAACTTTTTGTTTTTGGCATTTCCTACGTAAAAACTTTTTAAATCTTTTTAAGAAACCAACTATTTTTTGTTACTTGGTCATCGAAATTAAATTAGACTAATAGTTATAAGTTTATATGACAATTTATTTAGTTTTTATTTTAGTGTAACAATTAAGTTATATATGTAACTCTTAAATTATTAAAAATTAATTACAACGATGATGAAAAAAGTAGTAAATGTCCTTACAGTAACAGGATTCATGTTTTTTGGAGCTATTCAATCAGTTTTTGCACAAGAGGCTGAGGTCGCTGAACAAACTTTTCACCAAGTATTAAAACAACGTTTTATTGAAGGTGGTCCATTTTTTATGGGAATTGTATTAGTAGCCCTTATATTAGGACTAGCAATCGCTATAGAGAGAATTATATATCTCAATATGGCTACAACTAACACTAAGAAATTAATGGCAAGTGTAGATGACGCTTTAAGCTCAGGTGGTGTAGAAGCTGCAAAAGAAGTATGTAGAAATTCTAAAGGACCAGTTGCCTCTATTTTTTACCAAGGTTTAGATAGAGTGGATGAAGGTATCGAATCTGCAGAAAAAGCAGTAATCGGTTACGGAGGAGTTCAAATGGGGTTGTTAGAGAAAAACATCTCTTGGTTATCATTATTTATTGCTTTGGCACCGATGTTAGGTTTTATGGGTACCGTAATTGGTATGATTGGAGCTTTTGACGCAATTGCTGTAGCTAATGATATTTCTCCAGGAGTTGTAGCAGTAGGTATTAAAGTAGCTTTATTAACCACAGTATTTGGTTTAGTAGTAGCTATTATACTTCAAGTTTTTTACAATTACATCATCTCTAAAGTAGACAGTATTGTAAATAATATGGAAGATGCTTCTATCACATTAATAGATTTGTTAGTTAAATACAAAAAATAAAACGCCTTATGAATAGTAAATTTTCAAAAATACTAACCATCATAGTTGCTGTTTTATCTATAATAGGTATTTCATTATTTATTAATGTAACATTTACTGATGATGTTCCCGAGCTAATTAGTGGTGCCGTAGGTCCATTAATTGCATTTTCAACATATTTATTTTACGCAGCTGTTATTATAACAGTAGGTTTATCTATAAGAGGACTGGTAAAGAACCCAGAAAACTTGAAGAAAACAATGATTGGTCTTGGTGCTATGGCAGTCCTTTTAGTTATTGCCTATATTTTAGGTGATAGTGAGCCTGTTCTCGATGCACAAGGTAAAGTATTAGAAGGTGGAGAATTAGGTGCGGCTTCAAACCAATGGGTGGGTAGCTTAATATGGTATAGTTCAATCTTAGTTCTTATTGGTGGTGCATTTTTTGTGATTGATTTAGCCAAAGGACTTATAAAATCTTAATATATGGCTAGAAGAGAGACACCGGAAATTAATGCAGGCTCAATGGCAGATATAGCCTTCTTGTTATTAATTTTCTTCTTAGTAACTACCACCATGAACGTTGATTCAGGTATTTCTAAGAAATTATCAGAGAAACCACCACCAGACTATAAGCCACCAATTATTAAGGAGAAAAATATCTTTGAGGTAAATATCAATAGGAATAATGAGTTGTTGGTTGAGGGCGATAGAATGGAAATAACAGACCTTAAAGAAGCTGCTATCAAATTTATTGATAATGGTGGAGGAGACGGAAAACCATCTGAAGACGGTACGCCAGGTAAACCTTGTGATTATTGTGAAGGTGAACGAAGTGAATCTTCGTCAGATCACCCAAACAAAGCAATTATATCTGTACAAAGTGATCGAGGTACTGAATATGGTACATATATTGAAGTTCAAAATCAATTATTGAAAGCTTATACCGTTCTAAGAAACAGACTAAGCCAGCAGCGTTATGGAATTCTGTACACTGAATTAAACAAACGATATAAAGATAGTAGAGGTTTAGAAAAAGACGAGTGGAAGAAAAAAGTTGAGGATATTAAAACTAGTTTCCCTCAAATCATTTCTGATGCAGAGCCGACCTCTTAATAGTAATTAAAACATATAAAATGTCTAAGTTTAAAAAGAAGAAAAAAGGAATGCCTGCTGTAAACACAGCATCATTGCCAGATATTGTTTTTATGTTGTTATTTTTCTTTATGGTAACAACCACCATGAGAGAAACTTCTTTACAAATAGAAGCGCCTAGATTACCAAGTGCTACAGAGATAAAGAAATTAGAGCACAAGAGTTTGGTGAGTACTATTTATGTTGGTAAAGCAAAAGATAAAAAATACGGAACGGCATATAATAGAATTCAATTAAATGATAAGATAGCGACACCAGAAGATGTTCCTGCATTTATTTTAAGAGCTAGAGAAGATGTTTCTGATGCAGAAGTGCCATTTATGACAACTTCTATCAAAGCAGATAAAGAATCTAGTGTAGGTACTATAACTGATATTAGGCTAAAGTTAAGAGACGTAAATGCTCTAAAACTAAGTTACTCAACTCAAACAGGGGCTGATAATTAATAATAAGCTTAAATCTTAGTAATTAAAAAAGAGAGTACAATTATTTGTATTCTCTTTTTTTATATGACAATTTTAAATGTTTTTAAACCGTATCGAAAGTTGTATTTTTGATCTTAGTAGATATTAAATATCTACATTAAATGTATGAAGAAGCTCATTTTTCTTTTTTTTATTGCATACTCTATTACAACTTTTGCTCAGAAAGATTCGTTAGTATTAGGCGATCGATATGCAGAAGATCAACTTTACGCTATGATTTCTTATAATCAATTATTTAACCAACCCGCTTTGGTTAAGGGAAGTGGATTTTCATATGGTTTGTCTACAGGATTCATGAAAGATTTTATCTTAAATAACCAAGGAAGTATATCAATAGCCTTGGGGTTAGGATATAATTTTGACTCATTAAATCATGGACTTATTATAACAAAAGAAAATAATGAAGTTACTTTTCAGTTAGATAACACTCTTGCATCTAATAAGCTTTTAGCACATAATTTAGAATTCCCTTTTGAAATTAGATGGAGAGATTCTAATGCTAATACATATAAGTTTTGGAGGGTTTATATGGGTCTTAAAGCAAGTTATAACCTTTCAAATAATTTTAAATTTACTGATGGAACTGATTCTTTTTCTTTCAGAAATGTTTCTCGCTATAATTCTTGGCAATATGGTATTACGTTATCTGTTGGTTATGATGTGTTCACTGCGCATGCTTATTACGGATTGAATCCAATTTTGAAAGATACCTCTTTTGGAATACCAGATATCTCTTCAAAAATTATGAGAATTGGTTTGATTTTTTATTTATTGTAATGAAATAAATACGATAAACTGACATATAATTCCTAAAGAAAAACCAATAAGAAGCTCTATTGGAGTATGCGCCTTTAAATACATTCTTGAGCTTGCCAATATCCCTGATAATAAAATCAAGAGTATAATGATTGGCAGCATAGATAAACTATTGATATTGGTCATAATTAAAAAAAAACCAATCATATTACCCATAGAAACAAGATGTAAGCTAGACTTTAACTTTAGACTAAAAAGTACATATATACAGGTCAAACTTAGTGAGGTGCCAAAAAAAAGAATACCTAAATTTCTGATTGTTGGAATCTGTATGATTGAATTTCCCAAAAAATATAAAAGCAGCATCATGAAAATAATAGGAAACCGTCTTTCTTTTATAGTAGAAACTTGAAAGTCTTTAATAAATCTAAATTTTTTCAACAAAAGCAACATTAGTAACGGAACTAGATATGTTAGTGTAAAAACAAGCCCTAAAACAATCAATTGCAGCCTTTTTTCAAAAGATTGAGATACAAACAAAAAGTAGATGAAAACACCTAAGGTTGGTAGCACAATAGGATGTAATATCGTTGATATAAATTTGTGAAATTTCACTAGATTTCCTTTCTAAGACGAGCGACAGGTAAATCTAACTGTTCCCTGTATTTTGCAACTGTTCTTCTAGCAATAGGATACCCTTTTTCTTTTAGAAGTATAGAAAGTTTATCATCTGTATAGGGTTTTCTCTTGTTTTCATTGCTAATAACAGTTTCTAGTATTTTTTTAATTTCTTTTGTAGAAACATCTTCACCCTGATCATTTTTCATCGATTCAGAAAAGAATTCTTTAATTAATTTGGTTCCGTATGGTGTAGAAATATATTTACTATTTGCAACTCTGGATACGGTAGATACATCCATAAGAATAGTGTCTGCAATATCTTTTAGAATCATGGGTTTTAGCTTTCGTTCATCGCCAGTTAAAAAATAGTCATATTGATAATGCATAATTGCATTCATTGTTACCAATAAAGTTTGTTGACGTTGCTTTATAGCATCAATAAACCATTTTGCGGCATCTAACTTTTGTTTGATAAACATCACAGCATCCTTTTGAGACTTGCTTTTTTCTCTAGACTCTTGATAGCCTTTAAGCATATTGTTATATTCTCTAGAAACGTGTAATTCTGGAGCATTTCTAGAATTTAGTGTTAAATCTAACTCCCCATCTATAATTTTCATAGAAAAATCAGGAACAATTTGCTCTGCTATTTTATTGTTCCCTGCATATGAACTGCCTGGTTTAGGATTTAATTTAGAAATTTCAACAATTGTTTTTTTAAGTTCGCCTTCATCTATACAAAATTTTTCTAATAATTTATTATAATGTTTTTTCACAAAGTGATCAAAAGCAGTCTCTAAAATTTTTATAGCTAAAATTCGTGTTGTGCTCTTTTCTTTTGATTTTAATTGAATAATTAAACACTCTTTTAAATCTCTTGCACCTACTCCAATTGGATCAAGCGTATGAACAATTTTCAGTAATATTTTTTCAACCTTTTCTTCTGTTGTAAATACATTTTGAGTGAAGGCTAAATCATCCACCAAATCTATGAGACTTCTTCTAATATAGCCACTATCATCGATACTCCCTATCAAAAATTCTGCTATAGAATTCTCTTCATCATTAAGACTAAAAGTGTTAAGTTGTTCTTGTAAAGACTGATGGAAGGTTTTTCCAGCTGCATAAGGTACATACTTGTCTTCATCATCTGAAGAATAATTATTTGCTTGAGTTTTGTAAATAGGAATTTCATCATCACTTAAATAATCATCAATATTGATGTCATCAGTTTCTATTTTTTCTGTTCCATCTTCATCGAACTCGTTCTCTAAAATATCTTCAAACTCATCGGATTCTTCTTTTCCGGAATCTAAAGCGGGGTTTTCTTCAATTTCTTGTGTCAATCGTTCTTCAAAAGCCTGAGTTGGCATTTGAATCATTTTCATTAATTGAATCTGCTGAGGAGATAACTTTTGTAAAAGTTTAAAGTTTAGACTTTGTTTTAGCATCTTCTAAAGGTAAAAAAAAGAACTCAATTAAAACTCTGCATTTTGTGGAGTTCTAGGGAAAGGAATTACATCTCTAATATTACCCATACCAGTACTAAATTGAACTAAACGCTCAAACCCTAATCCAAAACCAGAATGCACAGCTGTTCCATATTTGCGGAGATCTAAATACCACCATAGTTCTTTTTCGTCTATCCCCATTGCTTTAATTTTCTCTTGTAAAACTTCTAACCGCTCTTCTCGTTGACTTCCACCTGCAATTTCACCAATACCAGGAAATAAAACATCCATAGCTCTTACAGTTTTTCCGTCCTCATTTAAGCGCATATAAAATGCTTTTATGGAAGCTGGGTAATCAAATAAAATAACAGGACATTTGAAGTGCTTTTCTACCAAGTAGCGTTCGTGTTCAGACTGTAAATCGGCTCCCCATTCCTGAATTAAGAATTGAAATTTTTTCTTCTTATTTGGCTTTGAATTGCGTAAAATATCAAAAGCTTCTGTATAGCTTACACGTTTAAAGTTGTTATCTACAACAAAGTGTATTTTTTCTAGCAAACTCATCTCACTTCTTTGTGCTTGAGGCTTGCTTTTTTCTTCTTGTGTTAATCGTTGGTCTAAGAAGGTTAAATCGTCTTTGCAATGTTCTAAAACATAGCTTAAAACAGATTTAATGAAATCTTCTGATAAATCCATATTACCATCTAAATCCATAAAAGCAACCTCAGGTTCTATCATCCAGAATTCTGCTAAATGACGAGTTGTATTCGAGTTTTCAGCTCTAAAAGTTGGTCCAAATGTATATACTTTACCCAAAGCCATGGCGTACGTTTCAGCTTCTAACTGACCAGAAACAGTTAAGTTTGTTTCTTTTCCAAAAAAATCTTGCTTGTAATCAATTTCGTCTTCTTCAGTAACTGGAGCCTTGTTTGGCTCAAAAGTACTTACTCGAAACATTTCACCAGCACCTTCTGCATCTGAACCAGTAATTATGGGTGTATTTACATAATTAAATCCATTTTCTTGAAAGTATTTATGAACTGCAAAAGACAGTTTAGAACGCACTCGCATCACTGCACTAAAGGTATTCGTTCGTATCCTTAAGTGTGCATTTTCTCTTAAGAACTCTAAGCTATGTTTTTTTGGCTGTATTGGATATTTATCCGGATTAGAATCTCCTAAAATCTCTAAAGAACTAACTTGTATTTCTAAAGATTGACCTTTTCCTTCGCTTTCAATAAGTGTTCCGGTAATACTCACAGCAGCTCCAGTTGTAATTCTTTTTAGAGTATCCTCTTTTGTGTTTTCAAAATCAACAACACATTGAATATTATGAATTGTAGACCCATCATTTAAAGCAATAAAACGATTGCTTCTAAATGTTTTTACCCATCCTTTTAAGGAAACTTCTTGTAGAAATAAATCTGATTGTAATAATTCGGCTACACTGCTTGTTTTCATCATTCAAAAATTAATTTTGATTTTTTTCTAATAAACCAACAAGCAAAGATACTTTTTTGAAGTAAACCGACCAATGAATATATAGTTGGATTCCTGATAGATTCATCAGAAAGGCTTTTTCTCTTCTGTCTTATTATTCTTGGGGGATGATTTTTATTGCAGGTTCCTTTAATACTTTTTTATTGGCAATTTTATCCTCAAAAGTTAGTAACAGAGATGGTAATAACAATAGGTTGGAGACCATTGCAAATAATAAAGTTATAGAAACTAAACCACCCAAGGCTATGGTGCCCCCAAAACTTGAAACAGTAAATACTAAAAACCCAAAGAAAAGTACAATAGAGGTATAAAACATACTCACACCTGTCTCTCTTAAAGCTGCGTAAACAGACTTTCTAATTTTCCATTTATTGGCAATTAACTCTTGTCTATATTTTGCCAAGAAATGAATGGTATCATCTACAGAAATTCCAAAAGCGATACTAAAGACTAAGATGGTAGATGGTTTGATTGGAATTCCAAAGAACCCCATTAAACCTGCTGTAATAAGCAACGGTAGCATATTTGGAATGATAGAAATTAAAATCATTTTAAACGAACGAAACATCCAAGCCATAAATAATGAAATTAAAAAAATTGCTAATGACAAAGAAAATACAAGATTCCCAATTAAATAATTTGTTCCTTTTAAAAACACCAAAGCTTTTCCTGTAAAAGAAACATTGAAACGTTCTTTTGGAAATTCCTTTTTCACTACCTGTTCAAGACGCTCTTGAATATCATTCATTTTATCTGTTCCAACATCTTTCATGAAGGTAGTAATACGAGCATATTGTCCTGTAGAATCTACAAAATTATTTAGCATATTTGAATTTCCATCAGAGTTTTTGGTATACTCAAAAATATAGCTTTGTTCTTGAGCGGTAGGTAGTTGATAATATTTGGGATTGCCTTTGTAATAGGCTTGTTTAGAGTACTTAACTAAATTAACAACTGATACTGGTCTAGATAATTCTGGAAAAGATTCAATCACTTCATTAATTTTATCCATCCTCTTTAAGGTAGAAAGTTTCATAACACCTTTTTCCTTTTTAGTGTCGATTAGTATTTCTAAGGGCATAATACCTCCAAACTCATTTTCAAAAAACTTAATATCTTTATAAAACGCTTTTGTTTTTGGCATGTCTTCAATTAAACTTCCAGAAACACGTATCTGATACAATCCAATAATTCCTAAAATAATAACAATAACCGTGGTGATATATATAGTAATTCTTTGCTCACGGACCATTTTTTCCATCCAATTCACCACATTCTCCATCCATTTTCTTTCTAGATGGTTTAGGTGTTTCTTTTTTGGAGGCTCCATAAAACTATAAAGAATAGGAATAATTAAAAGTGCTAAAACAAAAATACTTAATATATTAATGGACGCGAGAATACCAAATTCTCTAAGTAATTGACTCTTTACAAAGACAAAGGTTGCAAAACCTGATGCAGTTGTAATATTGGTCATTAAGGTAGCATTTCCAATTTTTGAAATTACGCGCTGCAATGCTTTTGCTTGCTGACCGTGTAACTTTATTTCTTGTTGATATTTATTGATGAGAAATACAGCATTAGGAACTCCAATAACTATAATTAAAGGAGGGATTAATGCAGTTAAAACAGTAATCTCATATCCAAAAAGTCCAATGAAACCAAAAGCCCAAGTAACTCCAATAGTCACCACTAGTAGTGTTATAAATGTAGCTCTGTAGGATCGGAAAAAGAAAAAGAAAATAATTCCAGTAATAAGAAGTGCCCCTAAAACAAATAATTGAATTTCATCAATAATATTTTGAGCATTTATGGTTCTTATGTAGGGCATTCCAGATACGCGAACATCTAGGTTTGTTTCTTTTTCAAACGCATCAATGATAGGAATTAGTTTTTTAAATACAAATGCTTTCCTAACAGGTGTATTTACTATTTCTTTATCAATGTAAATAGCGGTTTGTATTGTTCCTGTTATCTTATTGTAGAGTAGATTATCATAAAAGGGAAGTTTTTCAAACAGTTCTTTTTTAACAGCATCAATTGTTTTTTGTGATGTAAGCTCTTCAGTATAGATAGATTCTAATACAAATTTCCTATTTTTTGTATCTTTTTTTAATTTTTTAACATCAGCAATAGACAATGTAAATTCAACTTCACTCAAAGAATCAAACGATTTTGCAAGTGAATTCCATGCATTAAATTTAGCAGGAGTAAAGACAGTAGAATCTTTAATTGCCAGTAATATTAAATTCCCTTCTTCTCCAAAAATATCAAGAAATTGATTGTATTGTATGTTTACCTCATGGTCTTCTGGTAAAAGGTTTGCTTCTGTATAAGAAAACCTCATGTGTTTCATTTGAGAAACTAAAAAAGCGGTAGCTATAGCTATAAGAATAAGGATCAAGTATCTGTTCTTTAAGATAATTCTTGATACTCTAGTCCAGAAATTCATTTCTATTTTTATTAAGTTGTGTGTTTGATTACTATAAAATAACTGTTAGAATTTACAGACATTTTTTAAACAGTCATAATTTCTTTTTCTTTCAAGTAATAAAGCTCTTCAGTTTTTTTAACAAAAGTATCTGTAAGTTGCTGAACGTCTGCTTCTACATTCTTCTTCATATCATCAGAAACATCAATTTTTTTTATCTCGTTATTAGCCTCCTTACGTGCATTTCTTACACCAACCTTAGCGTGTTCTGCTTCTGCTTTTGCTTGTTTTGCAAGTCCACGTCTTCTCTCTTCTGTTAAGGGAGGTACATTAATAATGATATTTTCGCCATTATTCATAGGATTAAAGCCAATATTAGCTTTCATAATAGCTTTTTCAATTTCTGTCAACATTTGTTTTTCCCAAGGCTGAACACTAATTGTCCTTGCGTCTGGAGTATTTACATTTGCAACTTGTCCTAAAGGAGTTTGTGAACCGTAGTAGTCAACCATAATATTTGCCAACATGGAAGGAGATGCTTTACCCGCTCTAATACTTCTTAATTCTTTAGCTAAAAAATCAATAGCCCCTTGCATTTGTTCTTTTGCAGAATCTACGATGAATTCTATTTCTTCATTCATAAGTAATGTATTTTGTTAGTTATTAACAATGGTTCCAATTTGTTCTCCAGAAACTAATTTTAAGAGATTTCCATTTGTATTCATGTCAAAAACAATAATAGGGAGTTTATTTTCTTCACTCAAAGTAAAAGCTGTCATATCCATTACTTTTAAACCTTTGCTAATTACATCTTTAAATGTTATTGTTTCAAATTTAATTGCATTTTTATCTTTTTCTGGATCTACATTGTAGATACCATCTACACGAGTTCCTTTTAAAATTGCATCAGCGTTAATTTCTATTGCTCTTAAAACTGCAGCAGTATCTGTCGTAAAATATGGATTTCCTGTTCCAGCTCCAAAAATAACAACTCTTCCTTTCTCTAGATGGCGAATGGCTTTTCTTTTGATATAAGGTTCTGCAATTTCTTTAATTTGAATAGCTGTTTGAAGTCTAGTATAAATCCCTTCATCTTCTAGAGCACTCTGAAGAGCCAATCCATTAATGCAAGTTGCCAACATTCCCATGTGGTCTCCTTGTACACGATCCATTCCATTACTAGCACCCGAAACACCTCTAAAGATATTTCCCCCACCAATAACAATGGCAAGTTCAATTCCCTTTTCTGTTACTTTTTTAATTTCTTTGGCATATTCTTGTAGACGTTTTGGATCAATTCCATATTGTCTATCACCCATAAGTGCCTCACCACTTAATTTTAAAAGTACTCGTTTGTATTGCATAGTTCTGAAAGTTACACAAAACTAAGCATTTTTTTCTTTTCTTAAATACTTGTTCCCATGAAAAAACCTCACTAGTCCTCTGAATTTATTTCAGTGACTAGCGAGGTCTCATTTAAGATTCTTATAATACACTAAAGCTAGTTTAGTGTAGATATTAAGAATGAATTATCCTAGAGCAACACGTTTAAAACTTGTTACACTAACGTCTCCAATAGTTTTTACATACTCAGCTACACTTTGCTTATTATCTTTAATGAAAGCTTGGTTTACCAGCGTATTGTCTTTGAAGAAACGTTTTATTTTTCCTTTAGCGATATTGTCTAACATTGCTTCTGGTTTTCCTTCAGCTCTTAATTGATCTTTAGCTATCTCAATTTCTTTCTCAATGATAGAAGCATCAACTTCATTCTCATTTAAAGCAATTGGATTCATTGCAGCAGCTTGCATAGCAACATCTTTTGCAACAACATCAGCACCTTCTGAAGTAGAAGATAATCCTACAATTGTAGCAATTTTATTACCAGCATGAATGTAAGAACCAACAAACGGAGCTTCTACTTTTTCAAAAGCATTGATTTGAAGTTTTTCTCCAATAACACCGGTTTGTTCAATTAATTTATCAGCAACAGTCATTCCGTTGAAATCAGCAGCTAATAATTCTTCTTTAGATGAACAATTTAATGCTAAGGCTGCAAATTCATTTGCAAGGCTCACAAAGCTATCATTTTTACCAACAAAATCAGTTTCACATCCTAAAACGATAGAAACACCAACTGTTTTATTGTCGTTAACTTTAGCTATAGCTGCACCTTCAGTAGACTCTCTGTCTGCTCTTTTAGCGGCTACTTTTTGACCTTTCTTACGTAAGATGTCAATTGCTTTTTCAAAATCTCCTTCTGCCTCAACTAATGCTTTTTTGCAGTCCATCATGCCTGCGCCAGTTGTTTTTCTTAGTGTATTTACTTCTGCAGCGGTTACTTTAACCATTCTTTTAGTCTTTAAAAAATTTACAATTTATTTCTTTTCAACAGTTGTATCGGTTGGAGTTTCGGCTACAGGTGTAGCTTCTTTTACTACCTTTTTAACAACTTCTTTCTTAGCTGGTTTAGCAGCTTCTTTAGCAACTGGTTCTTCAGCTGTTTCAGCAACTGGTTCTTCAACTGTTTTGGTAACTGGTTTAGCTTTTTCTTTCTCTGATTTTCTATCAGATAATCCTTCTGCTATACCTTCTGTGATAAATGACAACACTTTTTCTATAGATTTTGAAGCATCATCGTTAGATGGAATTACAAAATCTACAGGTCTTGGATCAGAGTTGGTATCAACCATTGCAAAAATTGGGATGTTTAATTTCTGAGCTTCTGCAATAGCAATATGCTCTTTTTTAACATCAACAACAAAAATTGCTCCTGGTAAACGAGTCATGTCAACGATAGAACCTAAATTCTTGTCTAACTTTTCTCTCTGACGGTTAATTTGTAATTTTTCTCTTTTAGACAAAGCATCAAAAGATCCATCTTGCTTCATTCTATCAATAGAGGTCATTTTTTTGACCGCTTTTCTAATCGTTATAAAGTTTGTTAACATCCCTCCAGGCCATCTTTCTGTAATGAAAGGCATGTTTACAGCTGCAGCTTTCTCTGAAACAATATCTTTTGCTTGTTTCTTGGTAGCTACAAATAAAATTTTTCTTCCTGAGTTTGCAATTTTTTGCAATGCTAACGAAGCTTCTTCTATTTTAGCGGCTGTTTTGTATAAATCAATGATATGAACTCCATTGCGTTCTGTGTAAATGTAAGGAGCCATGTTTGGATTCCATTTTCTAGTCAAGTGACCAAAATGTACTCCATTGTCTAATAATTCTTGAATGTTTGCTTTTGCCATTTTTTAAATGTGTTTACTTTCTGTTTTGAAATCAATATATAAGTAGTCTTATATGAGTCTTATATATTTAGATGCTAAACTGTTATTAATAATTGATAACAGTGCTCTAGTACGAATATTAACGTTTAGAGAACTGGAATTTTTTACGTGCTTTCTTCTGACCAAATTTCTTACGTTCAACCATTCTAGGATCACGTGTTAATAATCCTTCTGGTTTTAAGATAAGTCTGTGTTCTTCATTTATAGATACTAATGCTCTAGTAATTGCCAAACGAATTGCTTCAGCCTGACCAGTTACTCCACCTCCGTAAACATTTACTTTAATGTCATAAGAAGTTAAGTTATCTGTTAACATTAGGGCTTGTTCTACTTTATATTGTAAAGTAGCAGTAGTAAAATAGTCTTTAAAATCTTTTTTATTTACTGTAATATTTCCTTTTCCTTCAGAAAGGTAAATACGAGCTACGGCAGTTTTTCTTCTACCTATTTTGTGAACTATATCCATTATTTAAGATCGTTTAAGTTAATAGCTTTAGGGCTCTGAGCATCATGCTTGTGCTCTGTACCAGCATATACATACAAATTTCTAAAAAGAGCGCTACCTAAGATATTCTTTGGCAACATTCCTTTTACTGCTTTCTCTACCAATCTAGTAGGGTCTTTTTCAAACATTTCTGTTGCAGTTAACGATCGTTGTCCTCCTGGATATCCTGTGTGACGAATGTAACTCTTGTCAGTCCATTTTTTTCCAGTTAGAGTAATTTTTTCTGCGTTGATAACAACCACGTTGTCTCCACAATCTACGTGAGGAGTAAAGTTTGGTTTGTGTTTACCTCTAATTAGCTTTGCTATTCTAGAAGCTAGACGACCCAACGTTTGCCCGTCCGCATCAACTAAAACCCATTCTTTAGAAACGGTAGCTTTATTTGCTGATACTGTTTTGTAACTTAATGTGTTCATAATTACACTTTTAGTTTTTGTTCTATTAATAATTGTTTTTTTTCCTTAAAAAAGGAGTGCAAATGTAACATTAATTATTTGATTGACAAACAGTAAACGCAGTGTTTTAGAAGTTTGGTTTGGTATTCTAAATGATCTATATATTTATTATATATAAAATGATAATATTAGTATGATTAATTTATATTTTTTAAAATATTATAGCTTAAAAGAAAGAAAGAAAATTATTTAATGATCAAAAAATTAAATGTGAAATCAGAATTAGGTGCGGAAGCAGCTCCATCGATGGAGTAGGTTGTAATCTCAAAATTATTATTTGACGGGTCAATATTAGAGACAAGAATTTGCATTATTTTTGGAGGCACACCAAAAACTGCTTTCTGAGTAATAGTAATAGTGACGATACTGTTAACACCTAAGGTTATACCAGCATTGTATGTATTTGTTGCGCTTGAGCTGTCAAATGTTCTACGGCCCTTAGCAATACTAGCAGTAGCGCTGTATTCAGTACCACTTGTGGCTGCAAGGTTATTATTACTTGAAAAATGTATGTGGTCACTTATTGAGGTGACGGTACCAGCTGTTCCAGCAGCTACAAAAGCTGTCGTTGCTATTCTTGTGGAGTTGCTTGAAGCGGGTGGAGTTTCTGCTGTAGCTGCCCCAGTAACATTTAAAGTTCCACCAACATTTAAGTTTTCAGCTATACCAACACCTCCGGTTACCTTAAGAGCACCAGTTGCAATAGATGTAGATGTAGTGTTGTTACTCAATGTTACAACACCATCCGAACTTATAGCTGCCATACTAGCTGCCCCAGTAACATCAAAAGCTCCACCAACATTAAGATTTTCAGCTATACCTACACCTCCGGTTACTTTAAGAGCACCAGTTGTACTAGATGTAGATGTAGTGTTGTCACTCAATGTTACAACACCGTCAGAACTTATAGCTGCCATGCTTGTAGCACCAGTAACATCTAGTGTTGAAACAAGAGTTACAGCTTCATCAACGTTTAGTGTTCCTTTTACTGTTGTTATTGCACCTGATGATGCAATGTTAACTGCCCCACTACTAGTTGCTAATGAAGTTGCCCCAGAAGAATCTAATGTGCTAATACTGGTATCACCAGTAACATCTAGTGTTGTATCAAGAGTTACAGCTTCATCAACGTTTAGTGTTCCTTTTACTGTTGTCATAACGCCTGTTGAAGCTATGTTAACAACACCACCATTAGTTGCTAATGAAGTTGCACCAGAAGAATCTAATGTACTAATACTGGTATCACCAGTTACATCTAAGGTACCATTAATAGTAGCATTACCAATATTAGAGATATCATTAGTTCCCATATCAATATCACCACTCATAGTACCACCAGCAAGTGCTAGTTTTTCAGCTTCTAATTCGGCAATTGCGCTTTGTACGTCAGTTGCTACTATGGCACCTGTAGCAGTTGATACAACCTCAGCAGCTGTTT
>Ga0209196_1000176_pt1 | contig 52532 bp, 40 predicted proteins | sample COGITO_mtgs_1105_5_FD_184801 | JGI IMG/M metagenome (GOLD analysis project Ga0209196, IMG submission 184801) | Pelagic marine microbial communities from North Sea - COGITO_mtgs_110509 (SPAdes) (version 2) | ecosystem: Environmental > Aquatic > Marine > Epipelagic ... | reverse complement strand
CGATCCTGCACCAGCGCAACAAAGACCGGATCTTGAAAGAGCCTGCTATACCAGGGGTTGTTCTTAATCCAGAAGCCCTCTGCATAACGGCTATCCGCATAGTCGACATTGCCGAAAGATAGATCGAAATCCCACAGCGGCCCCATCTTAATCTTTTCATTGGGCATGACATTTAGATAGATACTGGAGAACGAAACGGAATCGACATTCTTGGTGATTTCACTGATCAGGTACCAGTCAATAAAACTCGGCAAGTCGATAAACGCTGCATAACCAGTGGTCGGATCCTTGAAGTTATTGCCGAATAAGGCATTTTCAAAATCGTTGATCAGGTCGCGAATATACACATATTGAAGATCATCTTTTACCAGGCTGGGCTCTTTAATATTTAGCAAAAAAGTACCGGTATTAAAAGAAACATCATCGGCATCCAGTCTATCAGGCTGATCAATCTCTAACAAAAAGCCGGTGTCGCCAAGGGCTACACGCCTATTGGTCTCCTCGACTTTTTGAACAATATTGTAGGTGCCGTTGTATTGATCGTTAACAAATACCTCGGCAAAGGTGCTGTCTGGCGTCCAGTCAAGACTGCTTATATAGCCCATCTCAAACGCCATACGATTTCTCAGCATGGTTTTATCAGAGTACTCAGCAAGAAAAATCCATTTTTTATCTTTGGGCATATCAAGGAATTCTTCCTTGCCTTCAAACTTCATCTGGTAGGGTTTTTTCGGGTGCTGCCAAGTTGAATTACCCCTGCCCCTGATTTCAATCGCCAACTCAGGCAGGTCTGTGAAACCACGACCGCCATCGACAGAAACTGTGCCCAGAACATAGTCATCTTTGGAATCAATGCCAACACCGCCCAGAGTATTAATATTGACAATTGGCAGACCAGTAAATTCTGCCAGATCGACTGCAATAGTGCTCTCAGTGCCGTCGGCAGCGACGATTGTATAATTTACTGGATTGCTAAAATTATTAGCGCTCACGCCATCGATCTGGGTTACCCCATTGACCGAAACGGATTGACCAGGAAGCTGAAAGCTGGCAACCAGATTATCGACACTGTCATCAATCGATGTTCTTCCCGATAACAACCCATCCTCCAGACTAAGATTGATATCAGAGCTCAAACCGGGGTTATCAGTCTGAAGGAACGAGAATTCCGTGACTGTGGGTTGATAGACACGCACATAATCGACCTGCATCTGCTGCGGAAAGACTGTACTTCCATCTGGATAGCCGGGCCACTGCCCGCCCACTGCGACATTGAGCAAGAGGAAGAATTCTTCATGGAATTCTGTTCGATCTGAAGAGGTTATTTGCTGCGAGGCAAACTCTACGCCATCGAGGAACCATTTTATCGACTCACTATCCCACTCAATGCTGAAAGTATGGAAAGCATCTGCGAAGCTATTGCTAGGACAACCAAGAGCTAAACAAGAGGCAAGACTGACAGAATCGCCGACATACTGATGGGAGTTACCGCTGTTGGAGTAATGAATGGTGCCATGGGTGGTGTCTTCGCGACCACTGCCACCAATCATCTCCATAATATCTATCTCGCCAGACGAGGGCCAACCGACACTGGTGATGCTCTCACCCAACATCCATATCGCAGGCCACAGGCCCTGCCCTTCAGGCATCTTGGCGCGGACATCAATACGACCATATTTAAACGATTGCTTACCCTGAGTCTTTAATCGGGATGAAGTGTATTCAGCACCATTAAAGTTCTGCTTTTTGGCTTCAATCGTTAGTAGACCATTGGCAACCGTTGCGTTTTCCTTGCGGTAGTATTGAGATTCAGCATTACCCCAACCGTTGCTACCCCGCCCTATCTCAAAGCTCCAGTCAGACTCATTGACTTGAGTACCATTAAATTCATCGCTCCAAGCTAGGGAGTAGCCAGGGTATGAGGTTGGGGTTGTGTCAATATTTGGGGTGCCAACATTGCCACCCTCAAGAACTTCCCAACGAATATTATCCAACTGATATACCGTATTGGATTGGGATACTGGCCAGATAACCAGACCATTAGTTACATTGGTAATATCCAGACCGGAACCGGTCAACTCTGAAACCGGAACAGTGACTGTCTCCCAGCCAGAAGCACCATGACTACCCAGCTGCAATTCAGCTGAGGCGCAGGGGTAGTCACAGTCAACTTTGACTACAAAATTACTGTCGCCAGCAATAGACTTAACATCGAAAACAATATTGCCATTGGCTGCTGCAGAGAGATCACGACCGCTACTGGAGGGAAAGTACAGGCCGACAAATACACCGGAGGCAGCATGACTGACCTGTAGAACATCACCGCGCTCAGTATCACTGGCTATGGACCAAGAGACGTTTGGACAATCGGCTCCATTATCATTCACACAGGTATCAAAATTCTGACCGGAGTCAAAGGCTGCGACACCTAGGTCCCAGCCATTATCTACAATACCATCAGCCAAAACATTAGCTACGATTACGGGTTCAGGCTCGGGATCAACGACAACAGTACCTGTGCAGGAATTATACAGGGCACCTGAAATATCTCCGGATCCGGCAGCCCATTGGCGGGTTGCAAAACTATAGTAGTCTGTCAGTAAAGAGCCATTGTTAATCTCGCTGGAACATTCACCGTTAGAAGCATTAGAGAGCAGGGTTTCCTCGGCGCCATCAACAACCCAGAGATACTGCATATCCTCAATTGGGGCTGGATCTAATGCAACAGTCCAAGTCCCGTCATTATTATCTGTAGCAACTGGACCACCGACAGGATTCCAGCTCCACCAGGGGCCAGTTATTCTTACCGAGGCAGCGCTTTCAGCACGAACAGTCAATATCAACGGAGCTGGATCTGTAGCACCAGTTCCCCCGTCTACTCCACCGTCGGCAATACAGGTACCTGCAATATCATCGGTTACAGTTCCCCTATCGGGATTCCAGATACGGTTAAACCAGGTATCTGCATAGCCTGCAAAATACACCGAAGAACATTCCCCAGCTCGGTAATCACTTGAAAAGTCCTCCTGAATATCATCAACTCGCCATTTGTAATCGACCTGTGATGTCCACGAGGGATCAACAATCAAAGTCCAGGTGCCATCACCGTTATCGGTAGCAAAACTATCGGCACGGCCAATTTCCCAGTTGTAGACACTCGCCTGCATAGACACAGAAGAGGCACCGGGGGCAGACAGAGTAAAAGAAGTTGCATTGGGGTTGGTAGGGTTAGGCGGGTATGCATTGTCACCAAATCCATCGCCATTTGAGTCTACTGTCTCTGTAGAATCAAATGGGAATGCATCTAGTAAATCTTCAACACCGTCATTATCATCATCAAGATCGGCTACGTTACCAATGCCATCCGAGTCACTGTCAAGATATTCAGCACTGTCGAGGGGAAAGGCGTCGGATATATCTGCGACGCCATCACCATCATCATCTGGATCAACATTGTTTGCTAAGCCATCGGAATCTGTATCCAGGTATTCATCAGGATTGAGAGGTGCCGGGTCATCCTTATCCTCGACACCATCATTGTCATTATCCAAAATAAACTCGAGGTTTGTCGGCACATCGCGCTTACCTAAGGAGTTGCCACCCCAACAAACCACGCCAGTCGCATCGACCGCACAGGCATGGTCGTTACCGAGATCCAACTGAACCGGGCTGTACAGGGTTGGGACTATCTTTTGCTTGCGCCCATTGGCACCCCAACAGGTCACTCCGTTGTCATCAATCGCACAGCTAAAGGTCTTACCTGCTACAACAGAGGTTGGATTGCTCAACGTCGGCGGAGTAATTGTTCCTGTAGAGGCTCTGCTACCCCAACAGCTCACGCCATTGTCATCGATAACACAGCTGTGCAGAAAGCCAGCAGAGAGATGTCGTGGGTTAACCAAGCCGCTTGGAACCTGGCCGCGCTTATTGGATTTCTTACCCCAACAAACCACACCGCTGGAATCAATTGCACAGGCATGTTCGTCACCAACACTAACCTCAGTTGGGTAGCTAAACTCAGGCATACGCGTCATCAGCTTATGGCTGGTATCACCCCAACAAACAATCCCTGTGTCATCAATGGCACAGCTATGATAATGACCAGCAGAGACCACAACCGGGTTACTCAATGCCGGCGCTACTGTATTACCAGCATTATCTTTACCCCAACAAACCACACCAGTGTCATCAATGGCACAGGCGTGCTCGAAGCCAACTGCAAGCTGTGTCGGGTTGCTAAGAACAGGGACAGAGGTCTTACCATCTGCACTATCACCCCAACAGTGGACACCGCTTTCATCCATACCACAGCTAAACTTGGCGCCTACACCAGTTGCGTAATCAACTACCAGCGGGTCACGGCCTGTCTCGATCTCAAGGACATCGGGAATACCGTCATTATCATCGTCCGCATCGGCATTGTTACCGGTGCCATCACGATCGCTATCCAGCGACTCAGTACCATCAAGTGGCATTTCATCAATACTGTCTTCTACGCCATCACCATCGGTGTCAGCGAGATACTTATTGGTGCCGAGAATATCTTCTTCCCAGTCCTCAATGCCATCGCTGTCGTTATCTGTAACTATTGACATATCCACAGGAGGCAATGACTTACCGCGACCTGTACTACCCCAGCAGACAACACCAGTGGCATCAACCGCACAGGCGTGATCCGTACCCAAGCTCAGCTGGGTTGGGTTGGATAAAACAGGAATTCGACTCAGCTGCTTCGCGTAATTATTACCCCAACAAACAACACCAGTGTCGTCGATAGCACAGCTAAAGGTAGAGCCCGTCTCAACAACTGTTGGATTGCTTAAAGTTGGCGGCGTATTAGTACCAGTCTTGCCCCTACTACCCCAGCAGCTAACGCCGCTGTCGTCCAGAACACAACCATGATTCCAACCCGCAGCAACCTGAGTTGGATTCTCTAATCCTGCGGGAACCTGTCCACGCTTATTGTAGAGCTTACCCCAACAAACCACACCAGTATCATCAATCGCACAGGCATGATCATGACCAACACTCAGATCAGTTGGGTTAGAAAGCGAAGGTGGTGTAGAGCGGTTACTACTATTACTACCCCAGCACACCACACCCGAGTCGTCGACTGCACAGCTGTGCAAACGACCCAATTCCAACACCGTCGGATTGGACAATGTTGGTGGATTAGTTTTCTGCAATTGCTGCCTACCCCAACAAACCACGCCAGTGTCATCAATCGCACAGGCATGATCAAAGCCAACAGCTACATAAGTTGGGTTAGTTAGAGCGGGAACATCAAGTTTGTTATCAGCGGCATCACCCCAGCAGGCAACACCTGCGTTATCCAGCGCACAGCTAAACTTGTCACCGGCACCGACCATATAATCAGTCATGAATGGATTACGGCCGGTTTCGTTTTCCAGAACATCGGGGATGCCGTCATTATCAGTATCTAGCGATAGATCGATTCCACCATTAGTTCCGCCATCGGTACCTCCGCCAGTGTCCGTATTATCTTCGACAATGACCGTACGAGTAACGGTATTAGCTTGGTTACCTGCATCATCTGTAGCAGAGTAAGTCAGCGTGTAAGTACCAACAGTACTGGTATCAACAAAACCGCTAAGGATTATAGTTTCACCAGTATCAGCCACTGCACCTGAATCAGAATAGGTTCCATCTAGATCAACAGTTACCTGGGCATCACCAAGCAAGGTAATCACTGGAGCCGTTGTATCCGTAGGAATCAATCTCACAGTAAGAACAATATCGCTACCTATAAAACCATAGCCACTGGCCGTAGAACTAGTTGAAAACTTTAGAGTGGTCCCGGTAAAACCGCTAAGAGCAGTGCAGTTTAGGGTATAAAGAGTCGCAGGCAATGAGGCAGCGGAGGGCCATGCACCATTAATATTGGCCCAGGCAGTATTTAAATATTTATCAGTCGAAGCATCAGTGTCTTTATCATCAGTATCGTTCATCAGCTGCATGCCGATACTGGAATCAGCAAGTAAATCAGAAATTATAGATTCGTCACAGTAGACTGCCGTGCTGTCATAATGAAGGCGCAAACCCAGGCCGGCGGTAAGCAACCCATCGGTAGAACTGGCAGAGACGTTATAGGTAATAGATAAAGAAGTTGTCTCTCCGGGAAGAATTTCAGTTTGAGAAACAACTGCATTGACCGTTTGATTCTGGGCGGATACAAACCCGGCACCCGTCATCAGTAAAACAGCGCAAGAATTTACCAAACCCTTCTTTAAATAATCTAACATCGTAGTGTTAACCCCTCAACTAAATTTATAGCTCTATTGTATATTTCTGTTCGATTATGAATTGAATATAGCCAGATGTATAGAGAATTAACGACCAAAGGGTCAATATACGTTAAGAGGGATAAACCACAGAATAGAAGAACTTAAGGAAAGCTGAGACCATAATGAATTAATGGTCTCCCCTTCAGGAGTCGAACCTGAAATTCAAGCTTAGGAGGCTAGCGTGATATCCAATTTCACCAAGGGGAGTTTTCATTAGTTACGGCGCCTAAGTTAAGAGACTTATCTTAGGAGACTTATCTTACAAGACTTAAGCTACGGCAATTATAGAAGATAAAACAGCAGTAGAATAGAAAGAGTTAAAGCCTGCAACAATAATCAGCAGTATCTTCTTGTAAGCAGAAACCCTATTTATACCTTACAATCCGCGCCATGAACCTACTACTGCTAAAAAGCGATAATTTAACCGGCAACCAGGCACGTATCAGCGGCCGCCAGTTGCAACAGCTGGTCAATGTCCAGCGCTGCGCTGTCGGCGACAGCATTCGAGTTGGCGAGATTAATGGTGCAATGGGGCGCGCAACTATTCTTGAGCTAAATGAATCACAGGCATTGCTCGAGGTCGATCTCGACAGCCCCGCCCCACCGCTAACGCCCTTAACTCTGATACTGGCTATGCCACGACCGAAAATGCTGCGCCGCAGCCTACAAACCATTGCCGCCATGGGCGTTAAACAGATCTACTTAATCAACTCTTACCGAGTTGAAAAAAGCTTTTGGCAGACACCATTTTTAAAGCCTGAGGCTATAGAGGAAGAGTTTCTTTTAGGCTTAGAGCAGGCGCGCGACACTAGTCTGCCAGAGCTGCATATCCGCAAACGGTTTAAACCCTTTGTCGAAGATGAGTTGCCGGAGATTATTAAAGGAAGAAAAAATCTGCTGGCGCATCCAGTAACAGAGACCCGCTGCCCAATTGATATACAGCAACCAGCGACGCTGGCTATAGGGCCCGAGGGTGGCTTTATTCCTTACGAAGTAGAATCATTAAATACAGCAGGGTTTGAAACTGTGCATATAGGGCCGCGTATTCTGCGCGTTGAAACCGCAGTGCCAGCCCTTATCTCAAGACTTTTTCCCGCTTAACAGCCAGTAAAATCTAGCGCCTGCGCGGTTTTAAACGCGACGACTTAGGTTGCGCCTTTAACTGCGGTTTAGCCTTTTTCGAATCACGACGCATAACTTCCTTCTCGCGACGCGACTCTCCCGGCACTAAAAATCCATCGCCACTGCCAATAAGGTCTGAGCGACCCATGCGCCGCAACGCCTTACGTAGTATTGGCCAGTTTTCAGGATCGTGATAACGCAAAAACGCCTTGTGCAGAGTTCGCTGTTCCTGACTCTTGGCGCTAAAAATCTTCTCGCTATTGTTTTTACCCAGCGGCTTAAGAGGGTTTTTCTCGGTGAAGTACATCGTAGTAGCCGAGGCCATTGGCGACGGATAAAAGCTCTGCACCTGATCAACCCGAAAACCATTGGTTTTTAACCAGAGACCGAGACTCATCATATCTTCATTGGTCGAACCTGGGTGAGCCGAAATAAAGTACGGAATCAGATACTGTTTTTTGCCCGCCTCTTTCGAGAAGCGCTCAAACATTTCCTTAAATTCATAATAGCTGCCCATACCCGGCTTCATCATTTTGCTCAGCGGGCCATCCTCGGAATGTTCCGGGGCAATCTTTAGATAGCCGCCGACATGGTGGGTCACCAGCTCTTTAACATATTCCGGATCACGCACCGCCAAGTCATAGCGCAGACCCGAGGCAACCACGACCTTTTTTACACCGGGCAAATTGCGGGTTTTGCGATACAGCTGTGTGGTGTGCTTATGGTCAGTTTCGAGATTGACACAGATGGTCGGATAGACACAGGAAGGTCGGCGACAGGTCTCTTCAATCTTCTTGTCTTTGCAATTAAGGCGATACATATTGGCCGTCGGGCCACCCAGATCGGAGATCACCCCGGTAAAGCCCGGTGTCATATCGCGAATCTTCTCGACTTCGTTAAGGATCGACTCTTCGGAGCGACTTTGAATAATTCGCCCTTCATGTTCAGTAATCGAACAAAAAGTACAGCCACCAAAACAGCCGCGCATAATATTCACCGAGAAACGGATCATATCGTAGGCGGGAATTTTACTTTCACCATAGGTTGGATGAGGTACACGCTTATAGGGTTGGTCAAACACCCAATCCAGCTCTTCAGTCTCCAGAGGAATTGGCGGCGGGTTAACCCAAATATCATTGCGTCCCTGATTCTGCACTAGCGGCCGGGCATTGCCAGGATTGGTTTCACGATGAAAAATACGATCGGCATGGGCGTACAAAACCGGATCTTTAACCACCTGATCAAAAGACGGCATGCGTATATAAGTACTATTGGGATCGGTCTTAATGGCCTGAGTATCGGGAACAATCGCCACCGGCTGTGGCTGCTGATTAATTTCTTCAATATTGACCTGACCAGTGGCACAGGTCGACGGATTGTCTGCACGCATGCGAATCGTCTTGGCATCATCATTATCACCAGTCTTTGACGACTCATAGGGATTCTTCGGTTTCGACAGCGGCCCCGGCTGATCGACCTGGGTTGAATCAATTTCACGCCAACCCCGCGGAAGCGTTCTACACAGATAAGCACTGCCGCGCAGATCGGTAATATCGCGAATAGTTTCACCGCGGGACATTCTATGAGTTAGCTCAATCATCGCCCGCTCGGCATTGCCGTAGAGCAGAATATCTGCAGTGGAATCAATTAGCACCGAGCGCTTAACCGACTCTGACCAGTAATCATAATGGGCCAGACGACGCAGGCTGGCCTCAATACCACCGACCACTACCGGCGCATCGGAATAGGCTTCACGACACTTCTGGGTGTAGACAGTCACCGCGCGATCCGGACGCTTGCCGCCAACATCATCAGCGGTATAGGCATCGTCATGGCGCTGACGACGATCAGCCGTATAGCGGTTAATCATTGAATCCATATTGCCGGCAGTGACACCAAAATAGAGATTTGGCTTACCCAGCGCTTTAAAGCTTTCAGGATCGCGCCAGTCGGGCTGAGAGAGAATACCCACGCGGTAACCCTGAGCTTCCAGAACACGACCTATCACTGCCATACCAAAACTTGGGTGATCCACATAGGCATCCCCTGTTACCAGAATCACATCGCAGCTATCCCAGCCAAGTTGGTCCATCTCATCGCGAGACATGGGCAAAAATGGCGCAGGCAATAAACATTCAGCCCAGTATTTTGGGTAATTGTAGAGTGCGGTCGGAGACTGTTGTTTTGCTGGCATTAATAAATACGCTTTTGCTATAGGGTTAAAACGGCGGCCATTGTAACGGATTTAGAGCGACTGTTTTATTTTTCGTCAATCTAACAGGCTCTAGTACGCGTAACAGGCTGGTTGCGATTAATGTTTTGCTTTAAACCTTTTTTGCGAATGAGAATCAATATTATTAACATTTAGCCAAATCTGGCGTACAATTAGCCTATTGCATGCTAGCCAACCAAGAGATTAATTAACCAATGACACTTTGGGATCTTAAACAGGGAACCTCCGCCACTGTTCAGAGCTTTGTCTCAAGCCTTGAGAGCAGCTACAGAACACGCCTTAGTGAACTCGGCTTTCATCCCGGCGAGTCGATCTCCTGTGTACTCTCCCCCAGCCTTGGCGCACCAAAACTCTACCGGGTAAACAACAGCGTTTACTCTCTCGATGACAGCGTCGCTTCGTTGATCGAAGTCGGCACTCAAGTCAGCACTCAAGTCGGCACAGGCAAATAAGCACAGTTAATGTCAAAAACCATTCTTATTGGCAGTCCCAATTCCGGTAAAAGTTTACTTTTTAACCGACTTACTGGCCTCAATCAGAAAGTTGCCAATTTTCCCGGTATTACAGTAAATATCAACGCCGGCAAAAGCCTAGCCCACCCCTCCAATGAATTTCTCGACTTCCCCGGCGCCTATTCTCTGCAGACAATCTCTGGTGAGGAAAAGGTCGCCGTAGACGCTTTTTATACTGCACTCAATGATCCGGAGACCAGTACAGTTGTCTGTGTTGTCGATGTCACTCGGCTTGAGAAAGGATTAATTTTTGCTCTGCAGGTCATCAATGCCTGTGCTGAACATAAAAAACCGCTGATTATTGCCGCCAATATGGTTGATGTGCTGGAACAGCACAGCATGAACATGGATATTGTCAAGCTTGAAAAAGCACTGGGCGTTCCGGTTATCGCCGTTTCAGCTAAATCCGGCAGCGGTCTTGAGCAGCTGCAGGATAGAGCGATCAATCATCAGCAGCTGCCAAGTGCTTACAGCAGCGATATTATCGCCAGCGATGAATCCTTAATCCATCGCCAGGCGCAGCAGCTTGCAACTGACTTTGGCCCCAAAGGTGACCTGTTAATTAATGCCCAAACCAAACTCGACGAATTTTTCCTCCACTCCTGGTTTGGCGGTCTAAGCTTTCTCGTTATTATGTATCTGCTCTTCCAGAGCATCTTTACCTGGGCGGCACCGGTGATGGACGGCGTCGAAGGCACCCTGCAACTAATGGCTGAATTTATTCTGCCGCTATTACCCGCCGGTGTTGTCAGTGACTTTACCGCCGATGCACTTTTTGGCGGCATAGGGGCTTTCTTGGTCTTTGTGCCGCAGATATTTGTTCTGACCCTAGTTGTCGGCATGCTCGAAGATAGTGGCTACCTAGCTCGAGCCGCAGTTATTTGCCATAAACCCCTGCGCCTATTCGGCCTGACTGGCAAAAGCTTTATCCCTATGCTCTCCAGCGTCGCCTGTGCAATTCCCGGTATTTACGCCGCGCGCACCGTCGACTCGCCGCGCAAGCGCTGGCTTACTTATCTGGCAATTCCACTGATGCCCTGCTCAGCGCGACTGCCTGTATACAGCCTATTAATTGCCGCCTTTATTCCCGCTACCAATATGTTTGGCGGTCTAATCGGCTGGCAGGGTCTGGCGATGTTTGGCATCTATGTATTTGGGATTGTCTGCGGACTATTAGTCACCGCACTGGTTTCAAAAACCAATAAGCATATGCAGAGCGATCTACCCTTTGTTTTGGAAATGCCCCCCTATCGATTGCCATCGTGGCGACCATTGCTACGCAATGCCTGGAGTCGCAGCAAACACTTTGTCACCAAAGCCGGTAAGGTAATCTTTCTGGTGACAGTCGTTATCTGGCTGCTCGGCTACTTCCCCAATCAGGGAGCCGATCTCGGTGCATCCTGGCTGGGTGTGATGGGACAGTGGATTGAACCGGCCTTTGCGCCCTTCGGTCTCGACTGGAAATACGGCGTGGCAATCCTTACCTCATTTTTGGCCCGCGAAGTTTTTGTCGGCACATTGGGAACCTTATTTGGTATTGAAGGCGGCGAAGAAAATATTATCTCTCTGGCAGAACATATTCAAAATAGCGGCCTGCCGGTTGGCGCCGGCTTTGCCCTGTTAGTGTTTTTCTCTATTGCCCTACAATGTGTATCCACCCTAGCCGTGCTGCGCAAAGAGACCGGCTCATGGCGTCTACCCACACAGCTATTTGTCAGCTACAGTATTCTTGCCTATGCCGCGGCCTGGTTGACCTTTGTTATAGTGCAGGCTGTTGCCGGATAAAAAGCTCGCCATCTATGCAGAGTATTGAAATTCAAGAAATCCCCTACCAGCCTGACAGTGAACAGCTGTTTGAAGCGGTTCGTGACCTGCCCGATGCAATCTGGCTCGACAGCGGCAAACCGCGCAGCACTCAGGGGCGCTTTGATATTATCTCCGCCAGCCCCGACGCACTGATAGAAACCCGCGGAGCGCTCTCGACAATCTCCGATAGCAATGGCAAAACCACCAGCGACAGAGATCCTTTTGATCTGGCCCAACAGCTTTTACAGCCTCTATTACCCTTCGATAACGCTGTCTCCAACTACCCTTTTGTCGGCGGCTTAATCGGCTACTTTGGTTATGACTTGGGCCGTCGCCTAATAGATATAGAGAATCGCGCTGAAGCGGTAACCGATCTTCCCGATATGCGAATTGGCCGCTATCTCTGGGCCCTGATCATCGACCACAGCGCCAGGCAGTGCCAACTGATCTTTCATAAAAACTGTGCTGTGGAACTGCGTGAAGACATCTCCCGGCGCCTTAAAAACAAACTACTGCCAACCACAGAGAAAAGCCTATTTACCCTCACGGGCAAGTTTCAGGCGACACTGAATCAAGAGCAGTATCAGCAGTCAATTCGCTGTATCAAAGACTATATAGCCTCAGGCGACTGCTACCAGACCAACTTTACCCAACATTTTTCAGCAGGCTTCAAGGGCGATCTCTGGACAGCCTACAAAAGCTTGCGAGAAAAAGCGCCATCGCCCTACTCGGCTTTTTGGCAATGGCCCAATCAAGCGTTGCTGTGTCTCTCGCCTGAGCGTTTTGTTCAATCTGTAGACAATCTTGTAGAGACCAAGCCGATTAAGGGCACCGCCAGACGCGGCGCTACGGTGGAAGAGGATCAGCAGCTATCAGAGCAGCTGGTTAACAGCAGCAAAGATCGCGCTGAGAATCTGATGATTGTCGATCTGTTGCGCAACGATCTGAGTAAAAATTGCGAAGCCGGCTCTATCGCCGTACCAAAACTTTTTGAATTGGAAAGCTTTGCCAACGTCCACCATCTGGTCAGCACGGTTAGCGGCAAGCTGGATAAGAACTCTAGCCCGCTGAATTTACTCCGCGACTGCTTTCCGGGCGGCTCAATTACCGGTGCGCCGAAAAAGCGCGCTATGGAGATTATTGAAGAATTGGAACCGGTCAGACGCTCGGTCTACTGCGGCAGCATTGGCTATATCAGTGCCAATAATCGCATGGATAGCAATATCGCAATTCGCACGATAATTGCTGACGGTGATCAATTGCACTGCTGGGGTGGCGGCGGCATTGTTGCCGACTCCCTTGAAGACCGCGAGTATCAGGAATCAATTGATAAGATCAGTGCGCTGCTCAGCGCGCTGGAAACCTTTATCGAAGATTAATTTGAACAATAGCGTTTATGCGGCGTAAGCCCGGGCAACCTCCTCGGCAATTATCTTTACACCAGCCTCTACCACTGCAGCATCCTGAGCATAGGATACGCGAATACATTCCTGCTTATGCCGCCAGTTATCAGTAATGCCCGGAAAGAAATTTTGTCCGGGGACCACTAACACACCCCTCGCCTTGAGTCGCTCGTAGAGTTCCTGACTGGTAATCGGCAGGCCTTCAAACCACAGCCAGAGAAAGATCGCTCCCTCCGGACGGTGAATACGGTATGGAAGATCACCCAGTGCCCTACGCAACCAAACCAGCGTTTGCTCAGCACGCTGTCGATAAAATGGCGCAATCTGCTGGCTGCTAAGAGAGAGTATCTCACCGCTGGCGACTAACTCGGTCGCCAGCGCCGGGCCGAGATTGCCACAGGCGAGACTGACAATGGTATTGACCTTGGTATAGGCCTGGATAACCTCTTCACTGGCAACAATAATGCCGGTACGCACACCGGGCAGACCCAGCTTGGAAAGACTTAGCACCAGAATGGTATTGGCGCTCCAGTGAGGCTTGGCATCGTTAAAGATAATACTTGGGAACGGCAGGCCATAGGCGCCATCGAGAATAAATGGGATATCCTGCTTCTCGGCAATACTGTCGAGATGCTCAATTTCACTATCGGTTAAAACATTACCGGTTGGGTTGGTCGGCCTGGAAACACAGAGTGCGCCAGTCTGCTGGCCAATATTTAAGCGCGAGAAATCCACATGATATTTAAATAGATTATTTTCAAGTAGCTCGATTTCCGGGCGTGTTGCGGTAAATAGGTTGTCGGTCAAACCTATATCGCGATAACCGATATATTCCGGCGCCAGAGGCAGATGAATAGACTTGTGGCTGCCGTCGGGCATATCACCGGCAAACATATTGTAGAGCACAAAAAAGGCTGACTGACTGCCATTGGAAACAGCGATATTGCGCGCAGAGAGATTCCAGCCAAACTGCTGTTTTAGCAGTCCGGCAATTTGCTCGCGAAAGGCCTTCTCTCCCTGGGGCGACTGATAGACACCCAACAGGCTGTGAAACTGAGCCGGATCCGCTAGCAGCTTCTCCAGACGCCCCTTAAAGACCTGTTCAACCTCAGGGATTCGGCCGGGATTGCCGCCACCCATAAATAACATATCTGGGTTTTCATTGAGCGCCGTGCCCAGATCGTCCATAAGCTCGACAATACCCGATTGACCGGAAAACTTTTCCCCAAATTTCGATAAATCCACCCTGTAACTCTCCCTTGTTAAAACTCAGCTCATATAGCGAAATGTAAAATTTACCCGAGGCTCCTGAAGGTTGGCAACCTTGGCAATACGATGCTGCCAGTAGCTCTGGATACCGGCACCCATCATCAATAGCGAACCATGGGGCAGAGAAATTGAAATACGCTCTCCACTGTTCTTATGGCGCATTTGGAAAACCCGCTCAACACCGAGACTCAATGAGGCAATCACCGGCTCTGGACCAAGCTCAGGCTCATCGTCCGCATGCCAGTCAACACTGTCCGAGCCATCGCGGTAATAATTGACCAGCGCGCGATTAAAAGCCGCGCCTGTCTGTCGCTCGACATTGTGACGAATCAGATCTATCCAATCGGGAAAGCCAACCGCCTGCAGACAGATATTAGAATAGGTATAGCTGGTGCCCGGCTGGCCAAACCACTGCTGTAAACGCGGTATTGGAATCTGTTTACCGACAATCCTGATACTGTCTGCACGCCAGTCAATGGTCTCTATAGACTTGCGTAGCAGATCGTCTGCGTCTTTACCCGATAACCAATTGGGCCAGAAGCTAATCGCGCTTTCTCGCTCTGGCGTCAATGCCAGGGGGATCACCTGATGATCAAAGAGATCCATCAGCTAGCTCTGCGTGACCATAGACTCTGGGTTCAATCTCCAGACGAATAGCAAAGCGCTGCCAGACAGCATCGCGCAGCTCTTCAGCAAGGGCCAGTAACTGCTCTCCAGTGCCGCTACCATCAGTTTGGTAGTTCACCAACACCAGAGCCTGATGCTTGTGCACACCCAGTGAACCGCGTCTGACACCCTTAAAGCCACATTGATCAATTAGCCAGGCCGCGGGAATTTTGCTCTGCTGCTGGGGCTGCGGATAAGTCGGCATCTCGGGGTATTGATTATGCAATTCAGTAACGGCGGAATCTGCAATCACGGGATTCTTAAAAAAGCTGCCGGCATTTGGGGTAACCGCTGGATCGGGAAGCTTTGTCTGGCGAATCTGGCAGACTAGCTGACTAACCGCTTCGGGCGTTAGATCAGCTTCAAGCCCCGCCTCTGCTACAGCAGTCTGCAGAGCTGGATAGCTAATATTGACCGCCGGGTTGGTGCTTAGGCGCAGACTGATATCGAGAATAATATATTGATCGCGGGCGGCATTTTTAAACAGGCTATCGCGGTAGGCAAACTGACAGGCAGCCTTATCAAATTCACAAATTTTACCGGTGGCGATTTCAACTGCGCGCAGGGAGACAAACAGATCCGCCAACTCGACACCATAGGCACCAATATTCTGAATCGGTGCAGCACCCATATTGCCGGGAATCAGCGAGAGGTTTTCCAACCCGTACCAGCCGCGCTGTAAGGTGGTTAAAACCCCCTGATGCCAGCTCTCACCGGCGGCAAAGGTCACCTCAACCGACTCACCGGCAACAGAATAGCTAAAGCCCTTAATATCCAGGAATATAACCAACCCGAGTAGATCACCTGCCAGCACCAGATTGCTACCGCCACCCAGTGGCGTAACCTCAAGCTGATGCTCTCTGGCATAGTCGAGAGCGGCGAGCAGCTCCTGCTTGTCAGTGACCGAACAGAAATGCTCTGCATAGGCTGGCAGTGCCAGACTATTAAAAGGCTGCAGGGAGATATGCTGTTCGATACTGAGGCTCAAGAGTGATGGTCTCCCAACTGATGATTGGCCTGAATATGCTGTAAAAGCCCTTGGGAAGCTTCTTCAACCAGATTAAATACCAGCTCAAAACCATCCTCACCACCATAGTAGGGATCAGGGACTTGGGTATGACTGTCCTGAACCGAGAAATCCAGGAAAAGTCCGAGATGACCTGTGTAATCGGCGGGCTGCATGGCTTTAAGATCGCTTAAATTGGCGCTATCCATAGCGATAATATAATCAAAACTAGCAAAGTCCTCACTGGTAACCAATCTGGCGCGCAAGGAACTCAGATCATAGCCCTTGGCTGCGGCTACTTCAGCGGTGCGCTGATCCGGTGAGTGACCAATATGCCAGTCACCAGTTCCGGCCGAATCAACCCTGATAGCATTGCCAAGGCCATTGCTATCTACCATTCCCTGAAATACACCATGGGCTGTAGGTGAGCGACAAATATTGCCAAGACAGACAAATAAAACTGATACCACATTCATAGCAGAGCCTAAATTAATTAAAGCTATTTCTATATATTTCTCTTAACTATCTAATAAATATATATTTTATATTGTATTAATAATAGCCTGAAGATCTTCTTCTGTATCTATACCCGCAGGCACATTCTCCAGCGCATCGGCCACATGAATAGATACCCCGTGCCACATAAAGCGCAGCTGCTCGAGCTTTTCACTCTCCTCAATAGGCGCTACCGGCCAGGTGATAAAGCGATTTAATTCCAATGTGCGATAGGCGTAAATACCGATATGGCGTCGGAAATCAAACTCGGCGGGCAGCTCTTCAGGCAACTCAACAGCCAGCTGGTTAAAGCTGTCCCGTGGCCAGGGAATCGGCGCACGGCTAAAATAGAGACCCATACCCTGCTTATTAGTAACCAGCTTAACCACATTGGGGTTAAGCAGATCGGCAATCTTATCGATAGGCTCAGCCAGTGTAGCGACGCCAGCACCGGGGTTGGCGGCCAGATTGGCGGCCACCTGATTGATCACCGCTGGCGGTATCAGTGGCTCATCGCCCTGCACATTGACGACAATTTGATCATCGCCAAGCTTGAGAATAGAGGCGACTTCCTGAAGGCGGTCGGTGCCCGAGGGGTGATCGGGATTGGTCATACAGACCTCGGCACCAAAGGCACTGGCAGCACTTTCGATACGCGGATCATCGGTGGCAATGACCACCCGACTAGCAGCACTTTTACCCGCCTGCTCCCAGACCCGCTGAATCATCGTCTTTCCGGCAATATCGCGGAGAGGCTTGCCGGGCAGTCTGGTTGATGCGTAACGTGCGGGAATAATAACGATAAAATCCATGGTGCTATTGTTTAACCTCAGGATGCCTTGAGCATCTGCAATTTAGTAATAAGTTTATCTATCAGGGCTGAACTGAACTCCGCCTCTATATCGAGAACCCAGATATTAGACCCTGCGCCCTGCTCCTCTAAAGCTAATCCAGACAGTTTTACTGCATCTTTGGCCGTCACAATCACCGGCAGATTATCAGCAAAGCTCAGATCCTCCAGACCCAGAGTTTGATGATCATCAAAGCTGTGCAATATAACCGATAGACCCAACGCAGACAGCGTATTAGCAAAGCGCTGGGGATTGCCAATCGCCGCCACAGCATGAACCTGTTGAGCAGTGCCAGCCTCAGAGCTCAACCAATTCTCGATGGATTCCTGACGGCCAGATTGCAGATGGCGCAACAGCGTTGGCCGAATATTCATCTGCTGAACTGAATTAGCTGGCAAGCTAACCTCCTCCCCCAGAGAACCGTTAACCACCAACAGATCGCCCTGTGTGAGGCGCTGAGGCCCTTCGCGAAGTGGCCCTGCCGGTAGTCGTCGACCATTGCCGAGCCCGCGCTGGCCATCGACAACAATCAACTCAATATCCCGGTGCAGCCCATAGTGCTGGAGACCATCATCGCTAAGCACCAGATCGCATTGAAAATTATTGAGCAGATAGTCAACCGCTGCAGGACGATTGCTATCGACCACCACCGGACAGTCGGCCAGAGTGGCAATTAGCAGCGGCTCATCACCACTTGCGGTCACCGCCGTGTCTGAGCTGATCGACAGTGGATATTGGCTGGCATTGCCGGAGTAACCACGACTGACAACGCCGGGAGAATAACCACGCTGTTTAAGGGCCTTTACCAGGGCAATAATTAAAGGGGTTTTACCGCTGCCACCAACGCTAATATTGCCGACAACAATCACCGGCGCACTGTAGGGGTGGCCTTGATATTTATTCTGCAGATAACGCCGCCTCAGGGCAGCTAGCCCGGAGAACAGCCAAGCAAAGGGCATCAGCAAAACTAGCCAGCGGCTATTGCGGTCCCATGCCTGAGTAATGGTCTGCTCCAGAGACAAGATCAGCTCGCCTCCAGCTCGCTAAACTGATTGTTGTAGAGCTGTGAGTAGCGCCCAGACTGATCGAGTAGCTGCTGATGACTGCCCTGCTCAACAATACGTCCTTTTTCCATCACCAGAATGCGGTCGGCTTTTTCAACCGTGCTCAGCCGGTGAGCAATAACAAAGGTGGTTCTGGATTTCATCAACTCTTCCAGTGCCGCCTGAATATGGCGCTCGGAATCTGTATCCAGAGCCGAGGTCGCCTCATCGAGAATAAGTACCGGCGCATTCTTTAACACCGCGCGAGCAATGGCAATACGCTGGCGCTGACCGCCGGAGAGCATTACGCCATCGTCACCAATATGAGTCTGATAGCCTTCGGGAAGCTGTTCAATAAAGTGGTCTGCATGGGCTATAGTGGCCGCCGCCTTAACTTCAGCCAAGCTGCGATCGGAGAGCTCACCATAGGCAATATTATTTAAAATACTGTCATTAAACAGGGTGACATTCTGGCTCACCTGAGCAATATGGCTGCGCAGGTTTAGCAGGGTAAAATCATTAACATCGACCCCATCGAGCAAAATATTGCCCTCGCCATGATTGTAAAAACGCGCAATCAAACTGACCAAGGTGGTTTTACCACTGCCAGAGGAACCGACCAGAGCAATGGTTTCACCGGGCTTAACGGTAAAATTAATATCCTGCAAAATCATCCGGCCATCAGTGCTGTACTGGAAGTTAATATCCTTAAACTCAAAACCACCCTGCACCGAATCCAGCTCGACAGCGCCATTATCCGTCTCGGGGTCAGCATCGAGAACCTCAAAGATAGATTCCGCTGCGGCAATACCCTTTTGGATATCGCTGTTGATCTCAGTGACCTGACGAATCGGCTTAATCAACATACCCGAGGCGACCAAAAAGGTAATAAAACTGCCGGTACTCATAGTTTCGAGAATTGAAGGACTGAGCATAAAACCGGTGATACCACCAAAGGCCAGCGACACCAAGAGCATCACCAGAGGATTGCTGACTCCCTCGGTAAGCGCCATCTTCATATTCTGGCGGCGGTTGCTGTGACTGGCCACTGTCATGCGCTCGCGCTCATTGTCAGTAGCGCCAAACATACGCACTTCCTGATAGCCGTTAACCACTTCCTGGGTAACATGGGTAACATCGCCCATCGCCGATTGGATACGGGTGCTGATCAGTCGAAACCGTCGGCTGACCACCGAGACCAGAAGCGCAATCAGCGGCATCACAGCAATAAAGAACAGGGTTAATTTCCAGTTCACATAGAACAGGTAACCGAGTAGTCCAATCACCAAACTACCCTGCTGCAGAAGTGTTTTTAACGCTTTGGTGCATGCCTGGGTGACCTGCTGAACATTAAAGGTAACCACCGAGACCAGATGCCCTGACATAGAGCGATCAAAGAAACAAAATGGCAATTGCAGGTATTTTTCAAAAAGATCTGAGCGCAGTGAATGCACTAGGTAATTTGATACATAGGCCAGGCCGTAGCTACCAATCAGATAGCCAATACCGCGCAGCATACTGATCGCCACCAGGAAAATCGGGATAACCAACCAGGAGCGATCGACCATCAGATCACCCATAAAGGTATTTGCCAGCGCCGCAGTCATACCAGTAGTCGGCAGGCTTTGCGCCGATACATCCGCTGAGGCGCTGGTCAGGGTACCCACGGTATCAGTGATAAAACCGAGCAGGTCAACAAAGGCGATCTCGGCAAAAGAGTGCAGCACCAACCCAAATACACTGACGACAAAGGCTAACCAGTATCGGCGCACATATCGTAGTAATCGCAGGTAAGTTGTTGTTCCGTCGGCGACGGTTTGGTTGGGCATAATTTATGGCTCTTGTGATGGCGCTTTTATTGTATCTGGTCGTGCTTTTGTTAGCGTTTCCGGCAGTGCATCGCCGGCTTGCTGGGTCGCAATATTTAACTGGCTAAATCCCAGTCGGCCCGCAGCATCCATCGCGGTAATAACGGCCTGGTGAGTGGCCTGTGCATCGGCGGTAATCACCAGCGGAATATCCGCGTTGCCCGACGAAGCATCCTTCAGTGCCGCCATAATGGTCTTGATATCGCGATTTATCAAATTTTGTCCATTCACCGCGTAACTCCCATCTTTGGATATCACTAATTCCAATGGTGCTGAGCTGTTATCGGCAACCTCACCATCGGCCTCCGGCAAGTCGATCAGCAACCGGGTCTCTTTGGTAAAGGTGGTGGTGACCATAAAGAAAATCAATAGCAAAAACACCACATCGATCAGCGGTGTTAAATTAATACCGTTATCCCCTCGGCGGCGGCGATGGAACTTCATCGACCTAGGGCTGCTTAAACAGATCGCTGTGCATAGCGTCGACAAGCTTGGTCGCCTGCCCCTCCAGCTGAACTACAAGAGATTCAACATGGCGCTCAAAATAGCGATTGGAGATCATCGCCGGTATGGCAATGGTTAAACCCGCGGCCGTGGTAATCAGTGCCTGGGAAATACCCCCCGCCAACTCGGCGGCATTGCCGGTACCAAACAGCATAATATCGGCAAACACCTGAATCATACCCAGAACTGTGCCCAGCAGACCGATTAGCGGCGCCATATTAGAAATAGTACTAAGTATCGATAGAAAGCGTTCCAGCTCATGGATAATCTGCCCGGCAGCTTCCTCGATACTGTCCTTCATAATATCCCGCCCGTGACCGGAATTACTGATGCCGGCAGCCAAGATATAACCCAGGGGCGATGAATCGCGGAGATCTTTTAACTGTTCGCCCTGCAGCTCTTTATTGCGCAACTGCTGCCAGACACGAGCCAGTAACCCACTGGGAATAATGCGGTCAGCCTTAAGGGTTATAAAGCGCTCGATCGAGATCGCCACAACGATAATTGAGCAGATCAGCAGCGGCCACATCAGCCAGCCACCAGAGAGGAAAATTTGATACACGTTGTATTCCAGTCAGTCCATTAAATTCGGCTTCACCTTACCACAATCCCTGCCGAGGAAAAATCTGAAAATCCCCTTCTGAACAACCCTAGCGCCACCAGCGCCGCTGTTTATTGCGCGCCGCTGAAACCTCTAGCTCGCCACCGAGCAACCAGCTGAATGTAATCGCCCCCTGCTCGCCGGTATTCCACAGCACAGCGCCAACATCCCGGTAACGATCTTGGACACTGGGGTGAGGATGGCCAAAATGATGGCGATAGCCAGCGGAAAAAACCACATGCTTTGGTGCAAGCTGCTGTACAAAGTTAGGAGTAGAGGATGTTTTACTGCCGTGGTGAGGGGCGACCAATAAATCCAACGCAGTATTCTCAAGGGCCGGCAACCTCAAGAGTGCCAACTCGCCACTGCGCTCAATATCACCGGGCAACAAAATATTGACCGGCCGAGCACGGGCATTTTGAAAACTGATCAGCAGTACGCAAGAGCTGTTATTACCTTGATCGGGCCGGCTGTCCGTCGCCAACACCTGAAATTTAATATTATCCCAGAGCCAATTCTGGCCGGCGCTGCAGACACTTACCTGAGAATCTAAAACCACCTGACTTGAATAGTTAACTGCGGGCCCAACCAAAAGACGCTCACTGGGAAGTACCTTTTGCAGGGAGGCAAAACCACCACTGTGATCCGCATCCTCATGGCTGATAACTGTGGTGTCTATCCGACCACGCCCCTGCTGCCATAGATAGGGGGCAATAATTCCACTGCCGGCGCTAAACTGCTTGCTGTATTCAACAGCGCTATCGTAGACCAGCGTATGGTTTTGCGTCTCAACAGTGATAGCCAGCCCCTGCCCCACATCCAATACTGTAATGCGCAGGGGAATATCAGGATGGCGAAAAAGCAGCAGCACAAGCAGCGGCACCAAACCTATAAATCTTGCCACTAAGCCTCTGGGTAGCAATAGGGATAGACCAGCCAATATCACTGCAGCGAGAAGCTGTGGCGAAATCGCCAGAGGGAAAACGATAAACCCCCATTGCTCGGGAATAAGTTCCAACCACCACCAGAGTGCCGCTATGGACCCATCCGCCCACTGCCACAACAGCTCGGCCAGCGAGTTCGAGGGCATAAGCGCGCCCAATAATGATAGTGGCACAGTGATAAACGACACCCAGGGAATCGCCTGCAGATTAACCAGCGGCGCCAGCCAGGAGACCTTACCGAGAAACAACAGTAGCGGTACTGACATAGCCGCTAACAGCGCCAACTGCGCTGAGGCTGTGCGCCGCCAAGCAGAACCGAAGAAACCTGATCTGCGGACTGTGGACTGCCAGGGCACAAACCACCAGATCAAAAGCCCAACGGCGGTAAATGAAAGCCAGAATCCGGCACTTAAAACTGCCAGAGGCTGACTGATTGCAATTAACAGTAGCGCCCATGTCATACAAAGTAGAGGCGGTATTTTCCGATAGCTAAGCCTGGCGGCAACAATCACCAGCACCGCAATCAGCGCCCTCTGGGTGGGCAGAGAAAAACCCGCCAGCAAGCTATACAGGAATGCCGCCAACAAACCACAGAGAGGGGCTATCCAAGGCAGGCTTTTAACTGAAGAGCAGAGACCTGCCCTGTTCAGCAGATGCCCAAATAGAATATAAACGCGCAGCAACCCGCCACCAATGACTGTGCCCAACAACGCTATAAGACCAATATGTAAGCCTGATATCACCAGTAGATGAACAATGCCCATGCGCGCCAGATCATGCCACCAGTTCGACAGACGCTGCTTATCGCCAATGGTTAGAGCCAATATCACCGCCCGGCCGCGAGGGGATAAATCTGCACGATCGATCCTTTCACGAAGCCTGGTGCGCAATTCTGAAGAGTAGATTAGCGGCGCCTCGAGAAGATAATCGAGACTCAGGAAAGGCTTGTTTTGCAGCTTAATTGGCGGATATGAGGTACGCACATAACCACTGGCCCCATAGCCCTGCTGATGCAGCCACAGCTGATAATCAAAGGCCCGCGGATTGACAAACCCGCGGGGCTGGCGCAACCGCGCCAGCAACTGCCAGCGCTGTCCCGGCCGCAGATTATCCTTGCCATACCAGCTGATTAATATCTTTTTAATCGCTATTCTCTCGGCGTTCTCCGCGCCCTTGGTAAAAAGCTCAGCCGAATCGACACGAAAAGCAAAGCGACTGCGCTTGGGGTTGCTATCAACCAGACTGACAATGGTTCCAGTCAATAAAAACTCTTCACCATCATAAGCTGCGGGCAGACTATCCTTAATCAGTAAGTGCCCAGAAATAACACCCCAGAGCATTCCCAGCAGTAGGCAGAGTGGCAGCCTTAGCCGAGGGATGGCCCAAAGGGGTAAAGCACAGAGCAGCACTGCAAAACTAAAGACTGGACTTGGCAGGCTGGGCCACCAGGCAACGGAAAAAATACTCACGGAGAGCATCAATAAATAAGACATCCAGGATCCTTGTTTGCACATATCCATCGGGCTGTTAAAGTTCTTGGAAAGAAAGCGCCTAGAAAGCACCCGAGCAGATAGCGATACTTTAATGCTGTGATAGAAAAAAAGAGCACCACTACTCCTCAGTAATAAGTATTTCTCACTACTGACTTTTTAATAACTGAAGAGCTGGAAAATAAACTATTAATGAAGCACCTATTGATTATCTATCACTCACAGAGCGGCAATACCGCCCAACTAGCCCAGGCAGTGTTGCGTGGCTGCCAGGCGGAATCCGACGTTGAGACTCGACTCTGCAAAGCCTTTGATGCCAACCTTGAAGACCTGCTGTGGGCCGATGGCCTGTTATTTGGCACCCCGGAAAACTTTGGCACCATGAGTGGCGCTCTAAAAGATTTTTTTGATCGTACCTACTACCCCGCCGAACCCTACGAACTCAACCTACCCTACGCACTGTTTATCAGTGCCGGCAATGATGGCAGCGGCGCCGATCGAGAGATCGATCGAATTGTCAGTGGCTACCCGATGAAAAAAATAGCCCCAGCACTGATTGCAAAAGGTGAGATAAGCCGCGATCATCTGCAGCAATCTGAAGAACTTGGACAGACCATGGCCGCCGGCCTGGCAATGGGAATATTTTAACCATGAGTAAAGCATTAGTATTAACCGGCGGTGGAGCTAGGGCAGCCTATCAGGTAGGTGTCTTAAAAGGCATTTCCAGTATTCTACCCAGATCTGTCTACAACCCCTTCCCGATTATCTGCGGCACCTCCGCCGGTGCTATAAACGCCCTGTCGATTGCCGGACGAGCTGGACCCTTTCGTCTGCGCACCAAAAAGCTCGAGAGAATCTGGCACGAACTAACACCAGGGGATGTCTACCGCACCGATGCCACTGGGGTTATTAAAAACACCTTCCATATCCTCGCCTCTTTTATTCACAGCGGGTACGGTATAGGTCGACCCATCTCCCTGCTCGACAACAGCCCCCTGCGGCAAATGATGGAGGACTATGTAAAGTTTGACTATCTGGATACCGCTATCGACAACGGAGAACTTCAGGCAATAGCAGTTACCGCGATGAGCTACGCCTCAGGTAAATCAGTCACTTTTTTTCAAGGTCAGGAACAAATAGCGGCATGGAATCGCTCCCGCCGACGGGGTGAAAAAATCCCCCTTAGCATTGATCACCTCATGGCATCGACCGCCATTCCGGGACTCTTTCCGGCAGTCCAAATCGGCACTGACTATTTTGGCGATGGTGCTGTGCGGCAGCTAAAACCCATTAGTCCGGCCCTGCATATGGGGGCCAATAAATTATTGATTATCGGCGTAAGCGACAATCCAACTCACAGTCAACGATCGACAGAGATGCCGCACTCGCCGTCCACAGCACAGATTGTTGGACATATGTTTAATAGCGCGTTTATTGACGCGGTAGAAAGTGACCTTGAAACCCTGCAAAGCGTCAATCGACTGGCTAGTGCACTGCCCCAATCCCTGCGCGAAAAGAACAATATTACCGACCTCAACCCTGTTGATGTGCTGTCTATTTCGCCCAGCGAATCCATCGATAAAATTGCCCAGAAATATCTCCATGAACTGCCCAGATCATTGCGATTATTCCTGCGTTTAACAGGCGCCACAGCCCGGGGTGGCGGCTCAAGTGCCGCCAGCTACCTGCTCTTTGAACCAGGATTTTGTCGTGAACTAATTGCCATGGGAACCGCCGATGCACTGGCAAAAGAGGATGAGATAAGGCAGTTTTTTGGACTTTAGCCAGGGACAAAAAAAAACGGACCCTTGCGGGTCCGTCTGCTCTCCCCATCTTGTTACCGTGAATAACAAGAAAGCAACTTGGTGATTGCCTGTAAAACGAATAAGCCTGTAAGACCCTCAAAAAAATTTTCAACTAGCCGACGAACGTCATTTATACAGCTTAGAGTTGCGCACTTTTAAACCACTTAAGATAGCTATCAATAATATCCCAGCAAGGATTTATATTTAATCGTTGAATAACTGAGCAGAAAAAAAGGCAAAAAAAAACGCAAAACCGAAGTTTTGCGTTTTTTAATTGGAGCGGGAAACGAGGTTCGAACTCGCGACCCCAACCTTGGCAAGGTTGTGCTCTACCACTGAGCTATTCCCGCAGAAGCTAATCCATAAGCAACTTTTTAAAATGGCGTCCCGTAGGGGAGTCGAACCCCTGTTACCGCCGTGAAAGGGCGGTGTCCTAGGCCTCTAGACGAACGGGACGTGATTGGCTAGGAGGCGCGCATAATAAGTAGCTGGCAGGACACTGTCAAGCATAAGCGAGCTTATTTTTAGGACTATTGAAGATTTATTAATTCTTGCTCCAGCGCTGCCTCTAACTCGGCTAAAAAACGACGGATACGCTTGGCATTAGCTCCCAAGTCTGTTATGCCAACTCGCGACATTGAACGCAGATCAACAGCGCTTCCACCATCAGCCAATGGCGTTACACGAACTGATATATCGTCAATAAACCCAAATAATTGCGTCTTGGCTACCGCTTCATAACGAAGGCCTGCAAAGTCCTTGGCAATAATCTCCCAACTCAATAACCTGCCGGCAAAAACTGCTTTTTGGAAGACTCGCCGTGGCGGCAATGGTGTCACAAAGGTTTTGATATCAGGGTAGGCTGAACGCTGAATAGCGCTGAACTCTTCTCCCGGATATATAAGGGAGTTTATCCTGAATCCATCATCGGGCCGAATAAATACAAACGCCGGCGGATTATCCATATCAGTGGTTATATCGTGAATCATGGCAGCACCAAAGGCACCGGCACCGACATTATAGAAAGTCAAAATAGGTATTAAAGCGCAGGCCAAAACAAGCGGTGCCAACTCAATAGGAAAACGTTGCTTTTTTAACAGGCAGACAACCAGCTTAAAAATTCCAGCCAGCACAACAAGCATACAAACCAACAGTGACAGACCAAATACCAGTAGAGAAAGACGAAAATGGATAAAACCAAAACGATAACCTAGTGTGGAAATCACCGCGGCTAAAAATGCAATGGGCCCCAGCCAATTTATTATTTTCATTAAAACTCCCCTACCCAGATTTGTTTAGCTACAATAAGTGGTCTTAACGCCACCCTATAAAGAATGAAAAGAAAAATGACTGATTTTAAAAAGTCCAATAAATTAGCCAATGTCTGTTACGACATTCGCGGACCAGTCCTCGATCATGCTAACTTGCTTGAGGAGGAAGGCCAACGAATTATTAAATTAAATATTGGCAATCCTGGCGCCTTTGGCCTCGACGCCCCTGACGAAATCATGCATGACGTGATTCACAACATCCGCAATGCCCAGGGTTACTGCCACTCCAAGGGTCTTTTTGCTGCGCGAAAGTCAGTAATGCAGAGGGCTCAGACCCAGGGTATAGAAAACGTTGTTGTCGATGACGTGATTATGGGTAACGGTGTCAGTGAGCTTATCGTTATGTCGATGCAAGCACTGCTCAATAACGGCGATGAGATACTTATCCCCTCCCCTGATTATCCGCTGTGGACTGCCGCAGTCTCTATGGCCGGTGGTACACCGCAACATTATCTCTGCGATGAAGCCGATGACTGGCAGCCGGATATTGCCGATATCGAAAGTAAAATTACCCCGCAGACCAAGGGTATTGTGGTGATCAACCCAAATAATCCCACCGGTGCGGTGTACAGCGAAAACAATCTAATGCAGATAGTCGCTCTGGCCGAAAAGCATAATCTGGTAGTATTTGCCGATGAGATTTACGATCGTATTCTCTACGACGAAGCCCAGCATGTACCTCTGGCAACCCTGGTAAAAAATGTACTCTGCCTGACCTTTAATGGCCTATCGAAAACCTATCGACTGGCTGGATTTCGCTCTGGCTGGGTGGTTATCTCCGGTGCTAAACAACGTGCTGGCAGCTATATTGAAGGGCTGGAAATGCTCGCCTCGATGCGGCTCTGCGCCAATGTGCCGGCAATGTTAGCCGTGCAGACAGCACTGGGGGGCTATCAGAGTATTAATGATCTAATCCTGCCCGGTGGCCGCCTATTAGAACAGCGTGATCTGGCCTATGACCTGATCACTCAGATTCCCGGTGTTAGCTGTGTTAAACCAAAATCAGCCATGTACCTGTTTCCAAAGCTGGACCCAGAGGTTTATCCAATTCTCGACGACCAGGATCTGGTATTGGAACTGCTTAAACAGGAGCGCGTTCTGCTGGTTCAGGGCAGCGCATTTAACACTGCTGACAAGCAGCATTTCCGCATTGTATTCCTGCCGGATAAAGACCAGTTAATCAGCGCAATTGAGCGCCTGGCAGCGTTTTTGGGTCGATTACGAGAACAGTCTACTGGCAATAATTTAAATGGCGCAGCAATGATTGATAAAAGTGGTCAGGAAGTGCCGATTACGGAATCAATGATTGCCGATGCATTTGGTGAGATTGCCAGATCAGGCAAAGCCTAGAATTCGAGAACACCTAGAATTAGGAAAAACCTAAGAGCCGCGCCTGGTCACTGATGAAACCAGGCACCTCAGCGCTAAAGTGAGTAAATTCATGGCGCTGGGGATAGTCTTTGCGCAGCCGATCAAAGGCCTCTGCAATCGTATCAGGACGATCACTGGCAAATACATGGCTTATAGCCTCGCGCATGCGTCGATCATCATCGGCAACATTGTAGGCAGCGATAATAATCTGACCTAAGTCTTCACCCTGAACAGCCTCGGCAGCACTTTTAGCACTCTCAATACTATAGCTTTCCAAAGCTGCAGCTTTGCCAGACCATTGATAAAAGTCCTCTGCCAACATCTCTGTGCCTCTAACCTTACCCTCGCGGCTATAGCCTGCTATATGAGGTGTTGCCAATAAAACCCGCTCGAGTAACTCAGGATTAATATCTGGCTCCGGCTCCCACACATCCAGCGCCACGCGTAATTTTGAGCCGCGTTTCAGGAGCGCTAAAAGCGCGGTATTATCGATAACTGCGCCACGGCCCGCATTGATCAATAAAGTGTTTTCCCTGAGACCTGCCAATACCTCAGCATTAAATAAATGTTCGGTGGGGAATGGGCCATCAGTGGTCAACGGTGTATGCACACAGATAACATCTGCCGCCAGCACGGACTGAAAATCGACCAGATCGGGAATCTGTTCGACACTGAGAAAGGGGTCGTAGACAAGGCAATTAACGCCAAGGCTCTTTATGGTCTGATAGACCCTGCCGCCAACATTGCCGCAGCCAACTATACCCACTGTGCACTGCTGCCAGTCCGGCTGAAGATTGCTCAACACCGAGAGATCGTACTGAACAACCGCATTGGCATTGCAACCCGGGGCATGGGCAAAGCGAATCCCCTGCTCGGCCAGATAAGCCTGATCCACATGATCTGTACCTATGGTCGCCGAGCCGACAAAGGCTACCGAAGAGCCCTCCAGCAGTGCTCGATCTACCTTGGTCACCGAACGCACCAACAGCATATCGGCATCGACAATATCTGCGGCAGAGATCTGACGCCCCGGGAGATATGCAATAGTTCCCAGATGGCCAAATAATTCCTCAACCATCAACATATTTTGATCGGCTACAATTTTCAGAACGACATCCCCGTTATTTATTATTTTTAGTGCGGCTACCTAAATAGCTATCTGAATAGCTACCAAATAACCTCTGTGTGCCGAGATCTTAGCTGTTTGGCGCGCTCATTAAACTTGCTGCCAAAACCCATCTCATCGCAAAACAGTTCAAAGCCATCCAAATGAATACCCTGCCAGCTAATCTGCGCTAGATCCGGCGCCTCATCAATATCGGCGACAATAGTGGTCAGCTGCCGCGACAGTAAAAGCTGTTCGCGATTATTATCCAGTTTATCCGCCAGCTTAGCGGCACCGCGTATCGGCAGATCCTGTAACTGATCGAGATGCTCCAATATGGTGTGGATATCCGCGTAGTGCATCAGCAGCTGTTTCGCGGTTTTAGCGCCGACACCGGGAACACCGGCAATATTATCACTGCTATCCCCGGTCAGGGCGAGAAAGTCAGACATCTGCTGGCAACCCAGTTCGAGATCTTTCTCCACCTGACGCTGAGTCTTGGGCGGCGCCTTGCCAAAATCCCAGTACAGATCATCAGCTTGAATAATCTGGGTGAGATCCTTATCCCGGGTAACAATCACCGGCTGGGCATTTCCCTGCCGGGTCTTTTGCGCCACAGCGGCGATTAAATCATCCGCCTCGTAGGTATTTGAAGCCATCTCGGTAATACCCAGCACCCGGCACAGCTGGCGACAGGCATTTAACTGAAAGGCCAGGGCCTCATCGGGCAGTTCGCGATTGGCTTTGTAATCCGCAGCTAAATCATGGCGAAAGCCCGTGCGCAGGCTCTCATCAAAGGCACAGAAAAGATGCTGAGGATTTTTATTGCGCAGCAGATCGAGCAGAAATCCAGTAAAACCATAGACGGCATTGGTGGGATAGCCTGAATCAAGGGCCTGCCAATTATCCGGCAGTGAAAAATAACTGCGAAAAATATAAATCGATGAATCTATTAAGTAAGCCTGCATAGTTTTTTCTCCGCGACCCTGCGTTTTTCCAGTTAGTCCATTGAGTTAATTTAGAGTAGTTTAGTACGCTGGTACTGCTCTGAACAGCGAAAATCTGGTTGCCCAAACTGTCTGGCCAAAGCATTGAGAAACAACTCACCGCGGCTCGGCATAGGCTTGGCACACCAGTCCTGAGCCTGACCGGCAACTGCCTGAATAAAATGTTCACTGGCCTGTAAATCAGCCGCCAAATTATCTGCGCTTATTCGGAAACTTTGCCCGCAGGCCTGGGAAAACATCCACTCAAGAGCCTGGGGCTTTGTCTCTGCTTGTTCGAAAACCTGTTGCTGTACAGGGCTGCGACCGTCGGGATTGTACCAATAGCCAAAATCTAATTGCCGACGGCGCTCGACACCGGCGATACACCAATGTGATGACTCATGCAGTGCGCTGGAAAAGTAATCTTCGCGAAAGTAGAGGCGATGATAGTCACAGATATCCGCGAGGCTATTATCCTCGGTTGCCTGAGCCGCCGAATGGCCTGCCGGTATATAGACAGGTTCAGCGACGCCACCCAATAGTCGGGTATTAAATTCGCAGGCAAAAAGATTATTGAATACGGCAACAACCTTTTCTAAACGCTGTTCAGCTGCTATTACTAAATCCATAGCTTTATAGTTTACTCAGTCAACCTGGAGGGATATTTTTAACAGTTCTACGGCGCAATTATATAGACGTTTTGGTTATACGGCACAAACTGTTGTGCTTTTAAATATTCTGGGGTACCTTATGTAGTGTAGCTGTATGCGGTACATCCAATCGCAGTTCAGCTAGGGTTTCCTTCCAACCCCGATAAGGAGATGTATTCTATGTCCACATCGATACCAAACTCATCGAATTCCCGTGATAATGTTATTGATATTTTTACCCGTAAACCCCTCTCCGAATGCCTCAGCAATAAACTTATTCGTATCGCTCCTGAACTGGATGGTCTCGAGATGCTCTACTGCAACTCAGAGAATAAGGGTAAATTATTTTCGATTAAGGTCCTCGCTTGGGGACTGCGCGAAAGTGGTGAAGTTGTCGGCCTGGTGCCATGGCTGGACCAGCTGGTTGCCTGCGACGAAATTAACGATCCTTTAAATGGCCAGTGGCAAGGTTATTACGACGAGGGGGTTGATGAACTTTTTTACAATGCCCCGCTGCACAAGATAGTTGAGCTTGAAACCGCTGCCGACTACTACGAGTACCAATCTGATTCAGCACTGGACGTTATCCAGGAAATTCCTGACACCATTGGTACCCATGCCGTGCTCTCCGCTGATAAATTTCACAGCATCACCCTGAAAGAAGTGGTCAGCTGGAGGCTTCTGCAGGACGGCACTGTCTGCGGTATGCTGATCGATGACAACAAGATCCACAACACGCCGGTACTGCCCGGGGATGATTGCCTTTTTGAAGCGGATAACAGTGGAGATTTTCGCTATTACTTCCAACACCATATTGCCAATAAACTAAAGTCCAAAGATCCGGAGGCACTGGCGGCAATTTCTTTTTTAGTTGAGAATGAAAGTTAAAGAGTAAAACCAACAGATGAAAAAAAAACCGCGTAATTATTTAACAGTTACGCGGTTTTTTTATAAGCTGGGAATTAGCTAGTCAGGCTGACCATAGGACATCAGTCGCTCGAAACGCTTCTCCAACAGCTCGCCGACAGGCACAGCTGATAACTCATCAAGCTGGCTGCTCAAGCTATCTTTTAATGTTGTACACATAGTCTCGATATCGCGATGGGCACCACCCATAGGCTCTGGAATGGTTTGATCGACAATACCCAGCTTTTCAAGATTACCGGATGTAACACCCATGGCTTCAGCGGCCAGGGAGGCTTTCTCACTGGTCTTCCAAATAATATTGGCACAGCCCTCAGGTGAGATAACAAAATAGGTGCTGTACTGCAGCATATTCAGTCTATCGCCAACACCGATCGCCAGTGCACCGCCAGAGCTGCCCTCGCCGATCACCGTACAGATAATTGGCGTTTTAAGTCGTGACATTACCGCCAGGTTACGGGCGATAGCCTCGGAGATATTGCGCTCTTCCGAGTCGATACCCGGATAGGCGCCTGGGGTGTCGATAAGGGTGATAACCGGCAGCTTAAAGCGCTCGGCAGTCTCCATTAGACGCAGGGCTTTACGATAGCCTTCGGGCTTTGGCATACCGAAGTTGCGCATCACCTTTTCGTTAACACCGCGACCCTTCTCTTCGCCTATTACCATCACCGGCTTGCCATTTAGACGCGCTACACCGCCGACAATTGCATTGTCATCACCAAAGTGGCGATCACCGTGCATCTCTTCGAAATCGGTAAAAATACGCTGAATATAATCCAGGGCATAGGGACGCTGAGGATGACGGGCAACCTGCACTACTTGCCAGGGAGTTAACTTGGCATAAATGCCTTCGGTTAACTTCTGGGACTTGTCGCGCAGCTTAGTCACTTCGTCGGCAATATTTAGGTCGTTGTCATTGCCGACCAGCTGTAATTCTTCAATCTTTGCTTCAAGCTCGGCTATCGGCTGTTCAAAAGAGAGATAATTCAAATTCATAGGTATAGAAATCTCGTATGTTGCCAAATTGGGGGCTGCGCGCATTCTACCACTTATATAAATCTACGCTAGACATCTGTGCGGCCAAACAGGGTTTTTCACCTCTTAAATAGGCTTTAATCATAGTTCAAAGTAACACTGTTCTTGCCAAACTCATCGCGCAGCCGCCCTATAAGCTCGTCTTTAGGCTGCACTCGCCACTGGCTGCCCAACTTGAGCAAGCCCTTGGCACTGGGCAGTGAATAATTAATCTCGAGGCGACAGTTGCCTTTCAGGTAGGGATTAATACTACTGTGTAGACGATCGACCCAGTCCTGAGATTGGGGATCGCCATCAACCTGCAACTCGAGATTGGTGATCTTGCTGCAGCGCGCTTCATAGATAGACTGAATCGACTCGGCAAGCATTTTTAAACCGCCGGTAAAGCTGTCCTCTGAGACACCGCCCTGAACCACTAACAGCGCATCCTTGACCAAAATCTCGCGATAGGCATTGTACTTCTCTGCAAATACCGAGACTTCAAGGCGACCGCTTTTATCATCCAGAGTCAGGAAGGCAAAGTTCTCACCGCGCTTGTTTTTCATAATGCGCATACCCACCACCATACCGGATACGGTGGTGGTACTCTTACCCGGGCGCAATCTCGAGATACGGTTGGGATGCATCTGCGCCAGCTCTTGTTCATATTCATCGATCGGGTGACCGGTAAGATACAGACCCAATGTATCGCGCTCGCCATTTAATCGCTCTTTCGGCGACAGAGTGCGCGCTGCGCTATAGCTGTTGTAATTGATATCCGAGGCGCTCTCGACAATCGACTCACCAAACAGATCGCCCATGCCACTGCTGGTATTGCGCGCGTGCTGTTCGGCGAGTTTAACCGCCTCTTCCATCGCCGCCAGCATCACCGCACGGCGGAAGCCTATCTCACCCTCAGGGCCAATCTCGTCAAAGGCACCACTGCGAATTAGGGCTTCAAGGGCGCGTTTATTGACCTTGCGTCCATCGACACGAGCGCAGAAATCAAAGATATCTTTAAAGCGGCCACCCTCATTGCGGGCGGCGAGAATATTTCCGACCGGGCCTTCACCCAGGCCCTTAATCGCACCCAGGCCATAGATAACATTGCCCTGCTCATCGACACTAAACTGGAACTGGCCGCGGTTGACATCCGGCGGCAACAGCTCGAGACCCATAGCGCGACATTCGTCGATAAAGGTCACTACCTTGTCAGTTTTATCCATATCCGATGAGATAGTCGCGGCCATAAACTGCGCCGGATAGTGGCACTTAAGCCAGCCGGTTTGGTAGGCAACCAGGGCGTAAGCGGCGGAGTGGGATTTGTTAAATCCATAACCGGCGAACTTTTCCATCAGGTCGAAAATATTGGAGGCCAGAACTTTATCAAAGCCTTTTTCAAGGGCGCCCTGCAGGAACAGATCACGCTGCTTGGCCATCTCGTCGGCATTTTTCTTACCCATAGCACGACGCAGTAAATCCGCGCCACCGAGGGTATAACCACCCATCTCCTGGGCGATCTGCATCACCTGCTCCTGGTAGAGGATAATCCCGTAGGTGGGTTCAAGAGCTGGTTTTAGACAGTCGTGCTGATACTGGGAATGGGGGTAGCTAACTTCCGCATTACCCTTTTTACGGTTGATAAAGTCATCGACCATACCCGACTGTAGAGGACCGGGACGAAACAGCGCCACCAGTGCGACAATATCTTCAAAGCGGTCGGGGCCCAGCTTGCGGATCAGTTCTTTCATACCCCGCGACTCAAGCTGGAATACCGCCGTAGTCTCACCGCGCTGCATCAGCTCATAAGTGGCTTTGTCGTCGAGGGGAATCTTATCGATTTCCAGCAGATCTTCACCGGCGGCACTGCGATCAGCATTGATCATGCGCACTGCCCAATCAATAATCGTCAGGGTACGCAGTCCCAAAAAGTCGAACTTGACCAGTCCTGCATCTTCAACATCGTTCTTATCGAACTGGGTGACCACCCCGGCCCCGGCCTCATCACAGTAGATCGGTGAAAAGTCGGTAATCTCGGTGGGGGCGATAACCACACCACCAGCGTGCTTGCCGCAGTTGCGTGAGACACCTTCGAGCTGCAGGGCCATAGACCAGATTTCAGCGGCCTCATCATCCTGCTCAAGAAATTCCTTGAGGTTTTCCTCTTCCTCGACGGCTTTTTCCAGGGTCATACCCACTTCAAAGGGAATCAGCTTGGAGAGCTTATCGGCAAGGCCATAGGATTTACCCTGCACCCGCGCTACATCGCGCACTACCGCCTTGGCCGCCATAGTACCGAAGGTGACAATTTGCGATACCGCATCGCGACCGTACTGCTCGGCCACATAGGCAATTACCCGATCGCGCCCCTCCATACAGAAGTCGATATCGAAATCCGGCATCGAAACCCGCTCTGGATTGAGAAATCGCTCAAATAGCAGATCGTATTCAAGGGGATCCAGATCGGTAATTTTTAAGGCGTAGGCAACCAGTGAGCCAGCACCGGAACCACGTCCAGGCCCCACCGGAATAAGGTTGTCTTTTGCCCAGCCAATAAAGTCCATAACAATCAGGAAGTAGCCGGGAAAACCCATCTGGATAATAATTTTTAGTTCAAATTCGAGACGCTCCGCATAGCGCTTTTGCACCTCGGGGAAATCTTCCGCAGAGCTATCATAGAGAACCTCAAGGCGCTCCCGGAGTCCCTTCTCAGACTCAAGGGTAAAGAATTCATCCATGGTCATCCCATCGGGGATCGGATAGTCCGGTAGAAAATATTCGCCCAGGCGGATATCTAGGGTACAGCGCCGGGCAATCTCAACACTGTTTTCCAGGGCCTCGGGGATATCCGCAAACAGTTCGCACATCTCTTCGGGGCTACGCAGATACTGCTGCTCTGAGAAACGGCGTTCACGGCGTGGATCGTCCAGAGCCCGACCCTCGTGAATACAAACTCGTGCCTCATGAGCTTCAAACTCATCGTCGTAGATAAAGCGCACATCGTTGGTCGCCACCACTGGACAATTATGTTCAGCAGCGAGGGCCACAGCGGCATGCAGGTAATCTTCCTCTTCAGGCCGCCCAGTGCGCTGCAGTTCAAGATAAAAACGGTCACCAAACAGCGCGATAAACTCTTCCAGCGCCACAGCGGCATCGGCCTTTCGACCAGAGACCAGGGCCACACCAATCTCGCCAGAGCGTCCGCCAGACAGGGCTATCAATCCATCGCTGAACTCAGCCAACCAGGATTTCTTAATAGTGGGAATACCCTGGCGCTGGCCCTGCTGATAGGCTTTGGAGATAAGCTTGGTCAGATTGGAATAACCAACCTGGTCTTTTACCAACAGTACCAGCTGAGTTGGGCTGCCCTCGCCGCTCTCATCGAGCACCAGCAGATCGCTACCGAGAATCGGTTTAACACCGGCAGCCTGGGTCGCCTTGTAAAACTTTACCGCCGCAAAGAAATTATTAAAGTCGGTCAGGGCCACCGCTGGCATACCCATCTCGGCGACTTTTTTTGCCAGCGGCTTTATTCGCACCAGCCCGTCGACCAGAGAGTATTCGGAGTGCAGCCTGAGATGAACAAATGCTGCTGTAGACGGTGCCGGAGATGTCGGCATAGATGGAGTAGTTATTGGATTTACCCTTTATTCTTTACTTAATAAGTCTGAGGCATCGACACCGTAGTGAACAAAACTATCGGCCATCAGATCAAAAACTGTGCCTTCGAAGTCAGCAACTGCGGTATCGGAAACCGCCAGTGGCTCTACCCTGTCACCCCATTGAATAACCCCTGCACCACAGGTGAGGCCGGCGCCAAAGGTGGCGGTGAGGATTTTCATTCCCGGTTTAAGCCGCCCCTGTTCAAGAGCATCGCAGAGCGCCAATGGAATTGAAGCTGCCGAGGTATTGGCATATTCATCGATAGCGACAACTACTTTGTCCATTGGAAAATTCAGTCGTTTGGCGAGGGTCTGGATAATCCGGATATTCGCCTGGTGAGGAATAAACAGATCTATATCCTCAGCGGATAAATTTTGTTTTTCAAGGACATCGTTAATCGCATCGGACATGCCCTTAACTGCGCTTTTAAATATCTCCTGACCTTCGAAGTCCAGAGAGATAAAAAAGTCTTCAGTAAAGTGCGTCGGCGACAGCCCCCAACCGGGAAGACGCAGACATTCGCGACTGTCGGGCACACAGCTAATTTTAGAGGAGAGTAATCCTGACTTATTATCAGAGGCCTCAATCAGCACAGCGCCGGCACCATCGCCAAACAGAAAGCAGGACTCGCGCTTCTGCCAGTCCATCGCCAATGAGAGACGTTCTGAACCGATAACCAGCGCTTTATTGACAGAGCCAGCGCGAATCATATCTGTCGCCGCATTTAACCCATAGAACCAGCTGGTACAGGCGGAGTTAAGATCGAAGGCAGCGGCTTTTGTAGCGCCGAGCTTATTCTTGATATAGCTGGCGGTATTGGGACAGATCTCTTCAGGGGTGGTCGAACCAAGAACTATAAGGTCGACATCATCGGCAGCGGTATCGGCGGCGGCCAGGGCTTGATCAGCGGCCAACCAGGCCATATCGCCGGTAGAGATATGACTGTAGTGACGCTGGCGAATACCGGAGCGAGAAAAAATCCACTCATCACTGGTATCGACGATCTTTGCCATATCATCGTTAGTCATCAGCAGAGGGGGAGCGTATTTTCCCCAACCGGTTATCTGTGCATATCTCAAAATAATATCCTCGGTGACAGCGCTGTTTTTATTATTCACTGCCGGTGTAACTATCTCATATTTGGTGATGCTTTATAGGGATTATTATATCGATTAAACAGAGGTCAGGTTAATCAAAAAAGCGCTGACTGGGTCAGTTCAAGCTGCTCGCGAACCGGGGCAAAAGTTCTGCGATGAATTGGCGTCGCACCCAAACGGCCGAGCGCCTCGAGATGCTGGGCCGTGCCATAACCCTTATTCTTGGCAAAACCGTAACCGGGGTAAGTCTCATCAAAGGCTTTCATCTCGGCATCGCGAACCACTTTGGCAATAATCGACGCGGCACTGATCACCTCTACCCGGCCATCACCCTTAACCACAGCCTCACCGCGATACTCCCACTGGGGCAATCGGTTGCCATCGACGGCGACAAAATCAGGCTGCTGGGAGAGACCCATCACCGCGCGGCGCATGGCCATCAATGTCGCCTGCAATATATTAAAACGATCGATTTCAGCCACGCTGGAGCGTGCAACACACCAGCAGCTGGCGCGGCTAATAATATCTTTGTAGAGATTTTCCCGCTGTCGGCTAGACAGGGCTTTGGAATCTGCCAGACCTTCAATACCATGATCAGCCGGCAGAATAACCGCCGCGGTAACCACATCACCAGCGAGAGGTCCGCGCCCGACTTCATCGACACCGGCGAGAAATTTAACCCCTGATGGAGGATTCCAGGGCTTCATTCTGAGACCGCCGGACTTGAAGAAGGGTTTGAAGAATTTTCGGCCGCGCCAATTAATGTGGCTATTGCTGCCGCCGCGCAGTTACCAGAATCCAAATTAATTAGCTCGTGAAGCTGATCAAAGTTGGCTACAAGTTGATCGCGGTTACTGCTGTCGAGAGCCGCAACAACGGCACTGCGAAGATTTTCTACCGTCGCGTCCAGCTGAATTAACTCCGGCACCAACATCTTATTGGCCAGTAGATTGGGAATTGAAGCATAGGCGGTTTTGATAAATGGCTTGATCAGCCTATAGCTGATATTGCCCATACGATAACTGACCACCATCGGCTTTTTTAGCAACATAGCTTCGAGAGCCGTGGTGCCAGAGGTCAGCAGCACCGCATCTGCCGCTTCCATGGCCAACAGTGATTGCTGCTCGATTAATTTTACCGGCAGTTCCGGGCGACTGGCCAAAATAGCCTCAAGCTGAAGTTGGCGATCAGTATTCGCGGCGGGAATTACAAACTGTAGTTGCGGATGGGTTTTAAGTAGTTCGCCAGCAACATCGAGAAACAGCGCAGTCATCAGCTCTACTTCGCTGCCACGGCTGCCAGGCATAATCGTTAATAGTGGTCTGTCCTGATCAATAGACAGACTTTGGCGTGCCGCGTTGGTATCGGGCCGCTGGGGAATCTGTCCAGCCAATGGGTGACCGACAAAGGCTACAGGAACTTCGTGCTGCAGATAAAAAGCTTCTTCAAATGGCAGCAGGCAAAGCATTAAATCAACAGAGCGTTTAATATTTTTAATTCGTCCCTGACGCCAGGCCCATACCGAGGGACTGACATAGTGAACGGTTTTTACCCCGGCACGGTGGAGTGCCTTTTCAATACCCAGATTAAAATCCGGCGAGTCTATACCGATAAAAGCACTGGGAGGCGTATCGCTGTAGCGCTGAATAATCTCGCGGCGCATTCTCAGCAATTCGGGAAGACGTTTAAGGGGTTCGATCAATCCCATTACCGAGAGCCGATCCATCTGGTGGTGAGAGACAAAGCCCTCGGCAGACATTTTGGCGCCGCCAATACCTTCAAATCTGGCGTTGGGGAAAAGTCGCTTAAGGGCGCGAATCAAATCTGCACCAAGGGTATCTCCAGAGGCTTCACCGGCAACTATGGCAAAAACTGGCGCGCTGCCAGCCGCATCAGCTGAGGCATTACTGTTGCTCTGGATGCCCATAGCCTAGCGAATAATGCCGCGAGTGGAATTCTCAAGGGAGGTCAAAAACATGTCGATAACAGTATCGTCACCGAGCTTTTTAATCGCTTTGATCGACTCATCCAACTGCAGCCCGCGACGGTAGAGCAACTTATAGGCCTGGTTGGCCAGAGCGATCTGATCGGTGTCAAAGCCTCTGCGCTTAAGCCCTTCACGGTTAATTGTACGCGGTTCAGCAGGACTGCCAAAGGCGGTAACAAAGGCTGGAATATCGTGATAGACAAAGGCTGCCGGACCGACAAAACAGTGGGCACCTATATGCACAAACTGGTGAACCAGCGCATAGCCAGAGAGAATCGCCCAATCGCCAACATAGACATGACCGGAGATACTGGCGTTGTTGACCAGGATGGCATTGTCACCGATAACGCAATCATGACCCACATGGGCATAGGCCATCAGCAGATTATTGTTACCAATAACCGTCTCGCCCTGATCCTGGATAGTTCCCCGGTGAAGAGTCACACCTTCGCGAATAACATTGTTATCGCCAATAATCAGCTTGGTCGGCTCGCCTTTATATTTAAGGTCAGGCGTGCCATCACCAATGGTCGAAAACTGAAAGATACTATTACCAGAGCCCATAATAGTTGGGCCCTTGACAACAACATGGGAGGCGATATTACAGTTATCACCGATCTCGACATCCGGACCAATAGTAGTCCAGGGGCCAACGGTCACGTTGTTACCGATTTTGGCGGAGGGATCAATTATGGCATTGGGATGTATCACTAAACTTTATCTCTATCTTGGTAGGCACATAGCAGGGTCGCTTCACAGACCAGCTTGCCATTAACCGTAGCGCGGGTCTGGAAACGCCAGATATGGCGTTTTACCGCAACCACTTCCGATTCCAGCATCAGCTGATCACCAGGGACTACAGGGCTTTTAAAACGCACCTTGTCGAGGCCGGCGAATAGGTACAGCTTGCCATCATTGGCTGTGGTATCAGTGGTAACAAACCCAAGAATTCCGGATGCCTGGGCCAGGGCTTCGACAATCATCACACCGGGAAAAATTGGCGCGCCGGGGAAATGACCATTAAATACTTCTTCGTTACCGGTAATATTTTTAAAGGCGACAATTTTTTCACCCTTTACCAACTCGACTACTCTATCGACTAAAAGAAACGGATACCGGTGCGGTAACACTTCCATAATTTCAGTAATATTCATTGCGCCTTCCATTTAAAATAATAATTAATCTTGTTATCCAGAGACCTGAATCCATAGCTTATAAACGTCAGGGGCTCTTATTTAATGCTTTTTTCCAGTGCTTTAAGCCTGCGAGCCATACTGTCCAGCTGTGAAATTCTAACCGCGTTTTTACGCCACTCTCGAGTTTCCATCAATGGCGTACCCGAAGCGAAAGAACCCGGCTTGGCAATCGACTTGGTCACCAGTGATCGCGCCATAATCTGCACATTATCACAGACTTCAATATGTCCAACCAGACAGGCATCACCGGCTAAAATACAGTTGCTACCCAATGTAGAGCTACCGGCAATACCGGAAAAAGCAGCAAGAGCACTGTTATCGCCGACGGCGACGTTATGGGCAATCTGTACATGATTATCGATAATCACCCCATTGCCAATTCGCGTATCGCCCAGCGCACCGCGATCAATGGTTGTACAGGCACCGATTTCAACATTGTCGCCAATAACTACGCCACCGATCTGATAGATCTTCTGCCAACTTCCAACGCCATCCGGCGCAAAGCCAAAACCATCGGCACCAATTACTGCACCGCTGTGTATAGTCGCCCCGCTACCGATACTGATATCGTGATAGATCGATACATTGGCCGAGATACGGCAGCCCTCACCGAGCTGGCTGCGAGCCCCTATATAGCAACCTGGTGCCAAATAGCAGTTATCGGCGATTACCGCATCGGCATCGACAACCGCATTGGCGCAAATAGACACATTGTCACCAATCTGTGCGCTCTTATCGACAACAGCTGAAGGATGAACGCCTTTATGCGCCTGAGGTGTCGGATCAAACCACTTGGATATCTGTGCATAACCCAGATAGGGGTTATCAAGTATCAGCAGTGCGCCACTGAAGCCACCAATATTGGAGGCATGCCTGCCGGAGAGGATAACCGCATCGGCACTGCTGTTTGCCAGCTGGCTGACGTACTTCTCATTTGCCAAAAATGCCAGCTCACCAGAGCCAGCATTTTGCAGGGTATTAAAACCCGTTATCCGCAACTGCGGATCGCCACGCAACTCAGCATTGAGAAACGCAGCGACTTCACCCAGCGAGTAGTTTTCACTCATCGGGTGTTACTTTGTCATCTTGTTCAGGCGATCGGCAACCTTGGCGGTGAGATTGCTCTCTTGGCCAGCGATCAGTACCGATTCAGCGCGCAGAAGGATAGTCACACCCTCTTCCGTAACCACAGCCTGGAGAGCTTCCTGAGCTATAGGAGCCAGATCTTGCATAATCTGCTGCTCTAATTGCTTCTGTTCGCCCTGGATTTTTTGACGGGCCAAATCGGCATCAGCCTTAACATATTCCATTTTCTTCTGATGGCTTTGCGCCTGCTCCTGAGACCATGTAAGTCGCTTGGCTTCAGCTTCTTTAGCCAGAGCCTTAAAATCAGCTACAGAACCTTCGAACTTGGCTTTAAGAGCAACAAAGTCGGCATTGGTCTGGGCCTGCTTGATACTCTCCTGAGCCGCATTAGAGCTAAAGATCGCCGCGGCAATATCAACCACCGCAATTTTATCTTCAGCTGCTGAAGCCAGTGAAAAACTCGCAGCCATGGCAGCGACTAAAACCAAACAGAGTGCTTTCAAATTACGCAAAATATATCTCCCTACTATTTATAATTGATAATTAAAATTGATTACCCAGCGAGAACTGAAAAACCTCAGTCTCATCGAATTCATTGGAGTTAAGTGGTTTCGATAAACTAAATGTAATCGGACCAAAGCCACTCAACCAGGTTGCACCCACACCAACCGAATAACGCAATTCACCAACATCTGGCTTAAAGCAGTTAGCCTGTGTGGATCCACATTTGGTGTTAAATATATTACCAGCATCGAAAAAGAATGTAGATTGCACTGAACGTTGGTCTTCAATAAAGGGCAACGGGAAGATAACTTCCGCACCAAATTCGATCTGCACATTGCCGCCGATTGGATCAGGATCGTCGAAAAAAGCCGTGGCACAGGGCGGATCCATCAGGTTGCAGGGGGTATCTTGGGGTCCCAGCGTATTGCGCTTAAAGCCACGCACAGAGCCAAAGCCACCGCCGTAAAAATTCTTAAAGAATGGCATCTGGCTGGTATCACCATAGGACTCGCCATAGCCGAAGTCAGCTCTTAGTTTAAGCGTTAAACTGCGATACAACTTGCGCAGATGCTGTCCTGAATAGGTCATTTTGTAGTATTCCAAACCCGAGCCTGGTAGCGCAATATCAACGCCTAATCGCTGGGAAGTACCTCTAGTCGCGAATATACCTCGGTTAAGTGTCGACTTAACCCAGTTGATATTGGCATTAAATACATCAAACTTTGAACCGTTGGCATTAACAAAATCAGAGATTTCTCTCGAGGCAAAAGAACCGGTTTCAAGATCCAGATTCTCGTAGCCAAGGCCAAAACCAATCCGCTGAATTTCCGAGACCGGATAACCCCAGTTTACTGAAGCGCCGTAGGTATTGGTTGAGAAACTGGCAACATTGATCTCATCGTAATCGGTCTCGCGAGCAAATAGGCTGTAGCCAACACTGACTCCGTCAACCGTAAAATAGGGCTCGGAATAATTAAGATTCAATGAGCTCTGGTAAGTACTGCGGTTTAACCCTATACCCACCTGCTTGCCGGTACCGAAGAAATTATTTTCGCTGAGATTGGCACCCAAAATCAGGCCAGTGCCTTGGGCGTAACCAACGCTTGCACCAACTGAGCCAGAGGGCTGCTCCTCAACCGTATAGACCACATCAATCTGGTCATTGGTGCCGGCCACTGGAACATTCTCTACATTAACCTCTTTAAAATAGCCGAGGCGCTCGAGGCGCACTTTCGACATTTCAATCAGCGCATTGTTAGCTGAGGCCGACTCCATCTGGCGCATCTCGCGACGCAGCACAGAATCAGCAGTCTTGGTATTGCCACGGAACTCAATACGACGTACATAGGCGCGCATTCCAGGCTTGATTAAAAAGGTTACCTTTGCGGTGTTATCCTCTTCATTGACTTCAGGGAAGCCCTGAACTTCGGCAAAGGTATAACCATCATTACCCAGGCGGCGGGTAATATATTCATTGGATGTGGTCATCAATGTCTGGGAGAAAGTCATACCTTCTTTAAGAATAATCATCGCGCGAACATGGGCTTCAGGGATGACCATCTCGCCGGCCAACTCAACCTCGTTAACTCTGTATATATCGCCTTCATTAATATTGATGGTGATATAGACCGATTCTTTTTCTGGACTGATAGATACCTGCGTCGACTCAATGGCAAACTGTAGATAACCGCGATCCAGATACCAGGATTCAAGGGTTTCAAGATCACCGGACAGTTTTTCACGGGCATACTTGTCATTGCTACTTAACCAGGACAGCCAACCAGTGGTTTCTTGCTCGAAAGACTCAAGAAGCTCCTCTTCGCTAAACTGCTGGTTACCGACAATATTGATATGCCGGATTTTGGCGACATCGCCTTCATCAATATTGATATTGACCGCAACGCGATTGCGCGGCAACTGTTTTACTTCAGTCTCAACCAGTGCGCCATAGCGGCCCTGGGAAACATACTGACGCTGCAATTCCTGGGTCATGCCCTCGAGAATCACCTGACGGAAAATCTGTCCCTCGGCGAGACCATTGTCGCGCAGAGCGCTGAGCAGTTGGTCCGTTTCAATCGCCTTATTACCCTCGAGATTGATTTCTGTCACCGCCGGACGCTCGGCCAAGCCTATAACCAAAATCCCGTTCTCCCGGGCCATCACGACATCGGAGAAGTAACCGGTGCGGAACAGTGAACGGGTCGCCTCACGAATTGCCGGTTCGTCGATCAAATCGCCAACGCTGATGGGTAGAGCGGCAAAAACAGTTCCCGCCGAAACCCTCTGCAGGCCTTCGATACGAATATCATCAACTTGGAAAACTGCCCCATAAACCGATGCAGAAAAAGCAAAAAGGGCAATAAGGATGCCACTGAAGAAGTTCTTCATGTAATTATTAAAATCCAATTTTAGTTATCTTTCTTAAGCGACGTTAAAACGCTCGCATAACATCGTTGTAAGTAGCAAATACCATTAACCCCATCAGCATAAAGAACCCGATTTTATAGCCAACCATCTGCACCTGGTCTGAGACTGGGGAACCTTTGACTATCTCAATTAGATAGTAGACAAGGTGGCCACCGTCCAATACAGGTATTGGCAATAGGTTCATCACGCCGAGCATTATACTGAGAATAGCAATAAAACGAATAAAATTGTCGAATCCAGATTTGGCCGTATCACCGGCAACCTTGGCAATAGTAATTGGCCCGCTGAGATTCTTCGGCGAAAGCTCACCCATCACCAGTTTACCAATGGATTCCAGCACAAAGACGCTTGTCTCTAGCGTCTCAGTGGCAGCACGCGCTACAGCGCCGAGAGGCCCATAATCAACGGTGCGCAACAGATCCTCTGGATAGCGGCCGACAGAGGAGAGTTGAACACCCAACTGCCCTACCTGTTCACCATCGCGCTCTACTAAGCGCGGAACAACCTGAATAAGCTGCTGAGCGTCCTCGCGCTCAACAAGTAGGTCAACACTGATACCGGGGCTAGCGGCGATACGCTCAACAAAGGTTTCAATACTCCGAATATCCAACCCATCTATAGCCAGCAGACCATCGCCATCGCGGAGACCGGCACTGTAACCAGCACCCTCCTCTGAGACAGCAACCAGATTTAGGGACTCAAGCTCAAAGGGCGGATTGATTCCCAGCTCGCGAAGTGGCGAGGGCTCCTCGGCATCGCGCAACCATTTTTCGACTGGCACCAGTAGTTGGTATTGAATACTTGAATCTGGATAGGTAACCGTAAAGGGAATATCACCAGTGGTCCCTATATAGCCAAATAACTGGCGGGTAACCGCGCTCCAAGTTGCGGTCGGCTTACCATCGACGGCAATAATCTCAGTACCAGTTTCAAAACCGGCTGCAGCGGCCAGAGAATTGGCACTGACCTGGCCAGCGACAGGTGCAATGCCCCGCTCACCGGATAAAAACACAATCCAAAAGGCCACAAGGGCGAGTAAAAAGTTAGCTATAGGTCCAGCTGCAACAATGGCAATTCGCTGCCAGACTGACTTGCGAGTAAATGCGTAAGGCAGATCTTCTTCGGCAACATTGCCCTCGCGCTCATCGACCATCTTGACATAGCCACCCAGGGGCAGCGCGGCAATAACAAATTCAGTACCCTGAGAATCTTTCCAGCGCAGCAGCGCCGTACCAAAGCCAATGGAAAATTTCTGCACTTTGACACCACAGCGGCGCGCTACCCAGAAGTGGCCATACTCGTGAAAACTCACCAGTACACCCAGGGCAATCAGGGTAAAAAAGATTGTCTGCAGGATATCCATAAATTACTTCTCCAGTCTTTTGATATAGGCACTGCTATACAAGCGTGCCTGCTCGTCGCACTCTTGGACTGCGGCAAGTGATTCTGGTTCACTCAACTGCTGACCATTTAATGTCTGCTCGACAACATTGGCGATCTGCATAAAGCCGATACGTTGATCGAGAAATGCCTGAACAGCGATTTCATTGGCTGCATTGAGAATTGCCGGGGCGTTTTTACCCGCACTGGCAGCAGCGACGGCAATCCCCAAGCAGGGAAAACAGTCGACATCGGGCTTTTCGAAATCCAGATGGGCAATCTCAAATAAATCCAGATCGGCAACCCCTGCGTCAATGCGCTCAGGCCAGGCCAGTGCATGGGCAATAGGTGTGCGCATATCTGGATTACCCAGTTGCGCCAGCACCGAGCCATCCACGTACTGCACCAGCGAGTGAATAATACTTTGGGGATGAACCACAACGTCTATATTGGATGACGGCATAGCAAATAACCAGCAGGCCTCGATAAGCTCCAGACCCTTGTTCATCAAGGTTGCGGAATCCACCGATATTTTGCGACCCATACTCCAGTTGGGATGGGCGCATGCCTGATCCGGTGTCACAGCTGCCATCTGCTCCGCTGACCAACCGCGGAAAGGTCCACCTGAAGCGGAGAGCAACAGTTTCTTGACGCCATTGCTATCAGTCGACGACTTATAGCCTTCCGGCAGACATTGGAAAATCGCATTATGTTCACTGTCGATAGGCAGTAATACAGACCCGGAATCAGCCACAGCCTGCATAAACAGACCGCCGGCCATCACCAGAGATTCTTTATTGGCCAGGAGTATTTTCTTGCCGGCCTGAACCGCTGCCAGTGTCGGCACCAATCCGGCAGCACCGACAATAGCCGCCATTACCGTATCTACTGCACTGTCGCTGGCAACCTGAGAAAGAGAATCGCGACCCCAGAGAACTTCTGTGGCACAGCCGCTATCGGAGAGAATAGTTTGCAATCGAGAAGCCGACTGCTGATCACCGACAACCGCATATTGGGGATTAAACTGCTGGCACTGAACGGCCAATTTATCAACCTGGCTGTGAGCAGTCAGGGCAAAGACTGAATACCTGTCCGGGTGACGGGCAATAACATCAAGGGTGCTTACACCAATCGACCCTGTCGCACCAAGCAAGCTGATAGTCTGCATAGATCAGAACGGGCTCAACAATAGGTAGAGCAATATAAATAGCGGCAATGCAGCCATCAAGCCATCGATTCGATCCAATACACCACCGTGCCCGGGAAGAATCTGGCTGCTATCTTTAACACCCTGCTGGCGCTTAAGCATACTTTCAAAAAGATCGCCGAGCACCGAGTAGAGAGACGCCGGAATAATCAACAACGCCAGCGCTGACAGAGAAACGGCAACCGGCATAACCAACATCAAGATAACGATCAGCAGTAGCTGAAAGAACAGGCCACCAAAGAAGCCCTCCCAGGTTTTGCCTGGACTGATAACCGGCGCCAGCTTGTGCTTGCCAAATAAATTGCCGGCCACATAGCCACCTATATCGGCCAGGGCAACAACACCAACGGCCAGTAACAACAGCCACTGCCCCTGAGGCTGATGGATAATCAAAACAATTGCCAGCCAGGTAGCGGTCAAGAGCAGCAGACCGAGAACAGCCAGTGCAGGCTTTGCCGACCAGAGTATGGCGCTGGAGGGATAGCCCTGAACCCAGAGAAATATACTTGCCCAGAGGATCGAAGCCAGCAGTGCAGCATACTGCCCTCTCAATAGATCAACAGTATCAAAGAGATTTAGCCAGAGTGCGCAACCCGCCAGACAGAGTAACAGCGCGACTAGATAGAAGAATTTACCCAGCGCAGATTTAATCGCCGTCAAATTGCTCCACTCCCAACCCGCCAGCAGGACGATCGGAACAACCGCCACAGAAAACCACAGAGGGCCTGTATTAAAAAGCAGCAGTAAAAAACCGGCCACCAGCACAACTGCTGTCATTACTCGCTGTTTAAGCACGCAGTATCTCCCCTCGAGCTGCTGGTTTGTCATTAGAACCAGAGGATTCACGCAGCCCGAAACGACGCTGCCTTGAATAGTATTCATCTATCGCCAGACCCAGTGCCGAGGCATCAAAATCCGGCCAGTAGCAATCGGCAAAATAGAACTCGGTATAAGCCATCTGCCAGAGCAAGAAGTTGCTGATACGCTGTTCACCAGCGGTGCGAATACAGAGATCCGGATCTGGAAAACCATCCAGCTGCATATACTTGCTCAAAACAGTTTCATTGATATCAGAGGGGCGCAGACGTCCGGTTTGAACTTCAGAGGCGACCTTTTGTGCGGCACTGGCAATATCCCAGCGGCCACCGTAATCGACACAGAGCACTAGGGTGAACTCGCCACTGGCGGTCATGGTCTCGGCATCATCAATTAAACGTTTAAGACGGTCGCTAAACTGACTTCGGTTGCCGATAACTTTAAGTCTGACACCGTCATCGCGAAGTGCTTTAGCTTCTTTTTTAAGATAGGAGGAAAACAGCGACATCAAACCGCGAACTTCAAGATCTGGGCGTTTCCAGTTCTCGCTGCTAAAGGCAAACAGACTGACAACTTTAACACCGCGGGCTTTGGCGGCTTTTAGAATATCGCGAATACGCTCGACGCCCGCCTCATGACCACCAATACCACCAAGTCCCCGCTCCTTCGCCCAGCGATTATTGCCATCCATAATAATGGCAATATGCTTGAGAGGATGGGTGGGAGTCTCTGCAGTGGGATCGGCCATGATCATCAATACCGAGGAGATTAAATCTCCATCAGATCCTTTTCTTTGGCGGCCAGGGCCTCATCGATGCGAGCGATAAAGCTATCGGTAATCTTTTGAATATCGTCCTGACCTTTGCGCTCTTCATCTTCACTGATATCTTTATCTTTAAGGAGCCCCTTAAGACTGGAGAGCACATCGCGACGGATATTACGCACGGAAATTCGTGCATTTTCAGCTTCTGCCTTAGCCTGCTTGCCGTAGACTTTGCGAGTCTCTTCGGTAAGCGGTGGCAGAGGAATGCGAATCACAGTGCCGGCGGTCGAAGGGTTTAAACCCAGATCGGATTTCATAATCGCCTTTTCAATCGCTTGAACCAGACTCTTTTCCCAGGGCGTTACCGAGAGCGTGCGCGCATCTTCGATAACAATAGAAGCGGCCTGTGCCAGCGGTGTAATAACACCATAGTAATCGACAGTCAGGCCATCCAGCAGGCTCGGGTGAGCACGGCCGGTGCGAATCTTGTTAAACGCATTGCCAAGTGCATCAACTGCCTTGTTCATGCGCACATCAGCTTCTTTCTTTAATTCATCAATCATTCTGTAGCACCCTCTGTAACCAACGTACCTTCATTACCACCGACCACCAGATTGAGTAGCGCGCCCTGTTTGGACATACGGAATACTCGCAATGGCATATTGTGTTCGCGACACAGGCAGATGGCGGTTAAATCCATAACCCCAAGCTTTTTATCCAGGACCTCATCATAGGTCAGGCGATCGTAGAGTTCGGCGCTCGGGTCGAGCATGGGGTCGGCACTGAATACACCGTCGACCTTGGTAGCCTTGAGAACAACATCGGCGTCAATTTCAATACCGCGCAGACAGGCTGCAGAATCGGTAGTAAAGAATGGATTGCCGGTGCCGGCAGAAAAGATCACTACCTCGCCTTCACCCAAGTAGCGCATGGCGCGACGGCGGTCGTAGTGCTCAACCACACCGCTCATGGGAATTGCCGACATCACGTGAGAGGAAATATTGGTTCTCTCCAGCGCATCGCGCATGGCCAGACCATTCATCACCGTTGCCAGCATACCCATATGGTCGCCGGTAACCCGATCCATGCCCGCTTTGTTTAACGCAGCGCCACGGAAGAGATTACCACCGCCAATAACCAAACCAACCTGAACTCCAATACCCACCAACTGACCAATTTCAAGAGCCATACGATCAAGAACCTTGGGATCGATCCCGAAGCCCTCTTCTCCCATCAACTCCTCACCACTGAGTTTTAGCAGAATTCGCTTATACTTTTTCTCTTTGCCAGTCGGCGACATATTGAACCCTCTTTATAACTATAAAACCTTAGCCTGCACTCTGAACCTGGGCTGCTACTTCAGCAGCGAAATCGACTTCTTCAACTTCGATTCCCTCACCCACTTCAAAACGTACATAGCCAACAATCTCGGCACCGCCAGCTTTAACCAGTTTGCCAACAGTAGTGTCTGGATCCTTAACGAAAGGCTGGTCAACCAGGCTGCTCTCTTTAAGAAACTTGCTAACACGACCTTCAACCATTTTAGCGGCGATCTCAGGTGGCTTACCACTCTCAATTGCCTGAGCAGTAAAGATATCTCTCTCTGCCTGAATTACCTCGGCAGGCATCTGGTCCGAGCTGACAACTGCAGGGTTAACCGCTGCAACATGCATGGCTACGTCTTTCGCCAGCGCTTCATCACCGCCGGTTAAACCGACCACAACTGCAATACGGTTATTGCTGTGAACATAGCCACCAACAACTGCCGCTTCAATACCTGAGGCGCGACGCGGTGAGATATTTTCACCAATCTTCTGTACCAGTGCTTCGCGAGCTGCGCCGAGATCACCGTCTAACAGTGCGGCAATATCAGTTTGCTTAGCGGCAAAGGCCGTATCCAGAACAGTGCTTACAAAACCTTTAAAGCCTTCGTCGCGAGCGGCGAAGTCAGTTTCACTGTTAACTTCCAAAACCATGCCGTAACCGTTTTCAGCTTTAACAGCCACAAGGCCGTCAGCTGCAGTACGACCAGCTTTCTTAGCTGCCTTCATACCGCTTGATTTGCGTAATTCTTCAATAGCTTTATCGATATCTGCACCAGACTCATTCAGTGCACGCTTGCACTCCATCATGCCCAAACCAGTGCGATCTCGCAGCTCTTTTACCAAAGATGCTGTTACCTGTGCCATTGTATTCCTCTCTAAATCATAAAATTATTTTTAAAAAAGGGGGCAGCGGCCCCCTTTGTGTATAGATAGTGCTTGTAGCCAGCGATTACTCTGCAGCAGCTTCCTTGGAAGCATCAGCAGCAGGAGCAGGAGTATCAGCAGCCGGAGCTTCTGCAGCCGGGGCTTCAACTGCTACAGCAGCCTCTTCCTCAACTTCAACAAACTCGTCCTTGCTGGATACAGTGGCTGACTGTGCCTTACCTTCAAGGATAGTGTCAGCAACAGAGGCAGCGTAGAGCTTGATCGCACGGATCGAGTCATCGTTACCTGGAATAACATAGTCAACACCGTCTGGGTTGCTATTGGTATCGACGATACCGACAACTGGAATGCCCAGCTTGTTAGCTTCGTTGATCGCAATGCGCTCGTGATCCACATCGATAACAAAGATGATGTCCGGCAAGCCGTTCATATCCTTAATACCACCGATTGAATTCTCCAGCTTGGCCTTCATGCGCGCACGCATCAGAGCTTCTTTCTTGGTCAGCTTCTCAAAAGTACCATTGGCCTCTTGAGTTTCCAGGTCGCGGAAGCGGCGGATAGATGCACGGATAGTCTTGTAGTTGGTCAACATACCACCCAACCAGCGATGACTAACAAAAGGCATACCACAGCGCTCGGCCTGTTCTTTAACGATTTTTTGTGCGGCACGCTTGGTACCGACAAAAAGAATTTGATTGCCCTTGGCAGCTTCAACACGAAGAATTTCCAGCGCTTCATTGAAGGCAGGAACTGTTTGTTCTAGGTTGATAACATGGACTTTATTTCGCGAGCCGAAGATAAACTGGCTCATTTTTGGATTCCAGAAGCGAGTTTGGTGACCAAAGTGAACACCAGCTTGCAACATTTCGCGCATACTTACAGAAGACATAAT
>Ga0209196_1000175_pt1 | contig 52581 bp, 47 predicted proteins | sample COGITO_mtgs_1105_5_FD_184801 | JGI IMG/M metagenome (GOLD analysis project Ga0209196, IMG submission 184801) | Pelagic marine microbial communities from North Sea - COGITO_mtgs_110509 (SPAdes) (version 2) | ecosystem: Environmental > Aquatic > Marine > Epipelagic ... | reverse complement strand
TTTTTAGAAATAGCAAAGTAAAAAAGATAGCTTCTGAAAAAAAGTTGTTAATTTTATTGTCTCACATTCTAACACCTCTAAAAGCTCTGTAACCCAAAAAAAATCATACCGAACGTTTATGAATTGATATCCCCCTTGTTTAAAAAACATGACTTTCCTTTTATGGGTGGTCTTCGTGAGATGATGTATAACCCATGGCTTCCATATATCTTACATTAAAAATAGCCCACTAAAAAACCCCTTCATCTCTGCAAGCTTGCTTGAGCGTTTTTTTGTTTGTAGTATTTTCAAAGCAAAGCTTTAAAAATCATGAAATAATTCTGTAATGGTCACAAGTAAAACCAGTACTTTCAAAGCTATTTTGAATTTACTGGTTTTTTAATTGCCCACACTATATTAAAATTAAGACTATTTTATTGTATTTAATTTACTAACTACATCAAGACTCTCTCCTATTTCAAAGAAATCAACTGTTATAAAGTTGGGAAACTTATTTTTTAAGTCTTTACACGTTATAATATGATTCATAAAAAATTTAAATGAATTTACATTTTTGGCATTATTTTTATTACCAGTGATTGAAGTAATGAAATGATTGAATATAAAAAGACTATTTGTAGGATTTCCTCTATTAAATTCACAGTTAATTTCACCATATTTATTTTCTACAGCAAAATCCCATATATAATGATACCAACTTTGTTTTTCATTTGCATCATTTTTATCTGAGAGTATTACTAACCTTTTATTAGAATCAATCATCGTTTGTAACTTTGGCCATAAAGAATTAACATCTTGTGTATGTAAATATTTTAATAACCCGACTTGAGTAATTTCATTTTCTATAGCATTTGATGATGTATAAGACTCTAATATTATAGTTATTATTTCATTTGGATTATTATCTAAAAAATATTTAATGTCATTTAAATAAATGGATAATGGTTTGTGTCCTAAAAATTTATAAGCATGATAAACAACAATGCTTCCATTATCGTCGTATACATCAATCATTAGTCCTCGTACACCATTGTTAAGTTGTTCGATTATGTTGGATTTCTGATTTGGAAAAAGAAAACTGTCTTGTTTTGAATTAAAGGCATTATGGGTAGTAAGATAGGCAACTTCATTATATCTCTTATTGCATAAATCTTTTGAACCATTACATTGTCCATAAAAGTTAAACGAAATTAAATATAAAATAGAATATATATATGTATGCACTAATCTTTCCATAATATAAACAGGTTTAATTTTTATTAAAAATATGAAAACAAAACAACAAATAAATACCAGTAAACATAGGTATTTCTTGAAACTATTTAAAGGGATAGCTTAAGTATTAATAATATAGGTTATAAAAAAGACAATTAAAAATCATGTATTGACTTTCTTAATACATCAAATGCATTTTAGATTTGTTTTTCCAACCAGCCTTATAAGCTGAAGCAACGAAATAGATTTTAAGATCTGCTTTATAAGCAACTTCTACAAAATATATTTTCTTATCTGCCTTATAATCAGCATTAGTAAAAAACCATTTTCCATCATTATCACCAGCTTTGTAATCTGAAGATACTTTATACACCAATAAGTCTGCTTTATAATCTGAGCTCACAACAAAAACCTTTATATCAGCCTTGTAATCTTTATCTACTGAGTAAATTTTTTGTGCTTTAGTAGTAGCTATGGTAAGTATAAAAAAAGTACCTAAAATTAATAGTTTCATCGTATTTAAATTAAAAGACTCCTTAAATATACACAATAAAACTACTTCTCTATTTGTAATACATTCCAAAAAAATCTAAGTTGATTTTTCTAAATGTTTTGGAGGTGTAATTTTTGAGACTATATAACCAACAATCATGGCTAATAGAAATGAGGGTGCTAACACATCTAATTCTATAAAATAAGCACCTATACCTTCCATCTTTGAAACTACAAACTTAAAAAATATTACAGAGATAAATCCTGTGATCATAGATGCAATAGCTCCTTTTTCTGAATACCCTTTCCAAAATAATGATAGAATAATTACTGGACAAAAAGTAGCTGCAATTCCAGACCACCCAAAAATCATAATCCAAAAGATCTTTCGCTCTGGATACAAGTTATACAATAAAATAGCAATACATAATGCAACTACTGCCATAATAACGGTAACCAATCTTGAAAAACTAGTTAAATCTTCATCTTTTAAATCGGGTCTAAATATTTTTTGATAAAAATCTCGTGTAATAGCACTAGAGGCAAGAACAAGAAGGGAATCTATGGTAGACATGATTGCAGAAAGTACAATAGCAATAAAAATTGCTACCAGAATTGATGGTAAAAATTCATTGGTAATCATGCTCAATACATTTTCTCCACCATTTCCTAAAACAGCTTCGGGATCTTGACCTTCACTTGTAAAATAAATTCGAGCAAGAATACCAATTGTTACTGCTGCTGCATCAGTAAGTAACGTAAAAATAAGCGCAATCCATTTTCCTTTATCAATCTCTTTTTCACTTTTAATAGACATAAAACGAACATAAACCTGTGGAGATCCTAAAAAGCCCAAACCTATCATAGAAAAACCAAGTATTGTAAAAAGATTCATTAAACCATCATCACTTCTTCCCATGATTTGAGTTAATGTAGGGTCTATAGCATTTAACCCTTCAGATATTCCAGCTCCATGATCCATAGAAAACCACACAACAATAGGTAGTAAAACCAATCCAAAAAACATCAAGATACCTTGAAACATATCTGACCAGACAGCAGCAACAAATCCACCAATGAATATATATATAAGTACAATAACAAAGCCAATAAGTGCACCTATTCTATAATCAATGTTCAGCATAGATTCAAATGCTATACCAGTAACATCCATTTGAGATGCCACATAAATAACAACAAAAACTACCAGAGTAGCAGCTGAAATAATTCTTAAAGTATTGGTAGATGATTTAAAGTGACTTTGAAGATAATCTGGAATTGTAATTGATTTGTACGTATCTGATCTTCTTTTAAAACGTTTGGCCATAAATTGCCATGATAAAAATACTCCCAATAATTCACCTAAAACTACCCAATAAGCAGAATAACCAGCCATGGCTCCCATACCTGTTAAACCAATAAGTAACCAGCCTGATTCTCCAGTAGCTCTTGCTGAAAAGGCAACAGCCCAAAACCCCATTTTTTTTCCTCCCAAATAGTAATCACTCATGCTGTTAATTCGCCGAGAAGCAAAAATTCCTATTAAAAAAAGAATACTAACATAAATTGCTAAAACGATAATTTTTGTAATCATTGTGGATGTATATATAAGTAATTATAGGTTGAAGATAGTCTTTCTATAACAATTAGTTTTTACAACTAATTGATCAAGAATACGAATTAAATATATCTACTTAATAATAAGTTTGTTAACTAATATAAAAATTGAGAGGAGAGGACTTTTTAACCTAAATATCTTCTTAGGGCAACCCTATGATCAGAATTACTTTTGTCATAGTTGGTTACTAAAATCTCTAAAATTTCTGGAGAGATATTCCCTATTTCAGCTTCGTTTTTATATTTAGAGATATATAAATTATAATGCTGCTGTTCTTTTTCGAAAATAAGAAAGTGTTCTGAGTTTAATTCTGTGTAGGATATTTCATTTCCATCAAAGGAACTTGAGGTATCTTTTTTAAAAGGAGAAAAATCGAAATACTTAAAAATATTATCCATATTAAATTAATTCAGCAGAAAGTCCTAGACTTAATAATTTAGAACAACGCGGTTCTAAATCTTTAAATTCACCTGTTTTAACGGTACATTTTCCTTTAAAATGAACCAACCAAGTGCATTGCTCTGCTTGTTCTTCAGTATGTTCACAAACATTAACGAGAGAATCTATTACAAAATCAAAAGTATTCACTTCATCATTATGTAAAATAATTTCGTGTTGTTGAACCTCTTTTTCTAAAATATTAAAATCTTCTTGAATTTTTTCTTTTTCACTCATGTTTACAAATTTATAAAAAAATCTAGCTACATCAAGTATTTTAAAGCTAACCAATTATTTCTTTCAAGCTTTGAGTCTAAAGTTAAACCATATTTTACAACTTGCTTGTTAATAATTTGAAAATCTTCTTTATAAAAACCGCTAAGCAATAATAGTCCTTTTTCATTCAAACAATCTGTGTATGTTTTCATATCAGATAGTAGGATATTTCTATTAATATTAGCGATAATTACATCATACTTTTTCCCTTTTAGTAAAGAAGCATCTCCTTCATAAACAGCAATATGATGACAATTATTTCTTTCAATATTTTCTAAAGAATTTTCATAACACCAGGAATCAATATCTATAGCTTCAAGAGGTTTGGCTCCCTTCATTTCAGCAAAAATTGCTAAAATTCCGGTTCCACATCCCATGTCTAGCACTTTTTTATTTTCTAAATCTAATGCCAATAAATGTTGAACCATCATATGAGTTGTTTCATGATGTCCTGTTCCAAAACTCATTTTTGGTTCGATAATGATATCGTACTTTAGCGATGGTTTTTTATGAAAAGGAGCTCGTATACTTACTAAATCATTTACTTGAATGGGATTAAAATTCTTTTCCCATTCTTCATTCCAATTGGTTTGAGCTACCTCATTTTGTTTGTGTGTAATTTCAAACTCATCAGAGTTTAAAACAAAAACATCATCCAATATATTTATACTCCATTCTTTTTTTTGAATGTATGCCGTTACACCATGGCTGTGCTCTACAAAACTTTCAAAGCCTACGTGGCCTAACTGAGCAATTAACATTTCTGTTGCTGGCTCTTTAGGTGAAACATTAAAATCGTATGCTATATAAATGGCATCCATAAATACTAGAAGGTGTTAAAAAGCTGAAACAATTCCTGTAAAATCAATTGCGTTAAGAGAAGCACCGCCTATCAGTCCTCCATCTACATCTTCCTTAGAAAATATTTCTTGAGCATTCGATGGCTTTACACTTCCTCCGTATAGGATAGAAACATCATCAGCAATGGTTTTTCCATAGGTGGAATTAACTAAACTTCTAATAAAAGCGTGCATTTCTTGAGCTTGTTCAGGGCTTGCTGTTTCTCCAGTACCAATAGCCCATACTGGCTCATATGCTAGCACTATATTTTTCCATGCAGAAGCATCTAAAGCTAAAACAACATTTTTTAATTGACTTTCTACAACCTTAAAATGATTCTCTGATTTTCGGTCTTCTAACAATTCACCAAAACAAAAAATAATTTCTAAGTTATTTTTTAGTGCTGTTGAAACTTTTTCAGTTAACATTACGTCATTCTCTCCAAAATAAGTTCTTCTTTCAGAATGTCCTAATATGACTGTTTTTACCCCGATATCTTGTAACATATCAGCTGAAATCTCTCCAGTATAGGCACCACTTAAAGCTTGGTGCATATTTTGAGCAGAAACCTCTATAACTGACCCATGAACTGCATCCACTGCAGAACTTAAGTTGATCGATGTAGGTGAAATTAGCACTCTACAATTTGGCGAGATAACTCCTAGAGTTTCTTTTAAATCATTAATTAATGCCTTCGTTTGAGTGGCATTATTATTCATTTTCCAATTTCCTGCTACAATATTTTTTCTCATTTTATTCTTGTTTTTTAACAAGCGGCTAAAATACTTATTTTTTAAGGGCTTCTAGAATCTTTTTGTCTGAAATTTTAGTTGCTTTAAATAGAGTAATTTCACCTGATTCATTCACAACCAAATATCTAGGAATCCACCATAGATTTAAAAAATCTCCAAAAGCACCCTTTTTACCCTCGCGCATATAATAATGGTCTCCACTAATCTGAAAACGTTCTATAGCTTTTTTCCAATTTTTTAAACTTCTGTCTAAAGAAAGAAAAACAACATGAACATCAGGGTTATCAGTCTGAAGATTTTTTAGGATTGGTAAAGTTTCAATACAATCACTACACCATGATGCCCAAACATCAATCAGTAACTTGTTTCCTTTATGTTTAGATAATATGTTCTTAAATGATTCCTCTTGCTGAGAAATGTTTATGAATTTTTCTTGCAATGCTTCAGTAGAAAATTGGGTGGGATTTTGACAACCAACCAAACTCATCAAAAACAAAAAGATAATTTTTTTCATTATTTATTATAATCTAATTCTGGGATCTAACCAACTATACGTAATATCTACTAATATGTTTATAATAATAAACAGGGAAGCTATAACCAAAACACTCCCCATAATAATGGGTAAGTCTAAGGTGTTTAATGCAGTTACTATTTCTTTTCCTAGGCCATTCCAATTAAAAATATACTCTACAAAAACAGCACCGGCCAACATAGAAGCAAACCAACCTGAAACTGCAGTTACAACTGGATTTAGTGCGTTTTTCAATGCATGATTTTTGATGATTTTATAAGTATTGAGTCCTTTAGCTTTGGCTGTTCTAATATAGTCTTGACTTAAAACATCTAACAATGAATTTCGCATTAATTGAATAACAACTGCCAAAGGTCGAATTCCTAAAACTATGGCAGGTAAAATCAAGTTTTTCCATTGTATATAAATATCCTCACCAAAATCATCAACAACATAAAAACTTCCTGTCATTTCTAATCCAGTATATTCTTTTAAAACAAATCCAAATAGCCAAGCAAATAAAATCGCTGAAAAAAAGGAAGGAATACTCATTCCAAAAGTACTAATAATAGCAATTACTCTGTCAAGCACGGTGTCTTTGTAGACTGCCGATAATATACCAAAAATGATTCCAAAGATGATTGCTATAGAGATTGCAAATAAGGCTAAAATGGCAGTATTTGGTAGAGTCTCAGAAATAACTTCTGATACCTTTTTTCCATTTTTCTGAAAGGATTCTCTTAGGTAAGGGTATTTTAAAACTATTGTCGATCTACCAATAGAAAAAAGTGTTTGATACGAATATTTCCCTTCGCTTAAAAAAGTATAATCTCCTATATTTTTTGAATGAAGTGACAGAGGAGAAAGGTCATTCAAATAATAAAAATATTGAGTGGTTAAGGATTTATCAAATCCGTATTTTTTACGGATATTTAGTAATTGCTCAGAGTCTTCTCGTTGATCTAGCATCATTCTAGCAGGATCACCAGGTAAAACATTAAACAACAAAAAAATTACAGTAACAACTCCGTAAAGCGTTAAAATTCCGTAAAAAAATTTGTTTAGTATAAATCGTATCATGTAAATGACTCTTAAACAAAGATAACAGAAAGTCTTAAAAATATGTACCTTTGTCTAACTTTTAAAAAGACAGATGACTACAGCAGAGATTGTAACTCAGATTCGAAAAAAGAAATCTTTTTTATGTATTGGTTTAGATGTAGACCTCCAAAAAATTCCTGCCTTTTTATTAGAGAAAGAAGATCCCATTTTTGAGTTTAACAAGGCTATTATTGACGCCACCCATCATTTATGTGTTGCTTACAAACCAAATACCGCTTTTTATGAGGCTTACGGAATTAAAGGATGGATATCTCTAGAAAAAACCATCAAATATATTAATCAAAATCATCCAGAAATTTTCACAATAGCAGATGCAAAACGTGGAGATATTGGCAATACATCTAGTATGTATGCAAAAGCGTTCTTTGAAGATCTTTCTTTCGATAGTGTTACAGTTACACCGTATATGGGAAAAGATTCTGTAGAACCATTTTTAGCTTTTAAAAATAAACATACTATTTTGTTAGCACTAACTTCAAATGCTGGAGCTTTTGATTTTCAGACAAAAGAAATTGATGGAAAAAAAGTTTACAAACAGGTATTAGAAACCTCTAAAGGTTGGGAAAATTCTAAAAATCTAATGTACGTAGTTGGCGCCACAAAGGCATCATATTTAGCTGATATAAGGAAAATTATTCCTGAGTCATTTTTACTGGTTCCAGGAGTTGGTGCACAAGGAGGAAATTTACAGGAAGTTTGCAAATATGGAATGAATAATCAAATAGGCTTGTTAATTAATTCCTCTCGTGGTATTCTTTATGCTTCAAAACAAGCAGATTTTGCAGAAGCTGCTGCAATAAAAGCAAGTGAGTTACAAACTCAAATGGCTAAGATTATAGGTTAATCTAACTTTAAAACTTACGATTTTTACAAAACTATTTTTTAATAATTTCCTTAGTATAAACACCTTTATTAGATTCGAATTTTAAAAAATAAATACCGGGTTTATACAAAGACATATCAAATAAAGTATCTATACTAGAAATAGTAAAAGCAGCTAATTTTTGACCTAAAGTGGAATAGATTTTTACTTTTGTTCCAATTAAATATTTTGGAACTTTCACTCTTACATTATTTTCTACAGGATTTGGATAAACAATCAGAGCATCTAAAGTTGTTTCTAACGCTGATAAAGAACTTTCTTCATATACTCTTACATAATCAATTTCCATTATAGATTCACTAAAGTTATTGGGAATATTACCTCCTAGATTCCCCCCCATAGCAATATTTAGCAACAAATAATGCTGATTGTCATAAGGAATTTCTTGAGAGTTTTCTCTTTCAAAAAAAACAGTATTATCCAATAAAATTTGAATAATATCCTCTGTCCAAATAAGTGAGTAGGTATGAAATTCTCCACTAGAATTAGCTATGTATGTTGAACCTCCTTCGTTTTGATATCCATTGGTATTTGAATTTGCATAATGAAGATGACCAATAAGATTGGTTTTATCCCACCCATTTTGTTCCATGATATCAATTTCTCCACAAGACGGCCAACCAACACTACCATAAGTAGATCCAAAATAATTTCCTAATTCATTAATATCAGCTCCTAATGTCCATATAGCAGGCCACGTTCCTGCCTCTGCTGGTAGTTTAGCACGAACATCTATTCTTCCATATTGAAATGCAAACTTTGAATTTAACCTAGCCGATGTGTATGATTTTGTAACATTATTAAACGTATAATTTTCTCCTATGGCCTTTATCTTAAGTGATCCGTCACTCACATATGAATTTGTTATTTGGTCTGTATAATGTTGCTCTTCTCCATTTGCCCAATTACCTCCATCTATTGGAATAATTTGATGGTGCCATTTATTAGAGTCTACAGCTCCTGAATTATTAAATTCATCAGACCAAATTAAATTATTAAATACGGGTGCTGTATAGGTTGATTCTTCAAAAATAAAATCATCAACGAAAGCTATTACATGATCATAATTATCTTCACCATTTACTTGAATTAACACTCTGTTAAAATCTGATCTAGTTATAGGGTCTGGTGAGGAGGGATCTAAATTAATGTAGTTGTCATTTTCAAAATCAAACGTAATTTCTTGCCATTCATTTAACGTGATGGGCTTTATTATTTCACTTTGCGTAGACCAAGGTTGAGAGAGAGATCCATTTTGAAGCTTCACAGAAACTTTATTGGTTTGATTTCCTGTAAGAGTACTAGAAGGAACAAAAATTTTAAAACTAAACGAATTTTTTATTGATAAGTCTATGTTTTGATTCGTATCAAAACGAACATTAGCGTAACGTCCTCCGGTATCTATATATTTTAAGACCTTATCAGAGGTATTTATTCCTTGAACATAAGGATTTGAAAAGGAACTGACTAGCCCACAATCATCACCAACCCATTCAACAATAGTTCCGTTTCCTTCAAAATCATCTTGAATGATTTGTTGTGAAAAAGTAGACAAAGAAAACACATAACAGAATAATAACAAAATATAACGCATACTGTAAAAATTATTTTTTTTCAAAAATAGTTTATTGCTTGTTACTCTTAAAAGTAAACACCTATACAAATACCAAACAAGAGTAGAATTACTTAAAAGTATCTGTATTTTTGTCGTAACCATAAGGGCAGTGTTTGCAGCCACTTTTGCAACAATACCCTCTCTTTATATGATACTTTTCTGTAAAAACTCTAAAGCCTTGTTTGTTTAAGTAAAAGTCTTCTTCAGAAAGCTCTATTCTTTTATTATACATGTTTTTAACAATAAGAGTGACAAAAAAACACTAAAAAATAAAGCATTTTATTCTTCTTTATTTTTTTAATCCGGGAGGATATGATGAAATAATCTCGTAAACAAATTCTTTAATACGTTCTTCTTTTTTCTCTATATTTCTCATCTTCATAGCTCCAGAACCTATTCCTTGCCATATGAGCTCGTTAGTGTTCTTGTCAATAAAATCTATAAATAAGGTTCCTTCTGTATATTGATTTATATTAATATTTGTTCTACCATAAAACCAAGGGTTGTACCCCCAGCCCCAGCCAATACCAATATTGTTATCTGAAACATTTACTTGTTCTCTTGATTTGGTAAAAATACTTACTAGGATATCAGGGTTTGTAGACTTGATAAATCCTTTAGCTACTAACTCAAATTCTACGGCACGCATAATTCGTTTCTTATCTAAATCAGAAACAGACGCTTTGTCTATCCCTTTTTTGTAAAAAGCAAATGTTTTGTAGTTAGTAAAATCAGCTTTAGTATCATAATCTGTAACAACTTTTACAGGCGAGCAAGAACTAAGAATGACTAAACATAGTAAAAAAAGTAATTTTAAAATTTTCATGGAAGTGCAATTTTTATAGGTTATTAAATAATGATGTTTCTACTTTATTAGGGATCGTAACTTTTAATTTTTTCTCTTTTTTCATGGCTCTTTTAATAGCAAAGGTTGCTTCATCGTTTCTAGCCCAATTTCTTCTGGCTATTCCATTGTTTACATCCCAAAAAAGCATAGATTCTAATCTTTTTGATGCTGCTTTACTTCCATCAATAAGCATGCCAAATCCACCATTTATAACTTCTCCCCAGCCTACTCCTCCTCCATTGTGAATAGAGACCCAAGTTGCTCCTCTGAAGCTATCTCCAATAACGTTTTGGATTGCCATGTCTGCCGTAAACCTGGACCCATCGTATATATTTGAAGTTTCTCTGTAAGGAGAATCTGTTCCTGAAACATCATGATGGTCTCTTCCTAAAACAACAGGACCTATTTTACCTTTTTTTATTGCCTTATTGAATGCTTGTGCAATTTTAATTCTTCCCTCTGTATCGGCATATAAAATTCTTGCCTGAGACCCTACTACTAATTTATTTTCTTTTGCCCCTTTTATCCATTGAATATTATCAGCCATTTGCTGCTGAATCTCTGGTGGAGAATATTTCTTAATTTCTTCTAAAACCTCACAAGCTATGATATCTGTTTTTTCTAAATCTTCTGATTTTCCGGAAGCACAAACCCATCTAAAAGGTCCGAATCCATAATCAAAACACATAGGTCCCATAATATCTTGCACATAACTCTGATATCTGAAATCGATACCATTTTCTGCCATAATATCAGCTCCTGCTCTACTTGCTTCTAATAAAAATGCATTTCCATAATCAAAGAAATACGTTCCTTTAGCAGTATGATTGTTAATAGCCCTAGCATGTCTTCGAATAGTTTCTTGTACTTTCTCCTTAAATAAAAGTGGGTTTTCAGCCATCATAATATTCGCTTCTTCAAAAGAAACATCTGTTGGATAATAACCTCCTGCCCATGGGTTGTGTAAAGACGTTTGATCAGAACCCAAATCAATATGAATATTATCAACATCAAACTTCTCCCAGACATCTACTATATTTCCAAGATACGCAAGAGACACCGTTTCTTTGTTTTCTTTTGCTAATCTTACTCTTGCAACTAAGGTATCTAAATCTGTTAATTTTTCATCAATCCAACCTTGGTCTAGACGAACCTGTGTAATTTTAGGATTTACCTCTGCACAAACTGTAATACAACCGGCTATATTTCCTGCTTTAGGTTGCGCTCCACTCATACCACCTAAACCAGCAGTTACAAATAAATTTCCTTTGGGTGATTTTCCTATCTTTCGAAAACCGTTTAAAACAGTAATGGTAGTTCCATGTACAATACCTTGCGGACCTATATACATATAACTTCCTGCTGTCATTTGTCCGTATTGACTTACTCCTATAGCATTCATTTTTTCTAAATCATCTGGTTGAGAATAATTTGGTATCGTCATTCCGTTGGTAACTACAACTCTTGGTGCATTTTTACTGGAGGGAAACAATCCCATTGGATGTCCTGAATACATTGTCAAAGTTTGTTTCTCAGACATTTCAGACAGGTACTTCATTGTGAGTAAATATTGCGCCCAATTTTGAAAAACAGCACCATTTCCTCCATACGTTATTAATTCATGTGGATGCTGTGCTACTGCAGGATCTAAATTATTCTGAATCATTAACATAATAGATTTAGCTTGTTCACATCTTCCAGGATAGTCAGAAATTGGTCTTGCATACATCTCGTATACAGGACGAAAACGGTGCATATAAATACGACCGTATTTTTTTAATTCTTCAGCAAACTCATACAGTAATACAGCATGATGTTTTTTATCAAAGTAACGCAATGCATTTCTTAAAGCTAACTCTGTTTCATCTTTAGATAAAATTTCTTTTCTTTTTGGAGCATGATTTAAAGAAGTTTCATAATCTCTTTTAGTAGGTAATTTTTCTGGTATACCTAGTTCTATTTGCTCTTTAAATGTCATACGTCTATTAAAATAATTGAAAAGTGATTCTAAATACAAATATAATTGTTTTTTAAAACGAATGATTTTTATACCTTTAAAAAAATCAGCTATTTTTTGAAAATTTCGTAAATTGCACTCCTAAAATCAGGTATTTTTTACGAATAGTATCATAATTAATAATTAATTTATTAAAAATAATAAAATACACAAAAAAGTACTTTGTTAAAATATCATATATCATTTAAAAAAAATGGAACAAATCACTCCTTACAAACCAAAAAATAAAGTTAGAATTGTTACTGCTGCATCTTTATTTGACGGCCATGACGCTGCCATTAATATTATGCGTAGAATTATTCAATCTACAGGTGTAGAAGTCATTCATTTAGGTCATGACAGAAGTGTTGAAGATGTTGTGAATTGTGCCATTCAAGAAGATGTAAATGCCATTGCAATGACGTCTTACCAAGGAGGGCATAATGAATATTTTAAATACATGTTTGACCTATTAAAAGAAAAAGGCGCTAGCCATATCAAAATTTTTGGTGGAGGCGGTGGTGTCATTCTTCCAAAAGAGATCAAAGAATTAATGGAATACGGAATTACCCGTATATATTCTCCGGATGATGGACGAGAATTAGGCTTGCAAGGAATGATTAATGATTTAGTAAAGCAATCAGATTTTGCCATTGGTGATGTCTTAAATGGGGAAATTAATAAATTGAAAAAGAGAGAGATTGGTAGTATTGCAAGAATTATTTCTTCTGCTGAAAACTTCCCTGAAATTGCTAAAAAAACATTATCTGAAATACATAAGAAAAATAAAACATCTACCACTCCTGTTTTAGGAATTACAGGTACTGGTGGTTCTGGAAAATCTAGTCTAGTTGATGAATTGGTTCGTAGATTCTTAATTGACTTTCCCAAAAAAACAATTGGACTTATTTCTGTAGATCCTTCTAAACGTAAAACCGGTGGTGCCTTATTAGGAGACCGTATAAGAATGAATGCCATTAACAACAATCGTGTTTATATGCGTTCTTTGGCAACTCGTCAATCTAATTTAGCACTGTCTAAATATGTAAATGAAGCTATTGAAGTTTTAAAAGCTGCAGAATTTGATTTGATTATTTTAGAAACATCTGGTATTGGACAATCAGATACCGAGATTATTGAACATTCTGACACTTCTTTGTATGTAATGACTCCTGAATTTGGAGCAGCAACTCAGTTAGAGAAAATAGACATGTTAGATTTTGCAGACCTAGTTGCCATTAATAAATTTGACAAACGCGGTGCTTTAGACGCTGTTCGTGATGTAAAAAAACAGTATATGCGTAACAATAATTTATGGCATATACATATAGATAAACTACCTGTTTTTGGAACAATTGCCTCACAATTTAATGATCCAGGAATGAATTCGCTTTACAAAGCAGTTATGGATCAATTGGTGGAAAAAACTGGCGTTGATTTACAATCTAATATGAAAATTACTCAGGAAATGTCTGAGAAAATCTTTGTAATTCCTCCGGCAAGAGTTCGTTATTTGTCAGAAATTGCTGAAAGTAACAGAGCTTATGATAAAAAAGCTACCAATCAAGTAGCAGTTGCCCAAAAATTATTTGGAATTCACAAAACAATAGACTCCATAATTAGTATTGATTCAACTTCAATTAAAACTCTCGATGTATTAACTAAAATAGGTTTAGACCATGATAAAATATTACAATATACTTCAAAAGACGAAGTGCCTTTTATAAAATTATTACTCTCTCATTTTGACAAAATAAAAATGGATTTTGATCCCTATAATTGGGAAATCATACTTAACTGGCAAGAAAAAATTCAACGTTATAAAGACCCTATTTATACATTTAAAGTAAGGGGTAAAGAAATTAAAATAGAAACACATAGTGAGTCTTTGTCACATTCTAAAATACCTAAAATTTCCTTACCCAAGTATGAGGCTTGGGGCGATATATTACAATGGAATTTACAAGAAAATGTGCCTGGAGAATTTCCCTTCACTGCTGGATTGTATCCTTTTAAAAGAACTGGCGAAGACCCAACTAGAATGTTTGCTGGTGAGGGCGGACCTGAACGTACCAACAGACGTTTTCATTATGTTAGCTTAGGATTGGATGCCAAACGTTTGTCAACTGCTTTTGATTCTGTTACTTTATATGGTAATGATCCGGGGCTAAGACCAGATATTTATGGTAAAATAGGAAACGCTGGTGTTTCAATTTGTTGTTTAGACGATGCTAAAAAGTTATATTCTGGGTTTGATTTAAGCCATCATATGACATCAGTATCAATGACCATTAATGGCCCCGCTCCTATGCTACTTGGCTTCTTTATGAATGCTGCCATAGATCAAAATTGTGAGAAATACATCAAAGATAATAAGTTAGAAAAAACAGTTGAAGCTACATTTAAAAAAATATATGATGCTAAGAGATTAAAGAGACCTCTTTATCAAGGAAAATTACCAGAGGGAAACAACGGATTAGGCCTATTGTTACTTGGCTTAACTGGTGATCTAGTTTTACCTCCTGATGTGTACAGAAAAATAAAAACTGATACTTTAACACAAGTTCGCGGAACCGTTCAAGCAGATATTTTAAAAGAAGATCAGGCACAAAACACTTGTATTTTCTCAACAGAATTTGCACTGAGGTTAATGGGTGATGTTCAAGAATACTTCATAAACCAACAAATAAGAAATTTCTATTCGGTTTCAATATCTGGATATCATATTGCTGAGGCTGGTGCTAATCCAATTACGCAGTTAGCACTTACCTTGTCTAACGGCTTTACCTATGTAGAATATTACTTATCTAGAGGTATGGATATTAATAAATTTGGCCCTAATTTATCATTTTTCTTCTCTAACGGAATAGATCCTGAATACGCTGTTATTGGTCGTGTGGCAAGAAAGATATGGGCAAAAGCATTAAAGTATAAATACCAAGCAAATTCTAGAGCACAAATGCTTAAGTATCATATTCAAACTTCTGGCCGCTCGTTGCATGCTCAAGAAATAGATTTTAACGATATTAGAACAACACTTCAAGCTTTATACGCCATCTATGACAATTGCAATTCATTGCATACCAATGCCTATGATGAAGCAATTACAACACCTACTGAAGATTCTGTGAGAAGAGCCATGGCTATTCAATTAATTATTAACAAAGAGCTAGGACTAACAAAAAATGAAAACCCAATTCAAGGTGCATTTATTATTGAAGAACTCACAGATTTAGTGGAAGAAGCTGTCTTATTAGAATTTGATAGAATTACAGAAAGAGGAGGTGTTTTAGGTGCTATGGAAACCATGTACCAACGTTCTAAAATACAAGAAGAAAGTTTGTATTATGAAACACTCAAACACAACGGAGAATTTCCAATTATTGGAGTAAATACTTTCTTGAGTTCTAAAGGTTCTCCTACTGTTCTTCCATCAGAAGTAATTAGGGCAACTGAAGAAGAAAAGCAATTTCAAATTCAAACAAAAGAATTATTAAATAAGGCAAATCCATCCAAAGTTAAAGCTCAAATTGCAATTTTACAAGAAGCAGCAGTTAAAAATGAAAACTTATTTGACAAAATTATGGAAGCAACAAAAGTGTGTTCATTAGGTCAAATTACAACAGCATTATTTGAAGTTGGCGGACAATACAGACGAAATATGTAACTTTGTAATTGAATAAATTAAAGCCGAGTTTAACACCAAGGCAAAATTGGAACTAAAATACATTCAGAAGTAAATCTAGTATCATCTTTTCACTAAAACTAAACACAAAACTTTTTTTACATATTTTTTTTAAAAAAAATGTTTTGTGGGTTCTTTTTTCTTACATTTCAATGAAATAATTTTTAAATCTATCCAAACATGAAACATTTAATGTTAATTGCAATTTTCTCAATAATATTGATTTCTTGTCAACCTCCAACTAAAAAAGTCAAAATATCAAAGGAAGACGTTATTCTAAAAATAATAGAAAATCAAAAAGTAATGCATAAAGCAGTATTGGAAAGTGACTATAGTTCTTATCAAAACTTCGAACATCCTGAAATTATAGTTACAACTGGTGACTCAAATTTGAATCCTTTTTATGTCATAACTAAAGACAATATTATTGCTGATACACCAATCACTTGGAATACGTTTGAATATTCAAATATGGAAGTTTATTTTTCACCAGACATGAACTCATCGGTAGTAACTTTTGATGCAGATGGCTCTTACATAATGAAAAAAACTAACGATACAGTTCAATATGCTTCGAGAGCTTCTTCTATGTGGGTATCAACTGAGCTTGGTTGGAAGATTTTACATTCTTCTTATGCTCCAAGAAAAGGTAAAATTGGGATACCTGAGGTTGATTAATTTCCAGAAAAAGTACATTTAAAAATAGCCCTTCTAGATTGGAAGGGATATTTTTAAAAACTTTTTAAAATTGCTCTTAAGAAAGTTTTTTAGAATAACTAAATAAGACAAAAAATCTTCTCTAAAAATTAATTGCCGGACTGATTTTTACATGCTCTTCAATCTAGAAATTATGTAACCAAACAACTCAACCAAAATTCACCAACCCGTAAATCATAAATTGAAGCTTGCAAGAAAACTCATAGCCGAGAGTTTTACCGACTGTATCGGATTTGTTGTAAATGAACAAGGTTAATTACTAGGTGAAGTCTTAGACAAAGAAAACTGTAAGGTTTATAACTAATCTTTTATTCCTGGTTGTTTTAAGATAAAATTAGTTGCTTCTTTTTGAATATCTACCATTTTCTTAACATCAGAAAGCAATCGTTTTGCATCATAGATTACACCATCTTTAATGGTGTATTTTACTCCTCCAACCCTAACTACCTCATTGGCTTCTGTTAATTTAATTGCACCTGTACCATAAAGCACTTTTAAATTTTGAAGAGGGTTTTCTTCTACAATCACAAAATCTGCTAATTTCCCTATTTGAACAGAGCCAATTTTATCATCCCACCCCAAAGCTTCTGCACCATTTAAAGTGGCAGCTCTTATAACCTCTAATGGATGAAAACCTGCTTCTCGTAATAATTCTAACTCACGCACGTAAGCAAAACCATACAATTGATATATAAATCCAGAATCTGAACCAGTAGTAACGCGTCCACCTCTATTTTTATATTCATTAATAAATGTCATCCATAATTGAAAATTATTCTTCCATGAAACTTCTTGCTCAGTACCCCAATAATGCCAGTAAGATCCGTGAGAAATTTTACTTGGCTCAAAGAATTTCCACAGAGATGGCAATGTGTATACTTCATGCCACTCTGCTCTTCTAGCTCTTTGCAAATCTCTACTTGCTTCATAAATATTAAATGTTGGGTCTAAAGTAAAATCTAACTCCAACAGCTCATTCATAACATCATTCCAATGAGGAGAATATGGTTTTGCTGCTTGTTTCCATAATTTACCAGCCTGTTCAAAACGATGTTGTTCATTCTGATAATTATAATCTAATGGGTAATTTTGTACAGTTCTTTCATTAAACAAAGCCTCTGGCAAACCATACCAATGTTCCATAGACGTTAATCCTGCTCTAGCAGAATGAAGAACATTCCAACGAGCAACACTTAATTGTGCATGATGACATGCAGAACCCAATCCTAATTTTTTATTTTCATCTAAAGCGGCGGCCATAATTTCTGGTTCTGCCCCAAAGAACTTAATGCCATCTGCACCATTTTTTGCATTGGCTCTCACCCATTCTCTTGCATCTTCTGCAGTAGAAATAGGAGCATCATTTAACGGATTAAAATCTTTTGTAGTTTGACCAAACCCTGTGTAGGCAAAAATTCTTGGAGCTACAATTTTATGAGCATCACTTTTTTTCTTTAAGTCTAACGTCCAATCTATACTTCTTCCACTTGGCTCTCTTACAGTTGTTACTCCGTGAGCCATCCAAAGCTTAAAAACATATTCAGAATTTGCTCCCTGAGCAACACCTCCAATATGACCATGCATATCAATAAAACCTGGCAGTAAATACATGCCTGATGCCTCAAGTTCTTTTCCTCCTTTTTTTAATATAGGCCTCTTTTTTTCATCAATAGCTACTCCTGGGTATCCGACAACCTGAATTTTTGCAATGATATTATTTTCGACAACAATATCTACAGGACCTCTAGGCGGTGAACCATCCCCATTGATTAATGTAACTCCTCTAATGATTAATTGATTAAAGGGACCTTCTCCTAGATAGTTTTCTTGAGAAAACCCTTTTTGTACTGCTAATAATAAAAATATAATAAGTAATTTTTTCATCTGAATAAATTTTAATTTCTTTCTTTAGGTACTGATATATTATTTCCCAGAAATAAGGCATTTAAAAATAGTTTATTTGTTCCGTACCAAGCTCCTCTAAAGTTTGGATTGTCTGCAAATAAAATAGCTCTTCCTTTTCCTACTGGACTTACCAGTATTGATGCCGATGGTTTTAAATAAGTATTTAAGTTTGCTTTGGAGATATAACCATCTATATGTGGATTCTTTGTGTATTTAGCTACTGTAGCATACCCGTTTTTACTAGGTTTTAGAAATACTGTATTGTTTTTGTATACTGGTAATTGAGCGTCTCTAAACCCAAACCCTAAAGGGTGTGTAAGATCTAAGTTTATTTCAAAAATAGCACCCCCTACACTTTCTCTTCCAATATTTTCTCTTGCATCTACATATGGCAATCGTTTTACGCTTTTGTCTAGTTTATTCTTGTCTTTAGGTTTTTTAGTAAGACTTTCTTTTACCAATTTCTTAGAGATCAACCATTTTGAAGCACTACCTATGGTAATTAAGGTGTTGCCATTACTAGTCCAATCTTTAATTTTCTTTCTTTGTATAGAGTCTAGTTGACCGTAGTTTCCAGATACCATTACTATGGTATTATATTTATCTAATGAGATTCTGTTTAAATTGTGTAGTTGTAGTTTGGTAATTGGCATTTCTACTCTTGTATCTAATAAATGCCATACTTCTCCTGCTTCGTATGAAGAAACTCCATTTCCAATTAACATAGCCGCTTTTACTTCTTGAATTTTTCTAAAATTATTACTTCCTAAATCTATTCCTTTAATACTAAAACCAGTATTTGTGGCATATAGTGGCACACTAAATTTTTGTTGTGCCTCACTTATAATTTCATAAACAGCTTCAGAAGATTTCTGTTGTTTACTCACAGGAATCATCACGGTTCCATAATTAAAGTCTTTAGGACCTTCTGAGGTATTCGCTGAAAATTTCTTAAAAGCAGCAGAAGCCTTTAACCCTCTTTGTTGCATATAATGTAATGCTGCTGGAGCATTGTAATCATCCCAGTCTAATAGATAAGCATAGTCTGATTTTATCACTTTAGAATTGTTGATCAGCCCTGTAGCGGCTGTAATTTCTTTGCCAAGTCTCGCAGATTTTAATCCTCTAGACTTCATATTATAAAAATTAGAAACACTCCAAGCAGAGGCATCATAAAAAACACTGTCTGTATATTGGCTGTAGGTCTCAAACATTGTTTGTACCATTCTATGTTGTTGTTGCTTTAGTGGAACATAAAACTTAACTCCCTTTTCATATACTTTAATTTTATGCTTCAATAAGAATTCTACAAATGCTTTATTTCTATTTTTATCAAAGTCATCACCAAATTCATACCCTGCAAAACCTGAAGTAGCTTTTTTTGTGACAGCAGATTTAAAAAAATCTTGCTGATATTTTCTTAAAGTTACTTTATTTTCAACTGCGGCTTTTACAGTTGCAATACTTGATTTATATTGATTTCTAATAGTAAAAGGAAAAGAAATGGTTCCGTAATCTGTATCTTGTAAATGCCCCCTAGAACTTGCCTGTTCAAACAATAGAGCCAATGCTCCTTGTAAGTCTGGGTAAGAAGACCCATACCCTGGATAAGTTCCGTCAAATGCTTCTTTTGTAAAATAGAAGGATCCTATATCATCTAGAGCTTTGGTAAAATACGGAGCAAATAAATTATTTAAATCTTCGTAATTTTCTTTTGGCATTACTGGGTCTTTTGAACCAATAGGTTTCATAGGTTCAAAAAAGTAATTGCTATTTGGGCCCATTTCATGAAAATCAGTCACCACATTAGGATACCAATCGTGATACCAATTAAGTTTTGCTTGACTTTCTGGGTTTACAGCTAACAACCAATCTCTATTTAAATCAAACCAATAATGATTGGTTCTTCCCCTAGGCCACATTTCATTATGCTCAGCATCTTCATTATCAGAAACCAACGAGATTGCCTTGTATTGATTAGCCCATTGAGTGTGACGATCTCTACCATCTGGATTGATCGTTGGATCTATAAAAACAATTGCATTTGTTAAATAATTTTGAACCTCTTCACTCTTTGAAGCAACCAACGTATACGCTGTTAATAATGCTGCTTCAGAGCTAGATGGTTCATTACCATGCACATTGTAAGCTAGTTGAATGAAAATTGGAACAGCATCATAATTTTTTGGAGTAATCGTAGGATCTATAAGTTGTAAATGTTGCTTTTTTATATCTTCTAAATTAGATAAATTTTCTGGTGCTGAAACTCGTAGGATAACCAATTTTCTTCTTTCGTGAGTATAGCCATATACTTCAATTTCTGCCCTATCTGAAACTTCAGCTAATTTATATAAATACGAAACTATTTGATCATGTCTGGTATGTTGATCGCCAATAGGATAGCCTAAAAACTCTTCAGGAGATGGAATTCTTGAATCAAAAGGAGCTTTATCTTTAAAGAAATACTCTTGAGAAAATGAATTTAAAATTGTAAAAAAAAGAATGAAGGTTGTTATTTTTTTTAGAGATTGCATTGTGTTTATTTTAAAATCTGACTAAAAATACAATTTTAATGCAAGAAAGTTTTAATTCATAATAGAAACTCTTGCTTGAACTTTTTGTTTTGTACTTTTACCTTGCTGTTTTTTTTTAAATAAATAACAAATATCAAATGAAAAATTTAATTCAACTCACGCTATTTTTCGTTTTAACCATCTTAAATGCACAAGAGAAATCTATACTAATTTTTAAAAATGGAGAAGCTCAAATAGTTGAATCATTTAACGATCAATCACAATGGATTCGTCATGATCTTTGGGTAGCAACTACTTTTGATTCTGACGGTGATGGAAACATGGATCGTATGCATGTGGCTGTTACGCGACCCCCTCAAACAGAAAAAGGATTAAAACTTCCTGTAATTTATGAATCTAGCCCGTATTATGCTGGAACTGCAAGTAATTTGCCTGGTTTATTTTGGGATGTAGAGCATGAATTAGGGCAGCAACCAAAATCAAGAAAACATGTAGAGGTTATTAGAACTGGAAAACGTCCAATCATATCAAATTCACAAATAAAAACTTGGGTTCCTAGAGGGTTTATAGTTGTTCATTCTTCGTCACCTGGTACAGGTTTATCTGATGGTGCTCCAACTGTGGGAGGAAAAAATGAATCCTTAGCACCAAAGGCTGTAATAGATTGGTTAAACGGAAAAGTAAAAGGATATAGTACAAGAAAAGGCTATAAAGAAGTAGTTGCTTACTGGTCTACCGGAAAAGTAGGTATGACAGGAACTTCCTATAATGGTACTTTACCTTTGGCAGCTGCCACAACAGGTGTAGAAGGTTTAGAAGCTATCATTCCTATAGCTCCCAACACTTCCTATTATCATTATTACAGATCTAACGGTTTGGTTAGATCACCTGGTGGATATTTAGGGGAAGATATTGATGTTTTATATGATTTTATCCATAGTGGAAAAGAAGAGAATAGGACTAGAAATAATCGGGTGGTCAGAGATACTGAAATGAAAAATGGAATGGATCGAATTACAGGAGATTACAATGATTTTTGGGCAGTCAGAGATTATCTAAATCAAATGAAACCTATGAAAGCTGCATTATTAATGGCCCATGGGTTTAACGATTGGAATGTGATGCCAGAGCATAGTTATCGCATCTCTAAAAAAGCTATAGAAATGGGAATCCCAACTCAGATTTACTACCATCAAAACGGACATGGAGGACCCCCTCCTATGAAGATGATGAACCGTTGGTTTACCAGATATTTGCATGGAATAGACAATGGTGTAGAAAATGATGCTAAAGCTTGGATTGTAAGGGAAGATGATTCACAAAAGAAACCAACACCATATAAAGCATATCCTAACCCTAATGCCTCGTTAGTTTCTTTACATCTTTATTCTGGGGCTCCTGAAGCTGGAAGCTTAAAGCTAACAAAAAATATAACTAAGACTCTTGAAACACTAACAGACAATTATACGTTTAATGGAGTATCTCTTGCCAACGCGAAAACTTCTGAAAACAGATTGCTTTATTTGAGTCCTATACTAAAAGAGGATATACATTTATCAGGTGTGTCAAAAGTAACAATTAAAGTTGCCAGTAGTAAAAAAGCTGCAAATCTATCTGTTTGGCTTATTTCATTGCCTTGGAATTCTGATCGAAATTCTAAAATTACTGATAATTTAATTACACGAGGTTGGGCAGATATTCAGAATTATAAATCGTTGTCAGAGAGTACTTCTTTGACTCCAGAAAAATTTTATACTTTAAATTTTGATTTACAACCAGATGATCAAATCATAAAAAAAGGTCAACAAATAGGCTTAATGATATTTTCAAGTGATTCAGAATTTACATTACATCCAAAACCAGGAACAAAACTAACAGTTGACCTTGATGAAACCACACTAAGAGTTCCAATTGTTGGAGGGTTTTTAGCGTTTAAAAAAGCAGTTAATAAATAATAAGAATAATTTGACTTAGTTTTGAAAAACAGGCAACTCTTTATTAACAGTAAGAAGTCTAATTTTCTGATCCTGCAACTCTAGCTTATATACATTTATCTTTCTTTTTTCGTTAGGCTTGCTCCAATTATAAAAAGTAGTAAGTTTTAAATAAGTTGGTACTTGCTTTTTATTGCCTTTATAAGTTAAATTAACCAACCACTCACCATTTCCAATATCTTCTAGAAAAAATAATTTACTAGAATAACCCATTTTTTTTTCTTGTAGAATTAATTCATTATTATTTTCTAAACTATGATCAAAAACGTAAGCTCTTTTGTCTGGATTTACAAATTCTAATTCGAATTCAGCTTCTGATGTATTCCATTCAAAAACCAACCGAACATCATTACTAAATTCTTCAATATTTTTATAAATAGGAATAAACTTCTGTTTTATCTTAGTTTGATTATTTCGATTAAAATACAACCATTCCATATCATTGTAAATAAGTTCTCCAATTCCTTCTGAGCTATCTGCATAATCTTTTATCATAAACCCCATGTATAATTTCCATGATTTTTCAAATAGATTATAATCTACATACGCATTAGCTAGGTCTCTAAAAGATTGCGCGTATTTAGAACGAAGTCTAAATATTTGCTGATAAACCTCTACTGCAGATTTTTTTTCTTCTATTAGTTGAAAGTAATAAGCAATCGCTTTTAAAATTTCTGGATTTTGAGCATTACTCATAGCTAATTCATTTAGAACTCTAGTAGCCATCCCTCTATCCATATGATATTGAAAAAAAGTCATTGCTATACTTAGATGATCTGAATAATTAGTTAATTTATTTTTTAACTGATCTGTATAAAATTCATATGCTACATCTTTATTTTTGTATGCTTCCAATACCAAACTATATTTATTTTGCTGGTCTTTTTCTAAACTCATTGATGTTGCGTCATCATTATAAAAATTACTATTGGCATATTCTTCTAAAAATTTATCTTTCTTAACCTTTTTAGAATCAAAGCCACCATAAACAGTTTCTATTATTATCACTCCTCCAGCTGCTGCTGTTCCATATTTATTGGCTGCACCTACAGATTTTAGAGCTCTTATTGATTTTATATCACTTAAATCTATGTTTGGCGCATTAGAGGTAAAAACACCATCTATCTCCCAAGCTACAGCATAATCTTGAGTTACAGACATTCCAAGCCCTCTCAAGTATCCTTTTCCTGTAGTTCTGTCATATACGTAACCCGAAATTTTACCTACCAAAGCCTCTTGAATACTTGAGTAGATGTTACTAACAGTTTTACCATCGACATATGTATTTGAAAATCCAGATTTTTTTGGATCTTTTTTTCCTCTAGATGTCATAAAACCCTCATCAGCATCTTTTTTTTGCTGAGCAATTTTCCCTAATTTCCTTTTAGATTCTATAACAACTTGATCTAAGTCATTAATTTTTTGTTTAAGTACTATATTTAGTTCATTTGTTACATCTTCAACTATAATTGAAACAGTTTCAAAACTTACATGAACAAATTGAATAATATCTCCTACGGATGCTCTTATTTTATAGGCCCCTTTAACATCGCTAAAAACACTAAATTCTTTCTTGTCAACAATGGAAACAAGTACATCCGGAATAGATGAATCCATAAAAGTTACCCTTCCAAAAACCTCTTTTTCATTAGTATTTTCTTCTGTAATATCATGTTGAGCAAAATTCAACTCAGTAGAAACTGAGTTTTCATCAAAATAATTTTGATTCTTGCTCTCCTCTGTTATTCTATCTTTTTCAATTTTTTTAATTTGACTACTTTGGCTTGTTTTTACAATAACAACTGACTTGCTAAGGTATCTTGTTGGGGCATTCGTTAAAATGTATACATCTATAACATCAGCAGTATTTACAAAAAAACCAGTTTCTTGAATTGCTTCATCAATATCCCAAATTGCTTTAACTCCTCTAACATATAAGTTTCCATCTGAATCTGCAGTTAAGCTACCTGACCTAGTAGCTAAAGATTTAGCTAAATTAGTAGCACCCAAATTTAAATCTCTGCTTCCATAATAATAAACTTGGCCCCTAGACGCAAGGTTTAATTGACCTACTGCTGTTTGTAATTTTTCTTTCCCTTGAAGAAAAACATCTCTAGAATTCATATTTTTACTTGAAGCTTTTACAACAACATCTTCTAATTGATTAACTTCGGCAATCATTTTTATATTAAGTAGTGAAGTAACATCTTCTACTAAAATTGATGTTGTTTTAAGACCGACATAAGAAAACAAGATTTCATCATCCACTTTGGCTTCAATTCTGTAAGAACCCGTCTGGTCTGTTTGAACACCTATTGTTGTATTTTTGATTACAACATTTACATTTGAAAGCGGTAGATTATCAAAAGTAACTTTTCCAAAAATACTTTTTGTTTCTTGAGCAAAGGTTAGCTGTGTAAGAAAAAGTAAAAAAGTTATTCTAAAGATTGTGTTTTTTTTCATGATTTTTTTTTTCTAAAACGTATCAAAAAAGATGCCATTTTATGTTTTTTTTATTAATATAAAAAAAATTAATGATAGCTCATCTAGGTTACAAACTATTACAATTCCTTTTACTAAACCTTTGGGTATTTTAAATATATCAGATCATGTATCATCAAAAACTTAATCTGGAATCTACAAAAAAAAATGTTTATACATGTGTGAATTAATTCAAAATATCCTATGCCAATATTAAAACATAAAAAAGAACTCACATAAAATATTATATTAAAATAGTCCCAAAAAAATTACTGTAAATTGTGTTTTTATTTTAATAATTACATCTAATAAATAATTTAAGAAAAACTTACAAATCATAATTAGTAAACAGAATTAATCTTGTTTAATTGGTTTAAAAAAAACTTACGAATATCAAAATATGAACTTAATGAAAATTATTTTTTTAGTATTGAGTCTTGATAAATGATTATATTGGGTTCTACATATTTAGAATAACTAAAAACTAATTTAAATGATAAGAATATTTACGGTTTTTTTATTAATTACCTTAAGCAGCTGCAACTCAAAAAGTAAAAGACCGCTGACAGGAGAAACTGTTTATCAACAAAAATTAAATGCACAATTTAAAGATGCTACAAAATCACCTTTAAAAAAGAAAGATTTAATGACTTTTAAAGGTCTAGATTTCTTTCCTATAGACACTAGCTATATTGTGACAGCCGTATTGAACAGAACACCCGAAACTGCATTTTTAGAGATCCCCACTTCGGATAGCAGGATGTCATATTACAGAGAATTTGGTAAGATTACTTTTACACTTCAAGGGAAGGCGCTAAACTTAACATTGTATCAAAGTTTAGAAGAATACGAAGACCCTAAATACAAAGATTTTTTGTTCTTACCCTTTACAGATGAAACTAGTGGTAGAGAATCTTATGGTGGTGGCCGGTATATGGATGTATTTGAAAGTAATATTCAAAAAGATGAAACAATTGTTTTAAATTTTAATAATACGTACAATCCGTATTGCGCATACAATGAAGAATACTCTTGCCCATTGACACCCAAAAAAAATCACTTAGCAATTGCTATTAAAGCAGGAGTCAAAGATTTTAAAAAGAAATAACTTTTTTAAACATAAATTCTAGTCAAATACATTCCGGCAAAGACCGCTAAAAAAGCCACCACAAAACTTGCAATTGTATAAAGTGCAAAAGAAGAAAAGTCTCCATTTTTCAAGAAAATATGATTCTCAAAAGCAAAGGTAGAAAATGTTGTAAACCCTCCACAAAAACCAGTTGCCAATAGTAAGGTTTGATGGTGATTCAAGGCTTCATTTTTAGCTGCTAATCCTAAAACAATTCCTATAAGTAAACTTCCTAAAATATTTGCAGTAAAAGTTCCGAAGGGAATTATATTAGCTGGATTGTTTAAGTACTTACCAAGCGCGTATCGTAAGACGCTTCCTAAGCCCCCACCAATAAAAACGAATAAAAATTGTTTCATATCTGTTAGAGTTTTATATCACTTGTATCATTCCAGTTCCATTTTCCGGTAACTGTACCTTTACTTAGAGTCATGACTCCTGGATTGGCTCTAATCATTGTTTTCAGTGTGGTTTCATCACAAAACAAAAAATCGAATGGTAAATTATATTTATTCTGAATTAAAATTAAATCATCTTCAAAAGAAGCGGAAACTCCATACACATTGTATCCTTTATTAATGGCTTTATCAGCAATTTCTTTAATTTCAATAAAACCTTTTTCATTAGATTTTGAGGCGTTGTAAACAATAATTAACATGACTTTATCCATTGCTAGAATCTCTGGAGCTAAATCATTTTGTGTATCTTCTAACATAAAATCATGAATAGGTGCCAACTCATTTGGGTCTTCAGGAAATTCCATTCCTTCGTTAATGTTTTTACCTATTGCATAAGCTCTAAAATCAATGATAGGTAAATGGTTTAACACATGAGTAGTGATGAAAGAGAAACATATAAATGAAATCAGTGTTAAAAAGAATGTTATTTTTTTTGGAAAAATTTGTTTGATCTCTTTTACTCTCATCAATAGCAACAATATTAATCCGATTAGGACAATATTTTTCCAAAATGTTTCCCAAGGCGTCAATTTTATTGCATCTCCAAAACACCCGCAATCTGTTACTTTATTATAGTAGGCAGAATACCATGTTAAAAATAAAAATAGTGTTGTGATTCCTAATAAACTCAAGACAGTTAATTTAGATTTATGACCTAATAACAGCATAACTCCTAACATAATTTCTACTAAAATCAATACGATTGAAAATGGCAATGCATAGGGTATCAAAAATTCTAAATTTAAGACACTTTCACCAAAATACTCTTCAAACTTATATTGAGATCCAATAGGATCTACGAGTTTTACAAAGCCGGAAAAAATAAACATGGCTCCAACAAATATTCTTGTAAGGTGAACTATTAATTTTATAAACATAGGTACTTGGTATTAATTATTTATTTCATAAGAAACTATAACATGAACATAACTTATAAAAATTTACTACTTTTTAACTCATATGAATCATAGCAAAAACTGCGTAATTGATCATGTCTTGATAGTTGGCATCTATTCCTTCAGAAACCAATGTTTTTCCTTTATTATCTTCAATCTGTTTTACACGCAATAGCTTTTGAATGATTAAGTCTGTTAGAGAACTTACTCTCATATCTCTCCATGCCTCACCATAATCATGGTTTTTATTCTCCATTAATTCTTTGGTAATTGTCATGTGCTTATTATACAATTCTGTAGCTTTTTCTGAAGATAAATCTGGATTTTCAACAACACCCAACTCTAACTGAATTAATGCCATTATAGAATAATTAATGATTCCTATAAATTCAGATTTTTCACCTTCATCTACTTTACGAACATCATTTTCTTGTAGCTGACGAATGCGTTGTGCTTTTATAAAAATTTGGTCCGTTAGTGAGGGTAAACGTAAGATTCTCCAGGCAGATCCATAATCACTCATTTTTTTTGTAAACAAATTTCTACATTGTTCTACAACACTATCGTATTGGTGAGAAGTATTTGGCATAAACAATATTAATTTCCGTAAATTTCGTTCAAATTTTATGAACTAAAAAATCTATCTAAGTTTAATGAAGAAAATTGTTGTTTTTTGCGGCTCTAGTCTTGGGTTTAATCCAATCTACAAAGAAGCTGCTATTGAGCTAGGTAACTACTTTGTTGCCAATGATATTACATTGGTGTTCGGTGGTGGAAAGATTGGAATGATGGGTGTTTTATCTGAAACAATTTTAAATAAAGGAGGGAAAGTAATTGGTATTATTCCTGAATTATTAAAACGTGAAGAAGTTGTGAATGCAAATGTTACAGAATTAATAGTCACAAAAACAATGAGTGAACGAAAGGTGATGATGAGTCAATTAGTTGACGGATATATTTCACTACCTGGCGGATTTGGAACATTAGATGAACTTTTTGAAGGGTTAACACTAGGGCAATTACATATAGAACAAAAACCAAATGGAATTTTAAATGTGAATGGCTTTTTTAATCATACCCTACAACAATTAGATGTTATGGTAGCTGAAGGCTACTTAAAACAAGCAAATAAAGACATGTTACTAATTGGTAATAATGTGAGTGAACTAATGTTAAAAATGGATTCTTATTGTGCTCCAGAAAAAACAGCTGTAATTAATAAAGTAATTAAGCATGACCATTAACTGTAAAGGAAAATTAATAGATTTTTCTTCTCCTAAAGTAATGGGAGTTTTAAATATTACCCCAGATTCTTTTTATGACGGTGGCTATTACAAGAACGAAAAAGAGCTTCTAAGCCAAACTGAAAAAATGCTTTTAGAAGGGGCTACTTTTATTGATATTGGAGCATGTTCATCTAAACCTGGTGCTAGTCATATTTCTGAAGAAGAAGAATTACAACGAATTCTTCCTGCTGTTTCTGCAATTATAAAAGAATTTCCAGAAACTATAATTTCTATAGATACCTTTAGAAGCACTATAGCAAAAGAAACTGTGGCTATTGGAGCTGCTTTAATAAATGATATCTCCGGTGGCACCTTAGATGAAAAAATGTTTAAAACAGTTGCTAAATTACAGGTTCCTTATATTTTAATGCATATGAAAGGAACTCCTCAAAACATGCAAAAAAATCCAACTTATGGAAATATAACTACAGAATTGATTTCTTTTTTTGCGGAACAGATTTTTAAATTACATCAACTGCATCTTAAAGACGTGGTGATTGATGTTGGATTTGGATTTGGAAAAACTCTAGAACACAACTATCAATTATTAAAAGACTTAAGCCTATTTAAAAATTTAGATGTTCCTGTTTTAGCAGGTATTTCCAGAAAATCTATGCTCTTTAAACCCTTACATATTTCTGCGAAAGAAGCACTAAACGCTACCACATCTGCAAATACAATTGCCTTATTAAATGGTGCAAATATCTTACGTGTGCATGATGTAAAACAAGCTATTGAAGCTGTGAAAATTGTGGATCTACTTAACTAATTTTGTACATTTACCAAAATGCCATAAATATCAATGTTAGATTTTCTTGATTTCTCTTTTTTAGATGTGCTAGATATTCTCTTGGTAGCAATACTTATTTACTATATATACAAACTTTTAAAAGGAACTGTTGCCATCAATATCTTCATTGGAATTGCTTTTATTTTTTTGATTTGGAAAATAACTCAGATCTTAAAAATGGAAATGTTAAGTAATATCTTAGGATACCTCTTAAGCGGTGGTGTAATAGCATTGATTATTGTTTTTCAACAAGAAATCAGAAAATTCCTTTTAATGATAGGAACCAGTAATGTTGCTTCAAGAACAAATTTCCTCAAACAACTTAAATTTTTGAAATCTGAAATCGCTCTAGAAACAGATGTAGACACCCTATTGAACGCTTGCAAAAAAATGTCTAAAACGAAAACAGGTGCCCTTATTGTTTTAGAGCGCACAAATAGTCTAGATTTTTTAATCAATACAGGAGATGTTATGAATGCAGAAATGAACGAGGTTTTACTAGAAAGCATCTTCTATAAGAATAGCCCATTACATGATGGCGCCACTATTATCCGTGATAATTTTGTAGTAGCTACTAGAGTGGTTTTACCTATTTCAGATAGCATAAATATTCCTTCCCGTTTTGGACTTCGACATAGAGCAGCTTTTGGTATTACAGAAAAAACAGATGCCTTGTGTCTATTAGTCTCTGAGGAGACAGGTGAAATTTCATACATTAAAGATGGTAGTTTTGAATTATTTGCTGATCATAATGAGCTTCTAGATAAATTAAGGCAAGATATAAACTAAGTCATTAGAACATATTACCTCTCATCATTAATTAAGAAGCTAATTCTAAGTTGAATTGTTTGTCAAATAAATTTTTATAATAGCCGTCTTTTTTCTTTAGCAACTCTTTATGAGTACCTTCTTCTACAATAACACCTTTATTCATAACAATAATTTTATCGGCTTTTTTTATGGTAGCTAATCTATGCGCGATAACAATAGAGGTTCTTCCTTTGGTAATAGTGTCTGTTGCAAACTGTATCAGTTTTTCTGCATGTGAATCTACAGAAGATGTTGCTTCGTCTAAAATTAATATTCTTGGCTTACTAACATAGGCTCTTAAAAAAGCAATTAATTGTCTTTGTCCTGAAGAAAGCATCACACCTCTTTCTTTTACATTGTAATGATAACCTCCTGGAAGTGTCATAATAAAGTGATGTATCCCAATCTTTTTTGCAGCTTCTTCAACTTCCTCTAAAGTTATCTGAGAGTTTTTTAGTGTAATATTATTATAAATTGAATCTGAAAATAGAAAAACGTCTTGTAGAACAATGGCAATTTGATTTCGAAGAGATGCCAACTCATACTCTTTTACAGAAATATTATCTACAGAAATAACTCCATTATCAATTTCATAAAAGCGATTTATTAAATTAATGATTGTAGACTTACCTGCTCCTGTGGCACCGACAATTGCGACCGTCTGCCCTTTTTGTACTTGAAAAGAAATCCCTTTTAAAACTTCTTCATTTTTAATATAACTAAATCGAACCTGATTAAACTCTATGTTTCCTTGAATATTGGAAGCATCAATACTTCCTTCTTTTCGAATAAAACTCTCCGTATCTATTACTTTAAAAACACGTTCTCCAGCTACAATACCCATTTGTAGTTGATTAAATTTATCAGCAATTTGTCGTAATGGTCTAAACAACATTTGAGACATTTTTATAAACGCAATCACTGCCCCAAGTGATGTGAAGCCTTCTAATATTTGCTGCCCTCCATACCAAACAATTAAACCTATTGCAATAGATGATACTATTTCAGCTATTGGAAAAAAGATAGAATAATACCAAACAGTTTTTATATGTGCTTTTTTATGTTTGTTATTAATTTCTTTAAAATTCTGATATTCTATATTTTCTCTAGTAAATAATTGAAGAATTCTCATTCCAGTTACTCGCTCTTGTACAAAACCATTTAAATTGGCAACCTCGTTTCTAACATCTTGAAATGTCGCCTTGATAGCTACTTGAAATATTTTTGTTGCATACACAAGAATTGGTAACACAGATAAAGCAACCAATGCTAAACGCCAATTCATCACAAACATCACAACAATAACAACAAACATTTTTAAAATATCACTAACAATCATAAAGACTCCTTGTGTAAAGAAATTAGCAATAGTTTCTATATCCGAAACTACTCTTGTTACAAGCTTTCCAACTGATGTAGTATCAAAATAAGACATTTTAAAACCTTGAATATGTCTAAATACTTTTGCTCTTATATCTCTAATGATGTGTTGTCCTACCCAATTAGCATAGTAAATAAATAAAAATTGTAAAATTACCTCTGCAAATACTATTGCTGATAAAATACTTATATAATAAACTAGTTTTTCAAGATTCTGATGCTCAACAAAATCGTTTATAGTTTCTCCAACAATATATGGGTTTATGGCAGATACAAGTGCTAAAGTGATGGTAGATAGAACCGCAACAGAAAATCTAAGTTTATAGTTTTTAGCAAAACTCATCAATCTTGAAAAGATTTTTATATCAAATGCTTTTCCTGATACTTTTTCTGACATCTATATTTTCCGTTTACGAATTAATCTAATTAATAGTTGACCTGGGTTAAAAACAACCCTTGTGCAGGAACTGACACCCCCGCTTCACTTCTTTTTTTACTTTCAATTATTTTCTTAAAATCTTCTATAGATTTCTTTCCTAAACCAACTTCAACAAGTGTACCAACAATGGCTCGTACCATATTTCTAAGGAAACGATTGGCAGTAATATAAAATATTAAACGTTCTCCTTCTAATATCCATACTGCTTTTGTAATAATACAGTTAAACGTTTTTACATCGGTTTTTACTTTAGAAAAACTTTCAAAATCTTCGTACTCAAATAAAATTTTGGCAGCATCGTTCATCTTCTCTATAGCTAATTCTTTTTGATGGAGTTGCCAAGTCGTTTCTAATAAGAAAGGGTTTCTACCCAATAAAACACGATATTCATAACTTCTACTAACAGCATCAAACCGTGCATGTGTGTTCTCAGAAACTTTTTTAAGAGATTTGATGACGATATCATTTGGAAGTAGTGAATTAAACTTAAAAATAAATTCTTTTGATAGTATTTTAAAGGTATCAAAATGAGCAAACATCTGACTTGCATGAACTCCAGCATCGGTTCTTCCAGCACCTACAATCTGAATATTTTCTTGAAGAATTGTGGTAATTGCATTGGTAATTTCTTCTTGTACAGTGTTAGCATCTGGTTGAATTTGCCAACCATGATATCTTGTTCCTTTGTATGATAACTCTATGAAATATCTCAAAAAAAATAGTGTTATTAGAGCTTCTAAAATTACGAAATTTATTTTGTTATTTGTACTTTCGTTTGGTGAAGAAAATCTTATTACTTTCGGATACACATAGCTTTATTGATGATCAGATTTTAAAATTTGTAAGACAAGCTGATGAAGTCTGGCACGCTGGTGATATTGGAAATCTAAATGTCACAGACACTATCAATAAAATAAAACCATTGCGGGCTGTTTATGGTAATATTGATGGAAAAGATGCACGAACTCAATTTCCTTTAGATAACAAATTTAGAGTTGAAGATGTAACAGTTTGGATGACACATATTGGAGGCTATCCGAATAGGTATCATCTAAGAGTACGTGATGAACTTAAGAAAATAAGTCCTAAAATTTTTATTAGTGGGCATTCTCATATTTTAAAAGTTCAGTATGATAAAAAATTAAATCTCCTACATTTAAATCCAGGTGCGGCAGGAAAATATGGGTTCCATACTATACGAACTATGCTTCGTTTTGAGGTTGATAAAGGAGAAATTAAAAATTTAGAAATTATAGAATTGGCTAAGAAAGCTTAGCTAATTCACGCTCATAAACTGGCAACTCTATAGTAATGAGTGTTCCTTTATCTTTTTTTGTTTCTATAGAAAACTTACCTTTCATCATATGAATTCTTGCATTTATTTGATTAATTCCTAAGCCATCTTTTGTGGATACTTGAAGTTTATCAAATCCTTTTCCGTTGTCTTGTATGGTAAGAAATAATTTTGAATTCTTCTCTAATAAAATAATTTTTGCAACACTTGCTTCACTGTGCTTCAAAATATTATTAACAAGTTCTTGGGAGATATTAAAGAATTTAATTTCAAAATCTTGATCATATCTTTTAATATATTTTATTTCGCAAAAAATCTCTAATTGAGAATTTGAATACTTTTCAACCATGTCTTTAATAGCATAAGACAAGCCAAACTTTAACAAAACAGAAGAAACTAGGCTGTGAGACAAATCTCTAATCTGGTGAGATGCTTCATGAATAATGGCTTGGGATTTATCTACTTCTATTGGTACGGATCCTTTAAATAAACTTTTACACGCTTGTAAATGTAAATTTGCAGACGATAATAATGCACTCACATTGTCATGTAAAGTTTCTGCAATCTGTTTACGCTCTGTCTCTTTACCATTTAAGGTGGCATTTAGAATTCTAATTTGAGACTCTGTACGTATTTTTTCTAGCTTTTGCTGTTGCAACAGTTCTTGCTTAGATAACTGCAAGCTTAAGGTTTTTTGCCGAAGTTTGTACTGGTTTAATAAAAAAGCTAACAACAATATAATAGAAAAACTACTAATACCAATAATCCAAGTGAGGTTTTGAGCTTTTTGCTTTTCAAACTCTCCTGCTTTACGCACCACATCTACATTATACTCACCAGTAATACGTTTTATATTTTGGGTCATTTCATCATCTCGTAAATCATTTTCCATATTATAAGAAATCTCTTGATAATCATAGGCTTCATACTCTTTTAAATTGCGCATGGCCCAGGCCAAATTATAATATAAGTCTGCTTTAATCGAAATGGACAATGAACTCGTATCCCTTTTAATGAGCTTTATCCCTTCAAAATATTTTTTTTTAGATTTCTCAAAATCACCTTGCAGTAAATATACATTAGCAAGGTTATTAATAGCAGAAGCTTGGCTTAATCTATTATTCCTTTTTTTGTGAGTGGCAATGGCTCTTTCTGCATAATCAATAGCTTTTTCATAATGATTTAAAATTGTGGTATCCTTTTGATAAATACCAGCTAAATTAGAAAATGAAGATGCTTGCAATACTAGAACTTCATCATCCAAAGAATTTAATTCAGCCAATTTATTATAATAAAAAATGGCACTATCGTTTATTTTTAATAATGCATATTCAGTTCCTATTCTTCGATATTTTTTAGCAAGGTCTTTCTGATTATTATAGGTTGAGTCTCTATTATCTTTAAGATTTAATGAAAGCTGTTTAAGAGAGATTTTATAATATATAATTGCTTTTTTGTGTTCTCTGTTTTTTCTGTATATATCTGCAATTAAATTGGTGATTTGGTAATGAATTTTTACATCTATATTTTTTTTACTTTTCTGATGTAAAGCTAAAGCCAGTCTTAAGCCTTCTACATATTTTTTGTTTTCAAATAGTGTTAGGGCTTTAACATACTGAACCCGAAGAATTGAATCTTTTTTTTCTTGAATAGATAAAAAAAAAGCATTCCTTATGGAAGCTTCTTTTTCTCTTTCTTTAGTAATAATATTTTTGTGTGAAAATAAGTTTAGTATTAAAAGAGCATATATATTAAGAAGAAAAAATAATTTCATATTTTATTTTTAATAACATAAAAAAAATTAAAAAACTGATTTAACATACATTTAAATCTATTACTTTGATTGTTGATGTTTAATCAAATATAACCCTTGGCTTATCTCTAGAACTAGGAGTAGACCTCCCATCTTCAGAAGGATAATAATTTCTAAAAACTATTTGTAAATTCTCTCCTTCTTCTCTATTAAAAGTAACAGTATAGTCTGTTTGTGTTCCAGAACCTGGCTCTAGATGTATCATATATTCTCCAGTTTCTTCATCTTGTGTGAAATCTACTTCTATAGAAGCATCTACCGTAAAGTTTACATCATAGGTATTGTCTCCGTTGTCTGATACGCTGTAAGAGCTTAGGTGATCATCTTCATCATCATTTTTTTGAAACTTAATGTCTTTGTCAAAAATGGTAAGTCTAGAAGTATGGTTAGCAATGGTGTTGTTTAATTTTATTGAGAAACGATCTTCTGAACCAGTAAACATTTCTTCTGAAATAGTTTGTTGTTTTGTTCCTGATGCGCTGTAAAGGTCTATGTCTAAGGAATTAGATTTCTCATTACTTGAAATATTGGAAGCAACATCATTGCTGGTTTCTAGATTCATTGTATAAGATCCTGATGCATCTCTACTTAAGATAACTTTGCCAAATAATTCTGAATTTGGTTCTTCTAAATAGGTACTTTCCTCTTGTGAACATGATGAAAATACAAGGATAATAATAAATGCAAAAAATGATAGAGGTAGATTTTTCATAATAGTTATTTTTTTATTTGTAATTATTGTTTAGGTTTATTATTTAAATCACACATTGACAGGTATATTATTACTAGGCTATCTAATAGAAAATTGTATGAAAATATTCTCGATAATAGAAAAAAAATATGTGTGTGAAACATTATTTAAATAATCTTATTTTTTACTGCATACATTACTAAACCTACTGAGTTTTTCACATTTGTTTTCTTTAGTAAATTTTTTCTATAGGTGTCAACTGTACTTTGGCTTATTTTTAATATTGATGCAATTTCTGGCGAACTATGTTCTTGTGAAATTAATTTTAATACTTCCGTTTCTCTATTGGTTAAACTGTTTGCAATTGTACTATCTGGTCTATTGCCTACTTTTACTTCTTTTTTTGTAAAAAGTTTTAGAAGATTATTCTTAATAGTTTCACTGAAATACTGCTCGCCATGGTAAACAGCTTTGATGGCATGAATGATGGACTCTGCTGCACTATCTTTAGAAAGAAAACCACTAGCTCCAAGATTTATCATTTCTTGTACAAGCTTTACATCATCATAACTAGAAAGTATAATAACTTTGATATTGATATCATTTAACTTAAATAATTTTAAAACTTCAATACCGTCGTAATGTGGCATATTAATATCTAAAATTAATATATCGGCAATATTACTTGATGACCAGTCAATAACTTCTTTACCAGTTAGGGAATATCCTTCTATTTCTATCTCTTTGTCTGTATTAATGACTGCAATAATACCTTCTATTAATATCTTATGATCATCAGCGACATGGACTTGTATTTTTCTTTTCATATTACAACAAAAGTAGGTATGAATTTAATATCTCGCAATCCCTAATTTTAGTTAGGCTCAGGGCATCCCTATTTATAAGGAGTAAATCTGTAATTGTTATACTTTTTTGTAAATGTGCTAAAAAAAACCAGAGTGTAAACTCTGGTTAATCGCATTAAATATACTAATGTTTAAGGTCTATCGTAATCTATCTACAGATTTTACAAGATCTTCATCCTTCTTAATCGCTTTATTTGCAATCACAGAAAGCAAAATAACAAAAAAAGGTATGAACATTCCAATACCTTTCTCAGAAGAAGCTTCTCCAGGTATGTTTAGAGATAAAAAAATCAATATTCCTAATAAAAAAAGATTGATCAAAATTATAATACGCCCAAGCACAAATTGTAATTTCCTTTTTTTAAATTGAAAAATTGTAATTAAGGCAATTAGTGCTGAAACACAAAGAAGCAAAGGAACTAGCTTGGCAAGAACTGCATCATCTACCAATAAATCGAAAGCATATACTTTTTTTTCTGAAAAATTCCAAAGTTTTAAAAAAAAAGGTAGCGCTGAAGACAGGATGACAATTAGAAATAGATAAATTGTTTGTATTCTTTGTATCATTTTTATAAGCGTTACGCAAAATTATAATTTTATTTATTAAAAAAGAAACATAAACATTTAAAATAATTATATATATTTGCTATAATTGAACTACACTACCAAAATTGTATATAATTATATACATCATTTATAAAAATCGAAAAACCTTAACAAATCTTTTTCAATAAATAAGAATTTTAATTTAACTTAAAAATTTATGTTCGAAATTTCTGAACTAAAAGCAAAAACACTTGCTGACTTGCAGAAAATTGCTAAATCTGTTGGCTTAACCAAAACTAGCCAATTAAAAAAATTGGATCTTGTCTATCAAATTCTAGACATACAAGCTGCATCTCCCTCTAAAGGAAATACTATTAATGAAAATCCTAAAGCTAGGATAGAAAAACCCAGAAGAAAAAGGCTTATTAAAAAAGTTTCTTCAGAAGAAAATCAAGTCAAAAACACTTCTGTACCAGAAAAAATTTTAATAGAAAAAAAATCACCAGAATCAAATATTACATCTGAAGAAAATCTGGTTAAAAACAAAAAAACCAACCTCAATACCAATCTATTAGAAAAATCAACTGTGGATGACAGGAACGAGGATACTAAGAATTTGGTTACTAAAAATCCGGAAAACAAAACTATTGATACTAAGACTGTAGAAACTAAAAGTGTGGATAATAAGACAGTGGATATAAAAAACACTTCTGAAGAAAAACCTATTCACAACAAACCTAAAACACCTCACAAAAAACCTAAAGCACCTAATAGTAGGGATAGAGATAGAACTCCTAAAAATCAAAACCAACGAAATACAAATAATGGGAATAAATATAAAGACCCTGACTTTGAATTTGATGGAATTATTGAAAGTGAAGGAGTATTAGAAATGATGCCTGATGGATATGGTTTTCTTCGTTCTTCAGATTATAATTATTTATCATCCCCGGATGATATTTATGTTTCTCAATCTCAAATAAAACTATTTGGATTAAAAACTGGAGATACCGTTAGGGGTAATGTGAGACCGCCAAAAGAAGGTGAAAAATACTTTCCTTTAATTAGAGTCACCAAAATCAATGGCTTAAACCCTAACATCGTCAGAGATCGTGTTTCTTTTGAACATCTAACACCTTTGTTTCCTGAAGAAAAATTTAATTTAGCAGAAAAAGGAAGCTCTTTATCTACAAGAATTATTGACTTGTTTTCTCCAATAGGAAAAGGACAGCGTGGTATGATAGTATCACAACCTAAAACAGGTAAAACAATGCTATTAAAGGATGTAGCAAATGCTATTGCAGCTAACCATCCCGAAGTATATCAGATTGTTTTATTAATTGATGAGCGTCCTGAAGAGGTTACAGACATGCAACGAAGTGTGCGCGGTGAGGTTGTTGCTTCTACCTTTGATGAGCCTGCTGAAAAACATGTTAAAGTTGCAAATATTGTTTTAGAGAAAGCAAAACGTTTGGTAGAATGTGGACATGATGTTGTAATCTTATTAGATTCCATTACTCGTTTAGCTAGAGCCTATAACACTGTTGCTCCAGCATCAGGCAAAATATTATCTGGAGGTATAGATGCGAATGCTCTACATAAACCGAAACGTTTCTTTGGTGCGGCTAGAAATATAGAAAATGGAGGTTCTTTAACAATCATAGCTACTGCTCTTACAGAAACTGGCTCAAAAATGGATGAAGTAATTTTTGAAGAGTTTAAAGGAACTGGAAATATGGAGTTACAATTAGATAGAAATATTTCTAATAGAAGAATTTACCCAGCTATTGATCTTATAAAGTCTAGTACACGAAGAGATGATCTTTTATTAGATTCGAAAAATGTGCAACGAATGTGGGTATTAAGAAAATATTTAGCAGATATGAACCCTATAGAAGCTATGGAGTTTATTAATGAAAAAGTTAAATTCTCAAGAAATAATGAAGAGTTTTTAATTTCCATGAACGGCTAAAAATCATTTATATAACTAAAAAAAAGCCACTACAATGTAGTGGCTTTTTTTTAGTTGTTAATTTAGAAGTATAATTATTGAACACCGTGAAAACCAGCTCTGTTATCTTCTACATCAGATGTTTTCTTTAAAGCTTCAAATATATTTACAATCTTATTTTTTCTGTCTTGAGACAATCGCTGTCTGTAAGTCTCATAATTTGGTAATACTACCGCTTTTTCTTTTTTTGTAACTACAAATGCGAAAACACCCTTATTTCCATCAACTTTATTAAAAAATAGGTTTTCTTTAGCAAAGTACATAGCTCCAATTATCTTAGGTTCAAAGCCAACTCCAGTAATAGAAGGTGATTTTAGTGCAATGTTATTCATTTGTTTCAGAGGAACATTATTAGTCGTAGCTATATCATTTAATGAAGAACCTGTCATATTAGCTTTAATAATTGCAGCTTTTTTATTGTTTAATATCGTTGTTCTAACCCTGTTGATTGCTTTTGATGAACTCATCAATCCTTTATCAGTTTTATTTGTCGATATAGCAACAACATAACCATTGTCTATGTCAAATCTTTGTGTATTACCAACTTTGGTATCACCACCAAAAGCCCATGTAATAATTTGTCTTTGTGTTCCTTGAAGTCCAGGAACTCTATCGTCCATAATTTTCAATCCGATAGCAGGTTTAGCTTGATATGACTTTTCTTTAGCTATATCATAAAAATTATTTTCTTTTAATGAAATATCTAATGCAAATTTTTCAGCATTCTGAAATGCTGTATTTTCAGTATCTTGAGATGCAATAATTTCTCTACCAAAGGTAATCAACTGTACTCCTTTCTGCTTGTTCTTTTGTTCATCAATTCTGATAACATGATATCCGTATTTAGATTTCACAACACCAACTTTTCCAGTTTTATTTTCAAACATAAAAGTTGCTAAATCGATATCAAATCTGGTAGAATTAAATGAATTACTATGAGTGCTCCATCCAATATCTCCTCCTTTGTCTTTACTAGCATCTGTATTAATTATACTAGCAATCTTTGCAAATCTCTTTTTACTCTTTCTTACTAATTTATAGATACTATCTATAGATGCTTTCGCTTGTTGCTCTGTTTTTGTTGTATTTGCTGTAGCGCCTTGAGAGCCTAGATAAGGAATAAAAATACTACTTGCTTTTACAGAGTCTGGTCTAGAAAAAACGTTTGTTATTTTAGATATTTTAAAGTAATTATTATCTTCATATGGCCCAAATGTATTGTTTAGATTACCTTCTAAAACTACCTCTGAAATTGCTTTTGGTAGTTCCTTTTGCATGTAATATAATTCCTGCATTGGGATATCTGAACTATTTTCTTCAAAAAACAAATTATAATCAGTAGAATTCTTTAAGCCTTGAATAACAATTTTCTGAGCTGTGGCTTTATTAACATCATTTCTATCTTCTAAATAAGTTCCAACATCATTTTTGATGTCTTGTTTGTCTTCAATTGTTGGTAAAATATCAAATTTCACATAAGAGATATCTCTTGATGCTTCTACTTCAAATGCAGATGGGTTCTTTTTTATATGGGCTTCTACATCACTCATTTTTATTGAAACTAAACTGTCTGCTATAGAAGTATAAGGTATAAATACAAAATCTGCACTTACCAAATCATTATCTTCTTTGTACGTGTACTCGCCTTCTTTAAGTGATGCCCCAAGACCTGCTTTAATTAAATTATTATAGGTATCTCTTTTAAGGTTTGTTCCTACTTCATTTATGTAGTTACTCCATGCTTTCCATAGGTTTTGATCTTCGCTTTCCTTGGTGTCTTTTAAAAACTGCATGAAACTATCTCTATCAAACAAACCTACTTCATTTAAGAACTGAGGGTTTCTTTGAACGGATGGAGAGTTTATAATATTGTTTAAAACATCTGTCTCACCAATAGTAACACCTGCTTGCTCTAATTGTTTCGTGTAAATCTTATCTTTTAAAATACTTTCCCAAACTGTTTTAGCAGCTTGCATATCTGAAACACTACTATTATTTCTTGTTTTATAAGTATCTAATGCCTCAGCATATTCTTGCCTAGATATTGTTTCTCCATCTACTTCCCCTACTTCGTTTATTTTAGAGGAGTCAAGAAAATCTGTTATTGTTGACGGATCTAGTACAAATGCAAATAAAGCTAAGCCTATAACAGCTATTAAAGCGATAGAACGATCTCTTATTTTAGATAAAATTGCCATAAAATTAATAATTTAATTTGAATTTGCGAATATACAATTTGAGAAGTAAATAACCAACCAGAACATCTAGTATTTAATGAAAATGGAAAAGAAAAAATCGGTTTAATTATCTTCGTTATTCAGAACTTTTAAGTGAATTTCATCTATTTTAGATGAACTTACACTAATAATTGTAATTTTGTAGTTTAGGATATATAGCACTGCATCTTTTTCAGGAATACTTTCTGTATGATCTATGATAAAACCACCTAAAGTTTCGTAGGCTTCCTCTTTTGGAATACTAAGATTATATTCTTCGTTTAAATAGTCTATTTCTAATCTAGCTGAAAGTTTGAAAACTGTTTCGCTAATCTTTTTATTAGTTAACTCTTGTACATCGTGTTCATCTTCTATTTCTCCAAAGAGCTCTTCTACTATATCTTCAACTGTAATCATTCCAGATGTTCCTCCATATTCATCGACTACGACAGCTATACTTTTTCTCTTTTTCATTAGACTGTTAAGTACATCATTAATCATCATAGATTCTGGAACTATCTCCACTGGTAATAAAATAGATTTTATTGTTTTGGGGTTTTTAAATAATTCAAATGCATTTACATGACCAATAATATCATCCAAGGATGTTTTATAGACTAGTATTTTAGAATATCCACTATTGATAAAAGATTCGCTAAGTTTTAAAACTGATTCATGAATTTCTATTGCTAACATTTCAGTTCTAGGAACCATAATTTCTCTAGCTTTTACCTTTTGGAATTCTAAAGCATTTTGAAAAATTTGTATTTCAGAATCTATTTCATCTTCACTATCATTTCCAATTTCTAGTTGTTCTGTGATGTAATTCCCTAATTCTTCCTTACTAAACGCAGTCTGTTGAGAATCTTTATCTGTTCTAAAAATGAATTTTAGTAATAAATCTGAAATCCCACTTATAAAAAAAGAAAAAAAATAAAGAACAACATAAAAGAAATAAGCTGGGATTGCAAATATTTTAAGCGATTCATTAGCGTACACTCTAAAAATTGCTTTGGGAAGAAATTCTGCTGTGACTAGTATTAAAATTGTTGAGATTACAGTTTGTAATAAAATACTATTAATAGCATAATAGTCTACAATTACTTTTCCCATAAAATAACTATAAATTACCAATGAAATATTGTTACCAACTAACATTGTAGTTATAAATTTTGAAGAATCCTTAGTTAGCCTTGAAAGTATTTTAGGGATATAACCTTTACGTTTCTTTTCTAACTCTATATGAAGTTTATTTGCGGAAACAAATGCTATTTCCAACCCGGAGAAAAAAGCAGATAAAAAAATTGTGATAAGAATGATGATGATATCAATCTTCATTTATAGTTTATTTCTCTTCTCTATTTTTTTTCTAAAGTTTCTTTTAAAGAAGAATATTAATAATATAAAGATAGAAAAACCAAGCATCAATAACGCTTTATTTTGATTGTCTTTCCATTGAATAATTGATTCGACTATGAAAATGGCAGCTATTATCAAATAACCGTATTGTAAAAATTTCCAGATGTTATTCATAAATCATTTTCTTTCGTTAAAACATACCCTTTTGTTTTTTTGGCAACATACTTCTTTAAATTTTCCATGGACTCAAAACCAACACCAATAATTGTATCGTTAGTTTTAGTGAGCACAAAACTTTTTTCAGTAAAAAAATATTTATTTTTTTGATCCCAAAATAATTGTTCTGTCTCTAATCTTGATGCATCTGTGTGATTAATTACTACTACATTTCCTTTCAGTTCTGAAATGGATGTTTTTGAATAAGACAAAGCATAGTCTCCAAGAACAGTAATAGAGTCTTGTCCATTGTTTTCAAAATTTATAATTTTTATTCCTTCAGGAAATTCATTGTAAGGATGTTGTTCTCTATTGCTAAAATCTCTAAGGAGAGAAGTCGATAATTTAGAGGTTACTTTTCCTGAGTCTTTATAAAAATGATATGCATCTTTTGCCACTGCTATAGGTAGATTTTTTTCTGCTAAAAAATCTCTAACTTTTTTTGAATCATTCGTACAAGAGAAAAGCATTCCCATAATAATCATTAAAAGAATGCTTTTCTTAAATATTTCAATTATTTGATTCATTATTATTTACCGCTGGAGGAAATCTTAACAGATTCATTAATCCAACATTTGACTTTAAAAGGATCTCCTTCTTTAACTCCCTCAGTAAATACAACTTTTTTGGAAGGAAAGTTTGCTTTATAATTTCTAATAAATTTTTTAGCTACAGAACTCATACTTGGATCTACCCTACTTGCTCTTAAAGCTTTATTGTAGGCTGCCACATAAGTCATTCTTTTCTCAAATTCATTTGTTCCACATTTATTAACGGAAGATGCATAAAGACTCGCTATAAAAAGATACGCTCTTCCCATGTTCGGATTTAAAGAAATAGCTTCTCTTGCCAACTGTCTTGCTTTTGATTTCTGTCCTCTTTTTTTTGCTGCTTGCGCAAATTTTAATTTAAAATTTGCCTTTTTGAAAGGGTTTGTCTCCAAATCAAATGCTTTCATTCTCATTTCCTGTGCTCCTGAAACGTCTCCTTTTTTTGCCAATACACCCGCAACAAAAGAATATGCATCTGCAGAAGGAGATGCTTCAGCATAGGCTATTGCTAATTTTTCAAAAAGAGGATCATCAGTACACTCTTTATTAAACATTCTAGAAACTGCTCTCTTCAGCCACTTAGAGTCAGTTTTATGAATCTCAAAATCTCTTTCATACAAAGGAACTAAACGGTCACAAGTAGACAGTACTATAATGATATTATCTAATCCAGATTCTACTTGTCCTAGTGCCTTAGAGTTTATTGTATAAGCCCTTAAATTTTGTTTTTGTCTTTTATCTAATTCTTGACCAGCTTCTACTTTAGCGTTTAGGTCTCTTAATTTCTTCGCATAGTCATCTAACTTTTCTCCAACAGATTCTAATACATCATCATAAGTGTCAAAAACTTTTTGAGGATTGGTATCTTTGTTAGCATCAGTTATTCCCTGGAAATATCTATAAATATTTTTTACTCCCATTCTAGTAGGATCTAAACTGTACGCTAATTCTAATATTTCAAAAACTTCGTCATCTGTAGCTAACTTGTTTTTTACTAGAAAAGTTGCGTAATCGCTGTGAACCTTAGCTGGATCTTTTGTTGGGTAATTTTCTAATCTTTGAGTGTAAATTCTATTAATTAATGTTCTCGTTTCAGATTTATCTGTTGCTTTCTTATACAAAGCTTGAACCATCTTATCTCCTAACTTATAAATATTTATTGATAATTTAGGGCAACTATCCATTAAATACATCCAGTTAGGGTATGCATCATCAAATTTTTTAGATTGATAATCTCCTTTAAAAAGATTGTACTTAATGGTACATTCTTCTGTTGTTGCCTGTGCGTTTATGAGGTGTAACCCTAAAAAAAGAAATAGGGTAGTGGTTAAAATTATTTGTTTCTTCATTTTTTAATAGTATTTATTAATCTATTTTTCTTTTCTTAAACCATACATCATTTAGAGACAAACTGAGTCTAAAATTAACATAGTTCTCTTCTAACAATCCGTTATCTGTAGTACCTTTTTTACCATACTCAAAACCTAGATTTAAATTTGACAATCTATTTCCTAGAGGTAGTCCTAGTCCAAAAGATATGCCAAAATCGTTAATACCTGTAAAAGTATTAGAATTTGAGGTACCATTTATAAGAAGTCCCAATTTTTCGTATTTAAAACCCCCTCTATAGGTTACTCTTTGCCAGTAACTAGAGATAGAGTTTGCTTTTGGAATAAAAAAACCTCCAGCAGAGATTGTGTTTGATTCTCCATATTGAAAGCTCTCAGCCGTATTGTCTAAGTAACCAGTTGCAACAAGTGCATCTTGATATTTATAATTTACTGATGCATACCATTTGTTTGTTTTTCCTAAACCTATTCCTAGTACTGTTTCAAGTGGTCTTTCTAGATTAGCATTTAATGGTCCAGAAAAAAGTGTGTCTCTTGGAATTTCAAACCCTGGACCACCTATAGAAAGAGAATAGAAACTTTCTTCACCTTCTGTTTTTAAGGAGTTTCCTAATTTAAAAGAAGCTCCAACATGTAAATTTAAATCTTTGGTGATAGTTGTTTTGTATTGAGCTCCTAGTTTTATAGAACCACCACTAACGTTAGAATCTTCTACATTTTTAGTTGCGAGATCAACATCTTCTCTTGCATTAAGCACATAATTTTGAATATTTCCAAATAAAAAGTCTGCTTCTAAACCAACAGAAAAACCTTTAAAAATTTTCATCCCAAAACCTCCATAAATTCTGTTAACATCACCAGCACCAGAAAACTGTGTAACTTCAATCAAATCACCATCATCATTGTTTAGGGAGTTAATTAGAGAATATCCAACAGATGATGTTGGTTGCATTCCAAATACAACTGCCATTTTTTTACTAACTGGAAACGCCAAACTAAAATAACTTAAATTAGTTGAATTAGTTGATTGTTTTGTGCTAGCGTCTTTTATAGTTAAATCATTATTTAGAATACCGAACACATAGGTTGCATATCTTAATTCAGATAATGAGGCAGGGTTTACAAAGTTTAAATATCTATTACTACTGTATGCGGCACCAATACTACCCATACTTATTTGTTCTACAGTTCTTGTTCCAAACTCTTCACCAACTCCGAAATAAGAGTACGGAGAAGAAGTAGATCTTTGAGAAAAAGCTTGAGCTGATATGACAACAGCTAAAAATAATATGATTTTTTTAATCATTATTGATTGTTAAATGTCAATATTTTATTTAATCCGTGTAAGAGAAAATTTTGATTCGCAAAGATGCTATTTTTTAATTGTTTGAACAAGAATTTTGTGTCTCCTCCTGTTAAAACAACTGTTAAATCATGAAAATCAAGCTCATATTGTCTAATTACACCTTCAATTTCATGAATTACGCCATTAATTACACCAGAATGAATTGCTTCTGAAGTTGATGTCCCTACTAGATTATGTACCTCGCTTTTAATTAATTTTGGAAGTTTTGAGGTATAATGGTGTAATGATTGGTATCTAACATCTATCCCTGGAGATATTGCTCCTCCAAGATATTCACTTTTTAAATTTATAAAATCATAAGTAATACAGGTTCCTGCATCGATAATTAATGAATTCTTTTGAGGATATAAAGAGACTGCTGCAGCTGCAAGAGCTATCCTATCGATACCTAAAGTAGTAGGAGTACTGTAAAGATTCTTTAAAGGTACTTTTGTAGTAGCATCTAGTAGTATAAAAAAGGGAATTTTTTGAAGTTCTTGAAGGAAATCTTCTCTGGTTTCCTTTACTGAAGATAAGATACAATGTGTTATTTCATGTTTTTCTAAAATATCTTCAAGTTGATTAAAGAAATGTATTTCATCAAAAACATAAGCACCTTTAATGGTATCTAACTCAAATACAGCTGCTTTAACTTTTGTGTTCCCTATGTCAATAACTAGATTCATTCTTCATTTAAAAGTGAATATCAAAAATACAATAGATTTTTGTAATTTTATTTGGTAGATGTAAAAAACTCGCTTTATATTTGCGTCCGCTAAGAGCAATGGTACCTTAGCTCAGTTGGTAGAGCAAAGGACTGAAAATCCTTGTGTCCCTGGTTCGATTCCTGGAGGTACCACAAAAAAATCCGAACATTTATGTTCGGATTTTTTGTTATTTATATCATTTGTAAGTTTGCTAATTCTTGGTTTGTTAACTCTCGCCACCTACCTCTAGGCAGATTCTTTTTTGTTAAACCTGCAAAAAGAACTCTATCTAATTTAACAACCTTATAACCTACATGTTCAAATATTTTACGAACAATCCTATTTCTACCTGAGTGAATTTCGATACCAATTTCTGTTTTAGTCTGACCTTCTACATAAGAAATTGCATCAATAAATACTTTTTTACCCTCAATAACCACCTCACCTCGTAACTTTTGTAAATCTTTTAAATCAAGTTTTTTATCTAGGGAAGCATGGTATAATTTTTTTACATCATGCTTAGGGTGTGTTAATTTCTTCGCTAATTCTCCATCATTTGTAAATAAAAGCAGGCCTGTAGTCATTCTATCCAATCTTCCAACTGGATAAATTCTTTCATTTGCAGCATTTGATATCAAATCCATTACTGTTTTTCTCCCACGTTCATCATCCATGGTCGTTATATAATTTTTCGGCTTATTTAATAAAACATATTTCTTTTTTTCAGGAGTAATAGAACTTCCATCAAAACGAACATCATCATTAGCCTGAACCTTGTATCCCATTTCTGTGACCAAGTTGCCGTTTACAGTTACACTACCGTGCTCTATGTAGGTATCTGCCTCTCTTCTGGAGCAAATTCCTGAGTTAGAAATAAACTTGTTTAATCTAATACCACCTACATCAACTTTTTTAGGAGTTGTTAATGGTTTTTTAAAGTCTTTACGGAAACTATTTTTTCTTTGAGGAGTGTTGCCTTTACTTGCTTGTCGTCCTCCCGACGATTTGTTATTTGAATTCATTTTTTAAAATTTCGGCAAATGTAATCATAAATTTTTTCACATCAAATTCACCAAACCAAATGATAGCAAAATACCTTAGCTTGTTAAAGGTTTAGTAGTGCTTAGCACTAGAGATTATTCTTTTAATTGATATTATTATTTGAGCGTTTCTATTACTTTATCTAATAATAGGCTAGTATCTATAAATACCAAGCTAAACACACCAATTAATAACAAGACTTTTAAGGTGGTGTGTAGTATTGTATATTCTTGTTTTTTAGATGAATTCAATAAAACAGTACCAATTATAACTATAGAAACTACCACTAGATAAAAATAATATTTCATGTATGAGATTGCTGGGTGATTTAGCAGAACCACAACTGTAGATAATGCAAAAAATAACAATATAATAGAAATTAATTTGGTGTTTCTTTCACCATATGCCACTGGAAAGGTCTTATAATTACTAGCCACAGCACCTTTCATGTTTTCTAAATCTTTAATGAGTTCGCGCACCATAATAACTAAAAATAAGAAGACAGCATGAAAAAAGATAATTTTAGAAAAATTTTTGAAATAAACAAAAATGACAAAAAACGGCAAAATTGTTAGCATTGTAGCAGATATTAATCCTGTTAAAGGATATCGTTTTAATTTATGAGAATAAAACCAGATGCTAAATATATACAATGAAAAAAATAAAGCAGCTTTCCATGAAACTAAAAATCCTGCAATAACTCCAATAAAGTTTAATAAAAAATAAATAGACAATGTTGTTTCCTGTTTCACAAAACTATCTAAGCCTGCTTTGTGTGGTCTATTTATCTTATCTGCCTTTACATCATAAAAATTATTAATTATATAGCCTCCTGCAACAACACAAACAGTAGCAAAAACCACAAAGAAAAGGTGCAAATCAAACATCACAGCTGTGAGTGATTTTTTTGGAGAGAAAATATAAATAGATGCTAGGTATTGAGCAATAACAAGAACTAAAATATTATAGCCTCTAACAACAGAAAGTAAACTGAAAATTTTATAAAATAAAGAAACTTTTTTAGCACTCTCCATTAGTGAAGAATTTAAAATCTGTATACCAATTGTAATTTATAATCCTTAAGGGAGATTTTAGCTTTGTCGTAATCTTGTGCGAAACCTAATATATAACCTCCACCTCCGGAACCACATAATTTGAGGTAGTAATCATTGGTTTGAATACCTTGCTCCCAAATTTGATGAAAGGCACTAGGAATCATAGGTTTAAAATTTGCAAGTACTAGTTTAGATAATTTTTTAACATTCCCAAACAAAGAGCTTACATTTCCATGTAAAAAATTATCTATGCATGCATCTGTATAAGTGGAAAATTCTTCATTAAGCATTTTTCTAAAACCTTCATTCTTCATCTTATTCATAAAGATGTTTACCATGGGCTCAGTTTCTCCAACTTGTTCAGAATCTAATAAAAAAACAGCTCCTTTTCCTTCTTTTTGAGATGGAATACCAGCAGGCTCAATATTTGTTTTAGAATTGATTAATATGGGCAAACTTAAGTAACTGTTTAAAGGATCTAATCCAGAACTTTTTCCATGAAAAAATGATTCCATTAGAGAAAAAATATCTTTTAATTTCAATAACTTATCTCTTGTTAAATTTTCTAGAACAGTAATTTTATCTTTGGCATACTGGTCATAAATTGATGCCACCAATGCTCCTGAACTACCAACACCATATCCTTGAGGTATAGATGAATCAAAATACATACCCGTATCAATATCTTTTTTAAAAGTACTGAAATCAAAAGAAACTAAATCTGTGGTTATATGTGATAAATACTCATAGAACTTAATCAAATTTTCATTTGATTTTTTTGATTCTCCAGAAAGATTATAGGTAGATTTCAATGCTCCTTTGAAAGAATTATAGGGTATCGCCAGACCTTTGGAGTCTTTTATAATACCATACTCTCCAAAAAGTAAAATTTTAGCATAAAATAAAGGGCCTTTCATGGGTGTAATTTTTATACAAATATACAATAAAATTAGTCTTCACCTGGATAGTAGACATCTCTATAAAAGGTAGTCCATTCACCTACTTTTTCTCCGTTTCTATATTTGCCTTTTGTCTTAATTTTTCCTGTTTTGTAATATATTTTCCAAATTCTTTCTTTGAAACCTTTGTCATAAACTCCATCAACTTTAAGTTCTCCTGTTGGATAATATTCTTTATGAGGTCCGTTTAGTTCTCCTTCTTTATATTTCACTTTTTTAGAAATGGAACCATCTTTATAAAAATAAGTAACAAAGCCTTTAAAAGTTTCGTTCTGAATAACCGTAGACTCGGCTTTTCCTTCTCTATACTTTTTACCGTTTTTATAATAATCTACAATAAGGTATCCACTGCGTTTCTTTTCTGGAATTGGTCTGTAAAAAACACCTTCTTCTTTTGTAGATTTTTTATGATTTTTATCTAGCCAAACAATTCCTTGTGTGAATGATAAAAAGAGAAATGAAATGAGGACAAATAAACTAAAAAATGAAATTTTAAAAAGTAAAGCCTTCATGTAAAATCTATAATTTAACGGCTCCTAAACCGACACTATCACAAATATACTGATTTTTTTGACAGAATTTAGATAGCTTGTTATTAACAAATTTCAACACTTTTTTCGATTCGTTTTCTGGATATAATACATGAACATTGGCGCCTGCATCTAAAGTAAAACAGATCTTACTTCCAGTATCTTTTCTAAAACGCCAAATGGCATTAATAATTTCTAATGTGTTTGGTTTCATCAATATAAAATATGGAGAACTAGTTAGCATCATTGCATGTAAACTCAAGGCTTCACTTTCTACTAAATTAATAAATAAATCTATATCTCCTTGTTGTAAAATATCAGAAATGATTGCTAAATTCTCATTGGCTTGCTGAAACCTTTGAGTAGCAAAAGGATGCTTGTGCATTAAATCATGTCCTACTGTACTACTTACTTGCTTCTCTCCTTTGTCTACCAATAAAATGGCATCTTGATAGTTGTTAAAAGTTTCATGAACTTTATAAGGAAAAGGAACTCCAAATAGATCTGAACTTCCCTCAATTGCTGGATGATTACCCCATACAACCAATGGGCCTTCTATACTTCTACTGGCACTTCCAGAACCTAAACGTGCTAAAAATGATGCTTTTTTATTTACAAACTCATCACTAATTTCTGTTTTTGATAATGAACGCTCTAGGCTCATCAAACACATAGCAATAGCACTCATTCCACTGGCCGAAGAGGCAATTCCACTACTGTGAGGAAAAGAGTTTTCGGAACTAATCGTCATATTGTATGAAAAAAGGTACGGACAATATTCTTGAATTCTTTTGAAGAATTTAGAAATTTTTGGCTTAAAATCTTCCTTCTTTTTTCCCTCAAAAAACAATTCAAAATCAATTTCTTCTGTTGCTGAAGTATCTTTAGGTGTAAAATCAATAGTAGTAATGGTATGACTT